>Ga0164296_1002560_pt1 | contig 17934 bp, 37 predicted proteins | sample GEODES057metaG_FD_113533 | JGI IMG/M metagenome (GOLD analysis project Ga0164296, IMG submission 113533) | Dystrophic lake water microbial communities from Trout Bog Lake, Wisconsin, USA - GEODES057 metaG | ecosystem: Environmental > Aquatic > Freshwater > Lake | place: USA: Trout Bog Lake...
CGACCCATCAAACCTTTCCTGTATTGCTCCGCAATCGCTTCTTGGGGCATGAACAAACCTTTTAAGCTGTCAACGATTGTTGCAGATGTGAAAGGCTCAACGATACATGATCTACGTCCGTCTCTTGGTGCGCCTTCAGAATCAAGATAAGCACCAGCTGTTAAGTAGGTGATTAATCCTGTTGGAGGAGTACCAGCAACACCAACGATGTTTGCTGTGTTGAGAGCTGCTGTAGTCAAACCATCTCTGTCTATTTTATTTGCTATGGCGGCCACCGCAGGTTTAAGAACGCGGTCGCTAAACATATCAAGAGATAGGGCCAAATCCTGGGTGGTAAACTGTGTATCAACGTGGAACTGAGTAGACAATGTAACGGGAACTGATGTCTCATTAAAGTCTTCTACGTTCAATGCTGGGCCAGTTGTTCCTACGAAACGACCAGGCCTACGGACGTTAACTGTGTTACCAATCTTTGCGCCAATAACGGCAAACTGGTCATCATAGTTGCGATCCACCTCTGACGTGAATGTTAATTCGTTTTCCAAAACCATCAAGGCTTCATTGGTGATTTTGGAGATCGTTAAGAGATTATTACTCATTTGATTTCCTTTTAAAGTTTAAAAATTATCTGATCTTCCCCGCTTTCCTCGCCTCCTTCCATTGCTGATATGAACCATGAAATTGACCATCAGAGCCAATCGGTGTATCAGCAGCAGCAGAAGTCGCTCTAAGCGGAGTAATCGGCTTGGGTGCGTTACTTCTACTAACAACAGGCTTTTCATCAGGCTTCGATTCAAACTGAGCTTCAATCTTTCCCAACTCTTTCAACGCTTTCGTTAAAGGCATTGCAACTATCTTCTTGGCAAGGTCTGGGTTTTTACCCAAGTGATACAGAACTTCTGCTCCGTAATCGCTTGTCAAAATAGCATCTTGCACTTCTTCAGATGCAGGAAACTGTAATTGCGATACCTTTTCAACGTAATCAGGATTCTCCTGTTTAAACTTGTCTTGCCTCTCATTAAACGTACTCATAACACGTTCTTTTTCAGCATTAAGCCTAGACTGGCGCTCCCTGTCATCACGCTCACGCATTGCTTTGTCGGTGTTCCACTCACTCAACGCTTTGTAATACTCTACAAGGTCGTTAAATTGAGCGGGTTGTGGCTCTGCATCCAATTGAGGATTCTTTGCCTGCTCCGTTCTTGTCTCATAATCTTTAAGACGATTCTCTAACTCTACCCTTGCTTGGCGCTCTCGTTCAGCTTCCTGACGAGCCATCTCACGCTCGGATGTAAGTTCTTTGAAACGCTTATCAATCCCCGACTTCTTTTTCTCTGTTGTCTTCGCCTCTTCATGCTCAACTGGTTCGTTCTCAACTTCCTCAGTTGGCTCTGTAGGAGTTTCCTCAACTACAGCCTCAGCTAGAGGTTCGTTAGTCAAACCTAACTTTTGTGCATAAAATTCGGCTGCATTGTCTGCAGTAATTACATTACTTGCTTCTTTTTCGGACATAGTTTTACCTACGGATTTTCCCTGTGTACCTCACAGGTAAGGTTTTGCTCGATATGGAGCAAAATCTTTAAATAGCTCTCTCAATTGTTTCTTGCGTTGACGCTCTCTCACTCATCTTATCCACTTGAGCCAACAATAAAGCAACTTGTGCCTTAATATGCTCAACTTCTAATTGAGTTTGAGATTTCAAATCTGCATCTTGCGCTTTGCCATGAACATTTAGCTCTGCAACGTACTTACGCTCAGAGTCACGCATCTCAATGTCGTGTGCCCTAGCAGTCTGGCGCATGAGTTCACGCTTCGTTTCTTCTGTTTCTTGCATCTGTTTAACAGACAATCCAAACTTCTGCTCCATTTGCATCTGCTGAATCTGTTGCTGGAGTTGCTTAATAACAGTCTGAGACTGCTGAAGTTGCATTTGAACCTGTGGAGGAATGTCAGATTTCTCATCAATCTGCGCCAATGGATTCGATGCTGCCATTCTGTCGGCAATAACGTCTGAACCAGGAAAATCCATGTTGCGGAAGATCAAGTCTCCAGCGGTTTGCATCAATGTTGGGTCTGCACCTAGCAATGACATCATGGAATCGACCGCTTCTTGACGCTTAGAGTTGTATCCTGGGCCAGTATCCATCACAACATCGTATTCACCGACTGTGACATCATTTAAGACCTCAACAACACCCATTTCGTTAACTTTACGTTCGTTCAACGTAATCAGATCAGGTTTACCATCATCACCAATAATGCGTAAAACACGTTCTGTGTCGTAAACCTGTGGAATTAAATCAAGAATAATCTTGCCAGTCCAGCGTAATGATCTGGTGAAGTTATCGTAATAATGGTAATTAGTAAGATCAATCTGTTGTTGTTGCCCATTAAGAGCTTTACCAGAGATATTGCCTGTTGGGATTTGATTTGGATCAAAAACACCCAATACAGATTTTAAATCTTGGTCAATAACTGCCATTGCGCCCATCACCCCTGCTGGAGGAGGCTCTGGCTGAATCCTTGTAGGCACAGGAGCTGGTGTGCCCTCAATGTCCTTCATCTTATATCTGAGGACAGGAAAAGCCTTTGTATTAGCTTGTGCCCATTCTTGCTCATGCCCTTCGTCTTGACCCTCTGCCAGTAACCATTTTGCTTTTGGCGCAAGAGCAATCGACTCGGTCATTGAAGTAGACCAATAGTTATACATCCTTTGCGGGTCTTTTGCCTGTCTAATCAATCCAAAACGCTTACGCTTAGAGTCAACAATTAACTGCTGTCCATATACTGGCACGACAGGAATGTACTTTCCTGGCCAAATTCCATCTTCAAGTATCTCCATTGCAGTCATCTTGACCCAATGAATCTCTTTCTTAACAGTCTCACGCTTATCTAATATCTCAATGCCAGGCATTTCCTCGTAATCATCCTTGAACACTTTACTGCCATCAGACAACATATAAAGTGTTGTTTTTGTGCGAACAGTATAAAAGTATTCAGCGATACGGATGTCTTCTTTCATCACCCAATTAGCGTCAGAATCCCCAGTTCCACGCAATGTGAAGTTACTTTCTTGGGCATTGGGATACATCTGCCTAAATGCAGACTTAGGGATAATCTCTGTAATCATGCACTCTTCAGCATCTGAGCCATCAGGCATAACAGAGTTTGGGTCGAAGTAAACAGTAAATGGATTTGTGATCTGCTTGATGTAAATTTCTTGGTCAAATGAAGCATCAGCAATGTAATCTGTCGTTACCCTCCAATATCCCCAACCCATGCGAACCTGAAAGTCATTTGCATTGTCGTAGGCTTGGTCAGCATCAGATTGCACCTCAATGTGCCTGAATATGCCAGTAATAATGTCGGCTAACTTCTTGTCAGATTGCGAGTTCATGCCGTGGCACTTCATTCTCGGACGTTGTTGCCTGATCTGGTTTGTGATCTGACGTACAGATGAGTCTATCTTATTAATAGTAAGGCATGGACGAGCTTCTAATGTTCGACTGTTTTGTATCTCAACAGGCCATTGATCTCCAGCGCCAAAGCGTAAATCTTCCAATGCTTCGGAACGATTAGTAGAGTCAGCCTCATTAGCTAACTGTAAGAATTTCTTAGCTTGTTCAATGCGATCGTCAAAGTCACCGCTCTTTGTGTCTTCAGCCATGTTACACCTTTTTTAGCATTTTAACCCATCCAACTTACTTGAGGCAAATTTAATTGTTTAGGTTTACCCAGTTTTTTGGGTTCGTTAATCATGAGTCCTATGTACCTGAACGCATCTGCGCCATGCGACCAAATATCGTGTAGCGGAGTTTTGGAGAACTGCTTTGTGTCTGGGTCAACCTCGTACCGATAATGTCTCAAGCATTGTAGTCCTTGATGGCAATTCTCTCGGTCGAAATAGCAGTTGGAGAATATAGTTCTAGCAGCGTTGATTGAATCAACAATCGGCACTTTTGGTAAGATTCTGGTCTTAAACCCTGCAGCTCTAACGATCTCCTCGATTGATCTTCCATTACCCGCCAAAGTCTTATTCTCTGCATCATGTGGTAGCCAAAGCGTATCAAAGACGTATCCAAATGTCTGGCACTTGGCGAGAATGTCGCTTATCTTGGTCTGGTTAACCTCAAAATACCTAATAAGCCTGGTCTCCATGCCAACAAACTGAAGAAACCAAATAGCAGTATTGTCAGACCATCCAAGGTCAAAGATCATGTGAACTGGCTTAGTAGCATCGTACGGAACTCTTGTGATACGTCCGTCCAACTCAGCCATTTGTATCTCTTTCTGGAATATTGCACCATCCACAGTCTTACGGCACAAACCTTCCCAGACTGTGTTGTATGCCTCAACATCTCGTGCTTTAAGCTGGTCTTTCTCGTCTTTCAGTGTTTGAGGAAACCAAGGGTTATCAGACCAATTAATTTTTGTCACTACAGAATTGGGCGGAGGATTTAGCACAAACCTTACGTAAGTTTCGTCTGTCTCTAACTCAGGGTTGAAAGAAATCCATATCTCTGAGTTTTCTTTACGAATCGTAGGAATTAGAACGTCCCACGACATTCTGCTAACACTTTGCGCTTCTTCTACCCAGCAAATGTCAGCCCCCTCGTGCGACTTTACGTTGGCAATATTGTTCTTTAGACCGACAAAATTAAATTCTGTGCCGTTTTTGCCTCGTATTGTGTTCTGTGTGATTTCGTAGAATCCGTCCAGTTTCAGCGCCATAACCTGATCGGACAGTAATTTGTGTACAGAATCCTTCATAGAGGTCATGTACTCACGAGCGCAAAGCACTCTCAATGTCTTTTGTGCGCCTTTAATTAGTAACGCTCTAGCAACCCCCCAAGACTTAGCGCCTCCTCGTCCTCCGTATAAAACCCTATATCGTGAATACTCAGGGTTAAATAAACATTGCAGCTTCTGAGGAAACTCTGCGTCAACTTTCATCTGGCTTGACAAAGTTAACAGCTATGTTAGTGACCAATGGCGCTCCATCAGCCCCAGTTATTTCTTGTTTTACGCTTTCCCTGTACTTTTTCGGAAATCTCGCTGCCATCGACCTAGACCAAATTGATGCGTTCAGCCTGTCGCTTTCCTTGTTCTCAACCATGTGAGTTTGAGCTATTGTCTCCCACCACTCTAACTCGTATTGTTGAGCAATATCCAAGGCTTCCCGAAATTCTGGATGTTCGTCTCTCCAGCGGTATAAAGTAGACGTTCCCACACCAATAGTACAACCAATGGATTCAATTGATTTGCCGAGTTTGCCTTGTTCTATTGCTAGTTGGCAATACTCTGGTAAATATAGACTAGGTCTTCCTACTGGGCGAGTTTCCATGATTATTCTTTTGGTTCTACGTCTGTAGGTTGGTTAGCTAAATTCTCAGGATGAGCGTCAAATTGCTTTTTGCCCTCTACATTGAGCTTGTTGTGCAGATCGACAACTAACTCCATTGGGAGCTTTCTAAGTCCAGCGAGGATGAGTTCTAGTTCTTGTACTGTGTGTGAAAAGTCTAATTTAATCATTTTTTACCTTGTTTGTGTTTACGACCTGGGCCTTTTTTAGTTGAATGTGGGTTTGCACCAGCCTGCCACTTCATAAAAACATATTCGTCTACACCCATTGCAATTAATAAATGGACGGCTAAACTGGCTTTCATTTTTTTTTCTTGGCTTTTTCAGCCTCACGTTTTTCAGAATATGCAATCGCAATTGCCTGTTTTACAGGTTTACCAGCCTTGATTTCGGCTTTGATGTTCTTTTTGAACGCTTCGGGTTTGGTTGATTTAATTAATGGCATTTTAACATTTCCAGTTCTTAAGTGATGCTTTGGCTCTTTCCGCTGGGCCTTTAGCGTTCTTGACTACACCTTCCATCCTCGCACAGAAAGAGTCTTTTCTCGCTTTGTCTTTCTCTGTTTTGGGGCTTGGTGCTGGTGCTTTCAAGTGCGATCCGTTCTTAGCGTTGTACTCTGCACGACCTTTTGCCGTCATTCCAGCGCCTTTTTCCGTAGGATTGTAGGTTTTACCCTTACCTGTAGTCTTGTGTTCAATGGGTTTATCGTGCTTTTTGGTCATTTTTTGGCAGTCTTAGCAGATTGTTTGAACGCAGCAGCAGTTGGCGCACCCTTTGAACCAGGCTTTCTCATCTTTTCCACAGGCTTACCCTCTGCCTTTTCTTTTTTAATGCGCTCTTGTTTAGCATGAATATTGGCATAAAGTCCAGGTTTACTCATCTTGTTCCTCTACAAAACAAACGTCTTTCCACGACATGAAAATCAGCTTTTCGCCATCGTCCTTGAACTCAAAGTATTTAAGATACTCGTCCTTGTAATCTTCTGCAAGTGTTCCAAAGTATATCTTATCACCTACTTTTAATCCCTCGTCTGCAGCTTCGTCACCGACCGCTACAACGTGACCAATGGAGTCAGCTTCTGCGGTTTGTATATACAAAGTCGATACGATTCTTGGTATGGGTTTGACAATGATCTTGTCTCGGATTGGCTTCATGGTACTTGCCTCCGACTAAGTTTGTTGTTTTTTGGCTTCAAAACTTCTCTAGCTTCTGCTACATCAGCAGAAAAGTCCCCAACCGCTTGGGTCGGGGATAAAGTCGCTTTTTCGGCAACTGCAACTCTGTCAAACTTGAACTTGAATTCACCGCACCATTCGTTCGGGCTTCTGTTCTGATAAGTTGGGAATCTTTTACATTGCCCCAACTGCATATTATTTTGTAGATCAAAAAACCTACATAAACTACAATCTTCTTTATCCAATTTAAGTCTCCTTACTTACTTTGGCTAGAAACCCCACGCATCGACACAATGTTGTGGGGTTTCGCTATTTTACATCGAATCTTGAACGTGTGGCACACGCTTGTGATCGTAACAGTTGTGCTCTTTAGAGCCTGTGTTCATTTCACCAACGTAAGCATCGTTTTTACCCATGTGGGCGCTAGAACGCATACCAAGTCCATCAGCTTTACCAAGACCTACGCCACCAGCTAGAGCAGCTTTACGCTCTCCAGATGTGTCGCTAGATGTTGCGCCTTTTGGAGCTTTAGCACCAGTTACGCTAGGTACGCCCTTCATGCTGTTTGGGCCTTTTTCACTACCCATCTTCTCGCCAGAGCGATCAGAAGCGGCAACGCCTTTGGGCATTTTTTCTTTGCCATAGTATCCCATTTTATATCCTTTAAAAAATTGGAATCTTTATTTTCGCATTATAACTTTGTTTGTCAAGTGGTTTGAATTGTAACAAATTAATGTTATAAACGACAGTTAATTCTTTACTTCAAGTTTATATGATAAAACATACTGACGAAGAGATTCTCGAAGCATTTCAAAAACATGGAAGTGCTAAAGCAGCAGCAAGGTTTCTTAAGGTAGATTTAAGAAATCTAGTCAGAAGAAAACAAAGAATGGAAGAAAAGGGGTTTGTAATCCCAACTGGTCATGTGGATTATCATAAGATAGAAAGAAAGATAGACCTTGGCATCCTCAACGGATCAGTTGTAGTATTCTCAGATGCTCACTTCTGGCCTGGTATCCGTACAACAGCATTTAAAGGCTTATTGTGGGCAATATCCACATTAGCACCAAAGGCAGTTATAGCCAACGGAGACATCTTTGACGGAGCTTCCATTTCCCGCCATGCCAGAATTGGTTGGGACAAAGCACCCAGCGTAATAGAAGAGTTAAAGGCTTGTCAGGCTTGTATGTCAGAAATAGAAGAAGTAGCAAAAGCTGCAAGACATAACGTAAAACTAGTCTGGCCTTTAGGCAACCATGATGCCAGGTTTGAAACTTATCTCGCTGCCAACGCACCTCAGTTTGAGCATACCGCAGGATTTAAGTTATCAGATCATTTCAACCTGTGGCAGAAGTGTTGGTCAGTCTGGTTAAATGAGTCTGTAATCGTTAAACACCGCAATAAGGGAGGCTTACACGCCACCCACAATAATACTGCTCAATCGGGTGTTTCTATGGTTACAGGGCATCTACACTCACTCAAAGTAACTCCATATGTTGATTACAACGGAGTACGTTATGGAGTCGATACAGGCACTTTGGCAGACATTTACGGCCCACAGTTTGAGAATTATTTAGAACAAAACCCCGTCAACTGGAGATCAGGGTTTTCCATACTCACCTTTAAAAATGGTGTTATGTTAATGCCTGAGCTGGTCATGGTGCATACCAAAGACACTATCCAGTTCCGAGGCGAAGTTGTTAATGTAAAGCAATACTAGACACAAAGTAACACATTAAGTAACCTAGCGGGGATTCTCACCCCGACCTTCCCTTTATCAATGGGATATTCTAAATATTAAATTACAAGGTTAATTTAATTACTCTTCGATTTCGTCTTCTGTCTCGTCTTCCCAAATAATTTCGTACTCTTCTTCAGCATCAGCAACAATAGAAGCTACAAATTCTTGGATAGCAGCGATAAAAGCAAAATCTTCGCACTCAACTTCCAATTTGAAATCGTAACCTTCAATAACTAGATTGTGTTCCATTTAACATTCCCTGTGTTAATCTGCAAAATTGCTGTTAAATGTTAGTTGAGTTTTATGAAACTTTCATTATCTTTATTTACAAATATTTTTTAATTTAAATACAACAAAAGTATCATAAACAACGCAAAAAAACCCAAAAGTATCATAAATAACACAAATGCACACAAAAGTAATATTGACACAATTGTTAAGAAATTAAGCATTTAACGTCCTTCAGCATCTGGGTTTCTCCGTCAAATATAAACTCCACGTTTTGTTTGCCGTATTTGAAAAAAACCATGTATTCGCCATTGGTCTTTTGATTAAACACAACATTGGCAGCAATAGCAAAATCTTGTGGCGGTTTCTTAATCCTAAATTGTACAGTCCCACCAAATTTTGGAGTTGCACCATGAACTTCAATCCAACCATTTTTAGGATGATTGTATTCAATCTTTTCACCATTTGCCCAAGCTACTATTACGTCATAGTTCTTATGTTTCATTTGTTTTTTGCCTTTTACATCCAGTTTTATTTTCTTTGCACTCAATTTCACCACAAAATCCGTTGCAATTTGCTTGTGCTATTTCTAATATTGCCTTTGCAAATTCAAATACACCATTGGTAACATTTTTTCCAATACCAGGTTCAGGAGCAAAAATTTTGAACCATTCAGTTAATATTTCCTCATCAGTCAGCTCTACCCATTCTGATTTAGCTTGATGGTATCCCTTACTAAATCCTTCTAAATAACCTAATGCTTTATCAATTTGAGACTTGGCATATCCTTCAAAATCAAACTCAATCATGTGTTTTTCTCCTTTTGACAAACATAGTTTGGATACGCTTGCATATAACCAATTCCTTTGGACGCATCAATTACTTGCCAAACGTAATAGAACCCATGCTGAACTACCACTCCTCCTTGCTCCTCACAACTTGGACCACAGCCTGATAAAAGCAAACAAAGCATTAATACTCTCATGTGTTCTTCTCCTTTAATTTAGCTTCTGTTTCTTTAGCAAAAGCCATAAACCAAGTAAACAACCAAGCGTTTTGTTCCCCGTTATTTAACGGAACTCCATGCCTTGCGCTCCAATCAATTTCAGGACAAGTTTTTCCTTTTATAACTATTAACTCTTCCTCAGTCAACCCTACCCATTCTTTATTACCAAAAAACTTTTCAGCACATGATAAGCAATACAGCGCATAACCACCACCAACCCCACATTCAGCACATCCTTGTTGTGGTGTTGTATATAAAGGCAATGGCTCAACATCAACTGTAATTGGTGCGGTAACTGTTGTTGGCTTTGCCCAGTAAAAACCGCCTTTTTGCGGATTGAAATAAGCCACAGGCTCGTCCTGCTTTTGATTTACTTCTGTAGTCATACAAGTGCCTTTAAAACACGTTGGTTTCTACCACTAAAACTTGGTCTGACTTCGCCTGTATCAATGATTAATCCTTTGCGGATCAATGGACGAATTCTGGGAGATATAGAGCTTTGTCTAATCTCAGGCAATGCGTGTTCTATGTCTTGCAATATACAACCGCTAGGAAAGGCTTTAATCGCATCTAGGACGATTTTTTCTATCCTACTGACATTGACACTTGCCCCAGCTTCTTTAGACGTTTGTGGGTCTGTAGCACGAGCAAATCCACGACTAACCATTTCGCTCAACTCTTCAAATATATTAAATGTTTTCATAATTTACCTTTATTTATCATTAAATTGGGCGGTTCGCATAAAGCAGCGTTTCCCATTCTCCAAATATGACTTAACCTATTTGAGATACTGTAGCTAACACAGTAGACCGCCCAAAAATTTAAAAACCAATGTCGTCAACAGGCTTTTTTTCCCTTGGCTCATTCAAGTATGCCCAGCCAGACCAAGCAGGCTCACACACAGGAATGTTGTCAATCTTTAGCATTGGGCCGTTTTTCGTTTCAATGATTGACCCAATTCGTTGATAGCGGTTCTTTTCCTGACCATTTTGGTCTTTGTACTTTCCAACTATTGCCGTAATTTCTTGTGTTACTTTAGACATTTATTTTCCTTAATTTTTCTACTTTTTCGTTTACTTCTTCCAAAAACCCTTTTACATCAGACTCTAGCTTTTTGCAATACTCTTCATCTAGCTCAATGCGTTGAATAAAAAGTTGTAGGTTATCAGGCAATCTAGGATCATAACTCACAAAATCGCACCACTTTCTACCTGTACAAAGCATCTGCCAAGTCATTTGGGTAATGTACTTTGATGGCACTTTTTGAGACAAAAGTGTATCCAAGTGCGTACTGGTATTCGGGCATTTGATTTCTATGAGTCCATCATTATCAACCAAACCATCTGGAGATGCTCCAGCCTGTTCAATCTTTGGATGTACAACAAACCCAATCTGGTTGACCATGTTGCCAGTTTTCAACTCGTATTGCGCCCTTGCAAGTGGCTCTGTCTCTGTTCCCCATGCCATCGCAGCATTTGTAAAAGATTCCGCTGGTTTGCCAGTCAAAATCTCGCAGATAAGTTGCGCTTCGTAATTGGCACGACTGGCAGAATAACCTGACTTTGTCGTGGCAATAATGTCCGCAACTCTGGATGCTGTTACTTTTCCGCAACGTATGGCAAACCATTCTTCTGTGCCTTGTTCAATATCATTCATCTACACCCCCATTTATGCCTCGTGGCTCAATTTTCTTGAATTCCCTCTCAACCATCATTGCATCTGCAACTTTGTATGAAAGTTCAATAACTTCTTTGTTAATTGTTTTGCGCCCAAAGATAATACCGATTAACGCTTGGGATGCAAAATAATCTCTTAAATCCATTCTCAAAAGATTCTCTTTCATTTGTTACCCTTTAAGTTTCTTTTTACATTCGTCTTTCTTACCTATAAGTTTCTTTTGCCAGTCTTTGTCCCCATCTGTTGCAGCTATTGCCTGCACAAATGCTTTTTGTAATGCTTCAATTGATACACATTCTTCAAACAAAGCCATATAGTCAGCCATTTCGGACTCATTTACATTTGATTCAGGCTCTTCACCTTGGGGTAAGTCTTCACCAGCATAAATGTATAGACCAAGACCATGCAACGACAATGATTTCGTCATGCACCGCATGATGGCAGTATTAACCTGAAACGCATCAGGGTTAATGATCGCCTTGTTTCTGTGATCCATTACTGGGAGCTGACAAGTCATTTGTTTGCCAAATAACTGAGTTGTGACAAACACCATAGCAGTTCCGTTGACTTCCATGAAACACTTGTCGTTGAACATCTGTACGTCCCATGTAGCGCCTGGATCAGCCTCTAGTGCTTTTGCCCATGCCCATGCCCATGAAAGATATGTCAGTTGTCCTTTTTTCTCTGTGTGGTCGTTTACGTTAAGTTTGAGTAAGTCGTTGATAGTCATACAACCCCCAAAAACATTAAAGTAAATGTAAACACAAACATGAGCACGCAAATCAAACAGATTAATTTATCTTCGTTATCCATATCATCCTCGAAATTGGGTTGTGGGTTTGCGGGAAATGCCTCAGCTAATGTGCGAGGAAACGTACGAGTTGTTTCGTTGCCGTTGTAGAAGAATTTAATTGTCATTTTCGTCCCCCATGCAATTGTTGCAACCAGGATGATCGGGGTCTGAGCAAATTGGATTTGCTCTCAGAATGTTGTATTGACGAGCTTCCCAAAAGTCTTGCGCTTTGAGTTCTCTAATATCATCGTCTTCTTCAAAATAACTTCTATTACTCATAATGTGTCCTTAATTTATCTAATGAAGTATCAGCGTTGTGCTGATAAAACGTATCTTACTCCTAAATTGACGAATATGTCAACTGACCTTTCAAAATATATGGTTTTCGTGGTTTTTGCGACAATTTAGGAGTAAACTTAATTTATGGACAAACAAAAAGCAATCGTATTAGCGGGTTCTCCTGCAAAACTAGCACGTTTATTAGGTATCAAGCGCCAGGCAATATACAACTGGAAAGAGATACCTGAGTTGCGTATTTATCAGTTAAGGGTATTGCGCCCCGAATGGTTTGAGGTATTGAAATGATTTATTTAATATTTATTGTTTTACTTTTAATTTATTTTGAAATTAAAGGTTAAATAGGATACAATCCAAATTATTGCCGTTGCACGCAATTATTTAAGCCATTTGTGAAAGTATCTTGCCTCTATACTTAGGGGGTGCAACCAAGGTACTTTCTCAAGTGGCTTTTTTTATTGTTGTAATGCAATCGTACTCCACACGATAGCAGAGCATTTGAATGGATGGCTTGGAAGAAAACACCGCACTCTGATACACCCCAGAGCAAAACGTGACCGAACTTAGTTTAGGTATCGGTAAAGCACAAGATAACTCAGGTGGACAACTAGGTCTTGTGTATAAGCGAATAAACTCGTCAAGCGCACTTGGGCTTTTTGTGTAGATAACTTAAGATAAATGATGATAAATAACAAGATGCTGGAGAGGGAATGGTTCATATCCACCCTAGCATAACCTATGGAGAAATAAAAAATGGGATTTGAAGATTTTTGGAAAGCCTGGCCTCGTAGTTCACGCAAAGGAGGCAAGTCAGAATGTTTAAAAAAATGGCAGAAATATTATTGTGATGCGTGTGCAGATCAAATAATTAAACACGTTGAATGGATGAAGACCACAAACGACTGGCGCAAAGACAACGGAGCGTTTATTCCTGCGCCCCTTGTGTACTTAAACCAACAGCGTTGGGATGGAGCTGAGATACCTGAAGTCTCTACAATGGTTCAGGAACGTGACCCTTATCTTGTTAAACTAGATGCAGAAAAGAAATTGGCAGTACCTATGCCTGACTACATTAGAGAACGTATTAAATCGTTGGGGAGAACATGAATGAGTTGGCTCTTTTCGCAGGCGCTGGTGGAGGAATACTTGGGGGAAAACTTCTCGGATGGAGAACAGTCTGTGCTGTTGAGTGGGAAGCCTATCCAGCAAGCGTATTGTGCGCCCGACAAAATGACGGACTTCTCCCGCCTTTCCCGATTTGGGATGACGTACAAACCTTTGACGGAAAACCTTGGCGAGGAATTGTTGACGTTGTATCTGGCGGATTTCCATGCCAAGACATTAGCGCAGCAGGAAAAGGCGCAGGAATTGACGGAGAACGATCAGGAATGTGGGGTGAAATGGCACGGATCATTTGTGAAGTACGACCCAAATACGTCTTTGTGGAAAACTCACCAATGCTCACTTCTAGGGGACTTGGAAGAGTTCTCGGGGACTTGGCCACAATGGGGTTTGATGCGAAATGGGGAGTGTTGGGAGCGGCAGACATTGGAGCAAACCATAAGAGGGACAGAATCTGGATTTGTGCCAAATGGGGAGGACAAGTTTCACACCCCCAACACAACAGGATTAGATGGTGGGAGCAACAGCAGGAAAGCATTAAAAAGAAGGCAAAAATTTCCGACACCTATATCGGACGATGCGAATCACAGAACCAACCCAGCCCAATTGAGAAGGCAAACAATCAAATTATCTGTAATGGCAGCCCACAACATTTGGCCGACTCCCAATGCTTGGGACGGGAAAAGAGGGCCAAGAAGTGCAGAGAACCTAGCGACCAAGAAACATCAAATATCTCTGGTAACCGCAGTCAAACACTCGGAAACTACGGATCATCAGACTGGTGGGCAATTGAACCCAACGTGGGTAGAGTGGTTGATGGGATGGCCGCTAGAGTGGACAGACTTAAAGCCATTGAAAATGGGCAAGTCCCATTATGTGCAGCAACAGCTTGGAGAATCTTAAGTGGAAATTAAAACAATATGGCAACCAGTACCGCCTTGGCCTGAGGGAACTGTTTTAAAGGAAACTAAGTACCCTGTTGCGGACAGATTACCTAGACTGCTTCCAGAGGTGCGTGTTCTTGCGCCAAGGTTCTACAAGTCGATTGGCTACCGCAATTCAAACGAAATGAGAAAGTGGATTGTAAATGGATGAGCCTTTTGAACAAATGTACGATGAAATTGTAGAGTTGTACGCTCACCTTGCAATGCAACCTGGCTGGGTAGAATACATCAGGGATGCAGTACGTCAGAAGATGCAAAGTAACGCATTATTTGCAAATCTAGCTGAAGATGTAAAAAATACGATACATAGGAAGAAAAATGAGACGAGCAGCACGAGTTGACGAGAATCAGGCAGAAATAGTCAAGGCTCTTCGTGATGCTGGGGCTTATGTGTATTACATCAAAGAACCCTGCGATCTTCTTGTGGGATATGAGGGAGAGACTCTACTTATGGAGGTAAAGAACCCTGATAGTGCGTATGGCAAAAAAGGGTTTAACGAGAACCAGCTAGACTTTGCTGAAAATTGGAAAGGTGGGCCGTTTTGCTTGGTTGATTCAGTTGAGAGCGCAATGCGTATGCTGAAACTTATGTTGTCTAAACCATGAAATTTAAACTAGAAAATGAAGAACAAGCCAAAGCGTTGATGAACAGAGTTTGGCCTAAAGTCTTAGAGGCGCTTAAAACTGGTAAACAGCTTGATATGGAAATTGTGGATGCGGTCAGATCAGACGATCAAAACAGGTTGTATCACGCAATAATTGCTGATATTGCCCATCATGCTACACATCTTGGAGCTAAATGGGATGAAGAGAGTTGGAAGCGTTTTTTAATAGACCAATTTGCCTCAGAAACAGGGCTTAGAAGCGGTAAAGTTGTACCGAGCTTAGATAGTCATCGGATTGTGCAACTCGGTCTCCAATCTCGTAAATTTACTAAGGAACAGGCATCACAGTTTGTGGAATGGCTCTATGCTTGGTGCGCCCAAAACGAAATTGAAATAAATGAAACCAAATCCCAAACGTGATTACATTCGCAGTCGTAAGCTATTGGATAATTGCCAATATCTGAATTGCGCCATGTGTGGGGTAGATGATGGCACGATTGTTGGCGCACATTCTAATCAAGGCATACATGGCAAAGGTAAAGCTATAAAAGCAGACGACAATATGATCGCTGCCTTATGCCATGTTTGCCACATGGATTTAGACCAAGGTTCTATCTATAGCAAGAAAGAACGTGAAAAGCTCTGGGATAGAGCGCACCTTAAAACAGTTTACTGGCTAATTGAAGCTAATTTGTGGCCTGATAATGTGCCTCTACCCCAAACCTATATAGACTACAAGAATAGTCTTATTTAATCGGATGTGCCTTTTCCATAGGCAAATTCTCATGTTTTTTGAGCTTGTCTTCTAGTCTGTGCAACTCGTGCTCAGTTTTCTTTTCATGTTCCCTTAAAACCACATAATGTGATTTGGGTGACTTGTATTCTTTGCCTTCAATTTTAAAGTTCTTCATGCTATTACCTTGCCTTCTTTAAGTTCTGCTATTGTTAAACCGCCTGTGTACTGAAAGTGCGCCAGTTCTTTAAATGATTTCCATTTACCAGCCCACTCCAGTCCTGATTCTTCTCCGAGTTGCCCTATCTGTGCCCAAACTGGATGTGATCCGTCCCAGTCTGGTTTGCCATTAACCACAGGCACAATATCCACAGCGCAACGATGATTGTGAAAAGAGTCACCTCCCCTTGCATTTGTGACAATCTTGCCCTCAGTTGTGCGCCCTTGAGCATAAAGAGCATCCTGACTTTCATAATCACGATATGTAGAAGTAACCAAGATGTCGATGCCATTATGCTGACAAGCCTTAATAAAATCTTCAACTCTTGCTTTAACTTGCGGAAGTAAATCATCTAAGTTTCTTGAATTAATCATTTTGTTGCTAAAATTAAATTTTTACGTTTTGTCCAATGATTTTCACCAGACGCTTGTGGATATTTTTTGCCTAAATTTGATCTTTTTTTATTAGCCATGTCTTGTGAATTATCTTTAGGAGTTCCAAGCCATAAATGATTTGGATTAAAACATTTTCTATTATCACAGGAATGGCAAACAAATAAACCATTTGGTATTTGCCCCTTAAACAACTGATATGAATATTTGTGAGCAGTAAATACACCGCTTTTTATTGAACCAAATTGTCCATATCCAGTTGTTTTAAATAAAGCACCATCCCATTCCCAACATTCATGTTCAGATAATTTAGAATTAATATGAGATAAAAATCTGCAATCATTACTGCACCATGCTTCTCTTGAAGTCATTGGTTGAAATAATTTTTCACAATTTTTACAATTTCTTACTTTATAAATCATTTGATTGAATTAGATTTGTGAAGCATTGCATCTTTGGCTTGTGAGCCAGAAGAACTGCCGTAGTAAAAAGAAATTATGCCTGTCCATGCAGTTCCTAGCGAACCCAGCATCAAAAGCAAAGCATCAGATGTTTTGAATGTTTCCATCATCAGCCCTACCAATATACCAAAGAATCCAAATGTGACCAACACAGCTAAAACAGGAGGTATAAAAGAATGGGTGCTTTGCTGCAGATCACGAGCAGATTTTCTGTCCTGAACCGCCATTTGTTCAAAGTTTAAACCCAACTCTTGCGCTTTAGCTTTTAACGCAATCTCAGCTTGTTGTATAGATGCAACTTGCTCGGCAGTTAATTTACTGTCTTCAATGTTTTTTTGAATGTCCTCTTGCTTCATGCCCAAGGCAGATTCAAGAGCAGATACCGCCATTCCAGCTACTGGAGTACCGAGAGCTGAAGCAATAGTCGGTGCTAGTTGTTCAATCGTTTTAAGCCAATCCATGTCAATCCTTACAATATTTAGGCCAATAGCCTGTCTGTCTGAATAAATGCTCACATTCTGCGTTTATTGAGTCGTCATAATAGTGTTTCATAAACATGATGTGCCACTCTTGTCCGCTTTTCTTGTTTTTGTAATCTTGATTAATTTCATACATCAATACTGCAAATGTGAGGATGACCACCAAGACCGCAACACAAATTGCAATTCTAATATTCCATTTCTCCAGCCGTTCAGCTCTTCTTCTTTCGTTAGCTTGTTCTTTTTTTTTAATATAGCGTTATGTTTTGCCTGTTCTGTCGTTAATTTTTGACGTTCCGCTACAAATTCTGTCCATACTGCACCGAGTTCTGGCGGGGATTCATACACCAACATCTGCCTTAAATCGTACTCAGCCTGTTCTAATTGCTTCCTACGCAATACATTCTCTAATGCAATAGCTTGTAATGACTTACCCTTGGGAGGATTCTTTTTCTGTTCTTCTGCTTCCTTGTGCGCTTTTTCTTGATGGTCAAAGAAACTACCGAGCGCACCACCCAACTCATTGACAATCTTGACTACTTCACCGCCAGTAGATTTGATTTCCTTATAGGCAGCAACTCCGCTTTTTACAGCAGAGAAAGCCATCATTGCAAGGGTAAAAGGGTCGATTTTATTTCCCCGTCAGGTAATGGACAATAAAACCAACAAAAGAACTGATTGCAGATACTACAATCATTCC
>Ga0164296_1002561_pt1 | contig 17930 bp, 24 predicted proteins | sample GEODES057metaG_FD_113533 | JGI IMG/M metagenome (GOLD analysis project Ga0164296, IMG submission 113533) | Dystrophic lake water microbial communities from Trout Bog Lake, Wisconsin, USA - GEODES057 metaG | ecosystem: Environmental > Aquatic > Freshwater > Lake | place: USA: Trout Bog Lake...
AAAGGCGTGTGAGAAGTGATTTTTACTTTGTAAGTAACTCTAGCCCCAGGGGTAACATTCGGGAAAATGATGATGCGATGCTTTTGATCTGAAAATTGTTGAGTTCCCCCAGAAATATCGTCATCCACTTCTCGAATCGCATTGCTTGCTACAGGTATTTTCTGACCAGTATTGGTAGTTGTATAGGCTTCGAGTACCTCCACCTTTTGTAAAGTGCTATTAAAAGAAATATCCGCTTGGGCAGCGGTATCGATTGCAATCTGAGAGCGAATGAGTTTGGTGATTTCTCGAGTTTCTACATCACTACCATCTGCATAGACATGCGTTTTAATAATATATCGCTCAATGCTTACCGGTGAGTTTGGCTCACTTTTTGCTTGCACTCCTGGCAAGACTGCTACCAAGCCACCAAGGAAGAGTGTAGTCGCAACAATTAGACTAGCCGTAAACTGAAAAAATACTTTCATGAAATCACTTTGCTAAATTTTCTTCGAATGAATAGCCAAAATAGCCGCGAAACAATTACAGAACGTAATCGATTTGTGGCAATAAAAATATGAGATAAAGCTTGATAAAGCATACTACTTCGCTGAATAGTTGAAATGATTATGTACATAGTTCTCAATCAACTGTCGACGCCGACTCTTTGGCCAATCATATTGATCGGCATCGCGAAGGGATAACTCAGGGTTGTTATTAAACCTGGGGAATTTACTGCGCATACTTTTCAAACCTAAAATAATCGAAGCATCAATGATTGTATTGACAGCCCAATAGGGAGGCGCCAATTGGCTTTCATTGGCAATGCTTTGTACTTGCAGTGGCAGAATAAAACTTATAAAAAAAACAGCAAAGTTCATGGGAATGTGTATAGGATGATAAGGTGTTATTTTGGAGAATGTGAGGCTCATTGCGTGAGCCTCCCAGCAAAGATTAAAACCCAAATGCCTCCGCCATAGCAATCACTTGCTCTTCAGTCAATCCCGGATGCTGCATGATGCAATTTTTGACGGGATTATAGGGTTCATATTCACTTGACGAAGTAAGCGAAGTACTTGTAAGTTTTTGACTACGCTCGAGTGCTTCCAATCTTTCACAATACTCACGCACTCCAACGGCGATATCTTTACCAAGTTGAATTGAATCAGAATCAGAATCTGAATCAATCGGTATTAATAACCGATCCGGGACAGGACCTACCATTTTTGTATATAAGCCTCTATTACAGTTTTCATATACTAAAGGTCTATTATGAGATACCTCAACAGTCCAAACAAAAGTTTGACCGTTAATACCGTACCAACTTTGATATCCTACAACACCAATGATTCTCACAATATTTCCGGTATTTTCTGGCAAATGACAACCTACTAAAACTGCCAAATCGCCGATACGACAACGCAATGTTTCCATTTTCTTTCTCCTATTTAGCTAATTCGACAATATGTCAGGCTTAGCAATTCGGAATAACTCCGCCCCTCCTACATTAATGATTTAAACAACTTTTAAACTTATTCATCCTTTGATAAGAAAGCATCTGTGTAACAGACTTCTCATAGGCCCAATTCTTAGGCACTGCAATCTTCGCCCTCCTCATACTCTCGGTATCGAAATAGTCATCCTCTTCTTGAACTGAATGAGCGATACCGACTCGATTAGTTGCATCAATCTTTTCATACGAAAAATTGATCCATGAGGCGTGATGACTTGGCCCAAAGTTTTGGTCAAACAAAATTGCATCTGCATAGGAAATCTCTGGCATGAAGTCAGTGATTTTTAGTCCCTTCTTTGCAATTAAAAAATAATGCGATTTAGCCTGGTGATAATCTTTGAAGCTAAAGCTCATTAAATAATCATCTTGGCTCAAAGTATTGCTATCAGGTATATCGAATAAAAACTGTGCCATCCCACCTTGATAGTTCTCTAGGATTGCTTCCTTCCGTACCACAATACAACTACCTTCAACGATGACCATTTGTGAATTACCTTATTCAAAGTGTTAAGAATTAGGATAAAGGATAGTAGGCTCAAAAGATGAGCTAGAAATCTTAAAGAATGAATTTCTTTTTTAAATATGATTATCTTGTGTCGAATTTATTTGGTTGTTTTCGTTCAATTTCAAACCCAGGCTCCAGCATATCCAATGCTACTGTAACACTCTCAAATAAGCTTTTCTTTGGCGACAATAAAACTCCACCTGCGAAATGTTGAATAATCACTTCAGCTCCATTAAATTGATACTTCTTAGGAATCCTAACGGCTTGATTTTTTCCATCCATGAAAATTTTAGCTGTATCCATAAGACCTCTATTAATGTTTACCAAAAGGATGTTTTATTTCTTTTTTAGTTGATTTGCCTTCTTGCTAAAAAAATAGCAGCCAATTTTGTATTTGGGAATCGCCTATTTAAAATTGATTTCATGGCTTTATAGTGACAACCTGAAGTTAAGACGTCATCTACCAAAAATATGAAATTCGGTTCTGGAAGAGCGTGATCTTCATCAATTTGATAAATTGCCAAAAGTTCTTCAAAAGAAATTCGATTTAAGGTTGTGTGAGAAGCCATATAACTTTCAGACTGATAAACTAGTTTTCTGATATCGAGCTTAAATTTATCTTCTAATTTTTGTTTTAATCCCTTTAAGACTTCCCATATCCTATCGTCATATTCAGGATGATCTGAGCATTTTGAAGGAGGGATTGGTACTATGGTTAGTGATTCAATTGAACTTGAAACGATTAAATTTTCAAACAAAGAGATAGCTTGTAAAGTACTTTGTTCTTTGTATGGGACATAACCAACATCGGTCGGCTTTTTTTTAAGGTTATGAATTAATCTTTTGATGTAAGTCCAATTATCCAATCCCGGAGACAACTCACCAAGAAAATAACATTGATCATCACTCGTTAAATAGTGATGTTGCGGAAGATGTGTTTCGTTAATTACTTGTAAGCGCAAATTAAAGATTCGTAATAATATCGTCGAAGTTTCTTACGCGTATAGCGCCACGTTCAGCAAATTTTGCAGGCCAAGTTAAGTTGGGATTTTTAAAACAGTTATCTAAAATAAATAATTTCCTATTTTGCTTTAGAGCTGCCCTAGCCTGAATTAGAGTTCCGGAGGTTTCGCTTGCCTCTACAATGACGGTTGCATCGGTTAAAGCAGACATTGTTATATTTCGCGCAGGAAAAAACAATCGATTACCTTGAATGGATTGTTTTGAATACCTAAGTATTGGAACTTGACTAATTAAAAGGTGGCTATTTGCAATTTGCTGCTGTAATGCTGAATTTTCCTTGGGATAGACTTCAGTAATAGGTGTACCAATAACAGCAACCGTCTTACCACCTAATTCAATTGCAGTTTTATGCGCTACTGTATCAATACCTTTAGCCAAACCTGAATAAATAGTAAAGCTGTTTTCCACTAGACTTTTAACAAGTTTTTTCGTTCTTTTAATTCCATCCTCAGAAGCATTTCGAGATCCTACTACCGCAATTGACTTTGGGGAAAAGGCGAAATCTAAATTTCCACGATAGTAAAAAAATTCAATCGGATTTTCCGCATCTCGTAGCTTCTGTGGATAATCAACAGTCTGAAATAAGCAAAATTTATAATCCAATAAATTCGCATTTTGAAACTTTTCAAGTACCTCTTCTGATATTTTTTTTAGATCCGACTTGCTATAAAAGTCAGAGGGCATTGAATGGGGGTTATTTCTAAATTTCTCAGCTAAACTTTTAAAAGACGTTTTAGAATCAGTCCATAATGCCTCATAACCAGCCATCTCATCTAAAGAATTAATTGGCTCCTTGGCAAAAATAGAAGTTGTGTCATTAAAGTTCAGAGTCATAGGTATAAATGTACTGTATAAAACCTACGATGGCAATATCACCTAGTAAGAGTAGGGTTGGGTTGTTTTAATTTAAAAAGTCCCTAACATCTTATGCAATCATTTAAAGCCAAGCAATTCTTGGAGAGTTCATTTCAGGAGCCCATTCGATAAGATTTTTCCAAATTAATTTTGGTGGGATTTGGTTAAGTTGTGCAACCGCTTCTACAACAGAAACAATTAATGAAAGAGGAGTCTCATCTAGGAAAGTTGCAATATGCGGATAGATTTTCTCAGGCAGAACACCTGTTACAAGGGCAAGAGATAAATCCGTACTGTGTAGAGATGATTTATAACTAACGCTGACCGATACGCAGGCCATTTCTAAAGAATTAAAATTAAGTTTAGGCTTCAAGGGAATGTTATTTAATCCCAGCAAGGTCAATAGACTAATAAGATTATTCTCACCACAATCAGGTGATCTACCCTTTTCTAAACGTTGGATAGTTGATCTACTTAATCCACAAAACTTCGCTAATCGCTCTTGAGATAAGCCTAAATTAGAGCGACGTAAAGCTATTGTTAATCCAATTTCCCTTGAATTCATTCAGTTAGCATAACAAATTAATAAAGGTTAATTACGTAATTTTTTTAGGTCTATTTTGACAAAATTTAGAAATTTTATAAATACTTTCATAATTAACTAATGAGGAAATAACTGTATTTTATTGGTCCGCGTTGACTGCATGAATAGACTTATACCTTGCAGGTATTTCAAACAAAAACACCAAGATAAGCGTTATCAAACATCAAAAAATGAAAGAAAAAATAATTAAATCAAGTGGTAACGTTTTCGATGATCTTGGTTTCTCAAAAGAAGAGTCAGCGGTATTAAAGATGCGCGCTGATTTGATGGCGAAAGTGAGAGACTCGATCGCGAAAAATGGTTGGACACAATCAGTGGTTGCTGCAGAGTTACAAATCAGTCAATCTAGAGTATCAGACTTAATTCGTGAGAAACGAGACAAATTGAGCTTAAGCTATTACAAAAATGATAAAAAACGATAACATTTGCTAAAAAATATTAATAAACGACCGTTTTTGCGCAAAAACGATAGCGAATTAAGCGTTTACAAGATTCCGGATGAGATTGATGCGTAGGAATTAATAGAACCTCTTGTAAGATCAATGCGAATCGTAAGCAAATATTTGATTGCCATCTTTAGAATTGATTTCTGCGTTGAAAGAAACAATAATCTGATCCTGATCACCTTCATAGGCCATGGCCTGATGGGGTAAGAATGATGGGAACACAATCAATTTTCCGGCCTCGGGCTGAATATCAATATGGTTTTTTTGCAGATACGCATTACCAAGATCCATATTTGCGCCCGCTTGCCATTGCGTATAGGATCCATAAAAACGCGGCACGCCATTTAATTCTTTTAAGTGTGGATGACTCACTCGCTTAGCTAGTTCATCGAGCTGTACATAGTAAACACCTGACACGAGCAATTACCATGAGTATGGACATCATGAAAAGCCCTACCGTTCTGAATCTGAAACCAACACCCCATAAACTGCAATTGCAAATACATTTTGCCGGCAGGCCATACACCTGCATTCACTGAACTCACCGATTTTTGGATAGCATCAGCAAAAAACTGGATTAATGATTTAAACTCTGTTAATTGCACCCGACTCGTGAGTGTTTTCTTATATCGCCAATACTTCACGTGGCGCGACTATAACCAATCATTGAAACTTTCAAGATAAGCTAACTAAAATTCCCCAAAAGAAGAAAAAATGCGAGAACTGTTAAAAGTTCTCGCGCTTGATGTATTTCATAAATATTTGGTAGGATCGACTGAATTCGGATCAGCGCCCCCTAAAGTGTCAAGGATTTAAAACACGATGTGATGGGATGATTAGTACCTTTTGTAAAAAATTTTATCGTGTTGTGAAGTAATAATTGACTTCATTGAAATCATAAAAGGCATTGATTATTAAATCTTTTTAAATTAGAGAAGTTTCTCTAAGAACAGTGTTGAGCGCCTAACCGCATCTTCATAAGAGGTTCGATAATCTAATACATCAATTTCATCAAACTGAGAGGCTGTAAATACTTTCTGCTTTGAGTTAATTTTTTCAACGAACTTCATTGCATTTTTTGTAGAAACTTAGTAGCCGTAAGAAGTTCAATCGGTTCTTTTTCAATCACCAAAAAAAGATCAAATAAATCTCGCGCTGTTGCTTGGTCACCTCGATACAATAATTTCTTAGCTACAAATTTAACAGCTGTCTCGACCCGAATATCTTGACCATTAATATTCCAAATTTAGTAAGGTCTTTCATTTAGATTTGGAGATGCGACAAAATCAATTTCCCCCTCAGGTCGAATCAGCTTCAAATAAGAGCTCTGATTCTCTAGATAATCAGAGGTTACACTATCAGCAACATCACTCAGCCTTGGTGTTACAAATCCAAGATATTGAGGATCTGGCACAAAGATATTAATATCTTTAGTATGTCGATGATGATAGCGAAACATTAGGACTTCCCCCCACCTAATGTCCAGAATAATTGGCTTGTACCATGCTCTTTTATATCATTCAGAATTTTCAAAGCATGAGGTAGTAAAAGTTGCCAAGCTCCATCTGGCAGTAACCTTTTAATTATTTTTGTCAATACACCAAATAAGCTAGCCTAAAGTCGCAATCATCTCTATTTTTGGTCCAACCGATCTTACTAACTTCTCAATGCCATGACCTGGATTTGATATCTTTTGTGAAACCAGTAAACCCACGTTTTCTAAGAGGCTAATATCTTTTGTAATAGAAGACCTTTCACGATGCAGTGAAACTGTCAATTGAGAAATAGTTTTGGGTTCATTCATCACCTCCAACATCAACCTTCTTCGGGCTTCAGAAAGGATCATAAACATTTCCTTTGGATCCTCGAATGAAAAAGTTACAGACTCCTCTATAAACTCACCACGATCTGCTTTCTGAGCAGTATCTCTTGCTTGAACCAAAAAATCTTCAAGGCTTTCAGTCCGAATAATTACTTTAGTCATTTGTTTTCTTTTTCACCTTCATAACAATTTCTTGCCATTCCTTTTCAAATCGATTGTATGTATTTTCGTAACTTATAAAGTCAACGGGCTCCACTGCCCCCATAAAATGCCTGTGGTGATAATCATGTTTATTATCAAATCCAAGAACTCTACCGTTGTCTTTTTGACAAATCAAATGATTAATATATGCCAAGTTATATCTAGTCACTATCGTTTTTCTATCTAAAACAAATCCCCAAACTTCAATACTTAATATTCCGCCGCCATTGCTTTCCTTCAGTTTAAATGTATTTTTTTTAATTAAAAACTCATTTTCTGACTTAATTTTTCTAACCATTATTTATCTTATCACAGCCATGCTCTGAAATTTCATACCTGAAAAAAATTAAGGGTAATGTCAGTTTTAGGAGTAATACAAATGATTATTAGCTTGAGGTATTTCCAATCCAAATTGTTAACTTGCTGAAAAAAGCCTTCTTCTAAAATTTAAAACAAAAAAGCGAAAAGATTTGATATCTTTTCGCTTTTTGATATTGCTTAAATAATTGGTAGGCTCGACTGAATTCGAATCAGCGACCCCTACCATGTCAAGGTAGTGCTCTAACCAACTGAGCTACGAGCCTAAAGACGAAATTATATCACTTTCGCTGAGCCGATGTCACGCCTTTTACACTATTGAGTTGTTTCATGGCTTGTGTGATCTCATCTAGACTATGAATTTCGATCGAAAACTGCATACTAGCCATACCTTTACTACTTAGCGTATTCACCCCTACTACATTGATTCTCAGCTTTGAAAACACCTCTGAAATATCCCGAAGCAAGCCGTGACGATCCACAGCCATCAACGCGATTTCTGCTGAAAAAATCGAGTTCGATGACGTACTTTCTGACCAGGCTGACTTAATAATCCGCTCTGGTGCGCGCAGCATTAATTGCTTAAGGGTTTGACAATCAGATCGGTGGATCGAAATCCCCCGCCCTCGCGTAATAAAGCCATTAATCTCATCCGGTGGCACGGGTCGGCAACACTTGGATAATTGCGTCAGTAAAGAGTCGACCCCCACTACTAAGACATCACCAGAGTCCTTTTTCTTGCGACTCGGCTTAATCATTAAATCAACAATTGGCGTTGGCTCAATGACTGGCTCTTTCTCCTCTTTAGCTTCCTTCGCCTGCCCCTTCGGATCACGTTCCGCTTGCGCGTCAATGGCGTTAAACCAAGCCTTCACTTTTGAGCGTGCGCGGTGCGAGGCTAAATAGCCCTTATCTGGTGACAACCAGTCGCGAGAAGGCCCACCCTCTTTCACGGTAATAATTTCGACAGTCTGACCACTGTGCAAGACCGTATCAAGCGTCACCATCACGCCGTCCACTTTGGCACCCCGACAACGATGCCCAATATTGGTATGCACTGCATAGGCAAAATCGAGGGGCGTGGAATTAGGATCAATCGCAATCACTCTGCCGAGTGGTGTTAAGGCATAGACTTGCTCATCGATTGCTTGTCCCTTTAGCTGATCCCAAGCATCTTCTTTCCAAGCAATTAATTGCCGCGCCCAAGCGACTTTACGCTCATATTCCTCGGCCGCACTAATGGTACCTTTTGAGCCGTGTGAGGAAGTTGGGCCATGACTTGGATTGGAGTTACCCTCTTTGTATTTCCAGTGCGCAGCTACCCCATACTCAGCCTGATGATGCATGGCCTGTGTGCGAATCTGAATCTCAAACGGTACCTCATCCACATCTTTGACTACCGTATGCAGTGACTGATAGCCGTTCGGTTTAGGCCTCGCAATGTAGTCATCAAACTCTTTACTCAGTGGTTGCCATAAATGATGAAAAATACCGAGTGCCGTATAACAATCTTTCACATCATCCACAATCACCCGCACGGCACTCACGTCATACAAATGCGAAAAGTCGATATGCTTACCCTGCATCTTCCGAAAAATACTATAGATATGTTTAGGCCGACCATAGACCTCTGCCGAGATCCGATTCACAAACAGTTCGTTCTGAATTTTCCCAACAATATCTTCCACAAAACGCTGCCGCACCACCCGCTTACTATCGAGTAGGCTAGCAATTTCTTTATAGGCGACTGGGTTCACAATCCGAAACGCTAAATCTTCCATTTCCCATTTAATCTGCCAAACTCCTAAACGATTCGCTAAGGTCGCATCGATCTCCAACAACTCCTGCGCCCAACTCTCCTCAACCGGTAGTTTTTCTTTCGTCACCCATCGCAGAGTTTGTAATCGAGCAACTAAATAAATAAACACCACCCGCAGATCTTGTGAGAAAGCCAATAGCATTTTTCGCAGGCTCTCGGCTTGACCACTCGCCGCTTTCGTTCTCGTCGAGTCGAGTGCCTGAAAACCCTTGATCAAGCGGGCTGGTTCTTCCCCCAAACGCTCGGTCAGTTTAGCTAGTGTTTCTTTACTCGTAAGATGTTCAATCGCAATTAGTGTAGAACTGTCAAGTTCTAACATTCTCGCAATCAGCAGCATGCCAGAGAGATGCTCTGCAATCGGTTCATCAAACCAAGCCTTGTCTTCGATGGTTTGGGTTGGCATATTTTGCTTTACTGCGGAAAGATTTAAATCGGTCATATAACCAATTTAAACCAAAACCAAAAGAAGTTCAAAAAAAACCCCTAGCTTAAAAAAAACTTTCTTGCGATGGCAATTTGTTCCGGCAGAATAAATGCAGGAGCGTGGCCAGCTTGCGCTATTTCTACTGCAGAAACATAGGGATTTCGACGGCACATCTCCTCAACCGTATCAGGGGATAAGAGGTCCGATTCCACGCCGCGAGCGACCAGCGTTTTAATCTGAATACTATCAAAAGACTTCCATAAAGCCAGTTCTCCCGCAGCAGCCGTCATCGGATTTTGCGCCATCAATGGTACAGAAATCTTAGGGTCATAATGCATGATCCACTCTTGATCTTTTTGGATTAACTGTGGCAAGTTCAAATGACGTAGTTGCTCTTGGGTATGACGTCCAAAAGTTTCTGTGATGGAATTAACATAAAGCAATCCCTCAGCCTCACTTTTAAAAGTCACAGGCTTACCTAGATAAGTCATCAGCCGAGTTAAAAAAGCAAACTCGATCCGTGGCCCCACATCATTTAAAAGTAAGCGCCTCACAGGTTGATGCTCCATCCCTGCGAGTACCATCCCGATGAGTCCACCCATGGAAGTACCAAAAAAATCTAATTGTTTTGGAGCCAGGCGCGCAATTAAAGTAACGATATCACTCACATATTGCGGCACTCCGTAATACATTGGGTTCGTTAAAAAATCAGAGTCTCCTCGCCCAACAATGTCAGGACAGACGACGAAGTACTCATCCGACATCGCCTGCGCTAAGGCAAAGAAATCAGTTCCTCTGCGCGTCAGACCATGAACACACAACAGCACCTTCGGATTTTGCGGATTACCCCAGGTTCTGTAGGCCATTTGATGCAAGCCGACTGGACTCATACACTGCACAAACTGCGCGGCTGGATTGAGGTCTTTAGAGGCGCTGTGCGAAGGGTTAGAAGCACTCGAGGTATCACTTGCTTGTTGAGCCGCATGAGACTCTGCCTGCGCTGAATTACCAGTAATTTTAGACAGCCATTTTTTCCACAGTGATGCACTCATTACTTCCCTCATCCTCACTAAGTTGAACATTGCTAAAAATTAAAAACTGAATCAGCTTGAATCGGCCTAAATCAGCCACTTCTTTATCAATTTAATAATAAATACTTTACTCTTAGAAAATCACAAATTAATTTTTTAACAGAAAATATTTAAGGTCTTTAGTATTGAATCAATACTCTAGAACAAAATCGAATCCGATATAAAGTAACTCAGAGTGCTAAGGCCGAATGCTCAGGCACTTGATCTGCTGGATGGACTTCCGGTTGCAAGGTGACGTGGTCAATCCCGTGCTCGCTTAACAACATCTCACGGATATCATCCATGATTTTTGGCCAATCTGTAATATGGTCAATTTCGATGTGACCAATTAGGGCTGGATAACCAGGTGTCATTTCCCAAATGTGTAAATCATGAATCGCATTCACACCATTGATTTTGACTAAGTCATCGCCCACTTTCAGGAAGTCGATATGCTTCGGTACACCCTTCATTAAAAAATGATAGGACTCTGCCAAAATCGAAACCGTCGATTTAACTAAGAGTAAACAGACCACAAGCGACAGAATCGGATCTATCTGCATCCAACCCGTATATTGAATCACGATACCCGCAATTAACGCAGCAATCGACCCGAGTAAGTCACCCATCACGTGCACGAGAGCAGCTCTGGTATTCATACTATTGTTATTGCGTGACAACATCCAAGCAACAAAGATATTGACGAGTAACCCGAGCAGTGCGACTAAGGTCACTGTTTCTCCAGCTACTAAATGCGGTGTAATGAAGCGAGATATCGCCTCAACAGAAATCCAGATCACGAGCATCACCATCGCGAGACCATTCACAAACGCTGCGAGTGCCTCAGCTCTGCCAAGCCCAAACGAATTTTTAGCACTCGGTGGTCGTTTCGAAATCACCTGTGCCACTACAGCTAGTAAAAGTCCGGCGGCATCGGTCACCATATGACCTGCATCGGAAATCAGTGCGAGAGAATTGGCAAAAAAGCCAGCGAATACTTCAACTGCTGCGAAGCCCAGCGTAATGATGAGGGCAATCATTAAAACTTTTTGACTAGAAACTTCTTTAGCGTGGGAATGCTTGGCATCCCCCGCTTTATGTGCATGCAATCCAGCTGAACTCGCCTTTGAAACACTTTTAGGCGATTTGTGGTCGTGAGAATGACTATGATTCAGCATGAATTCCTATAAAGTTAAACAACAATTTACAGTGCAATCTGCAGCTTTGCACCTGTTTTCTCGATCACTTCCTCTTGCGTCACACCAGGAGCTAATTCAATGAGATGCATCCCATTATCATCAATTTTGATGACACACAAGTCAGTGATGATCAGATCAACTACGCGCACACCAGTCAGTGGCAAACTGCACTCAGTCAAAATCTTTAAATCGATCGTACCATCTTTTTTCTTGGCCACGTGATCCATTAGCACCAACACGTTCTTCACGCCTGCTACTAGATCCATCGCGCCGCCCATACCCTTGACCATCTTGCCCGGAATCATCCAGTTGGCGAGATCACCTTTTTCGCTTACTTGCATGGCCCCTAAAATCGCAAGGTTAATTTTGCCACCACGAATCATGCCAAATGAATCAGCTGATGAGAAGATAGAAGAGCCTGGTAGGGTCGTGACAGTTTGCTTACCGGCGTTAATTAAATCAGGGTCGATTTCTGCTTCGGTTGGAAAAGGACCAATGCCCATCAAACCATTTTCAGATTGCAACCAAACTTCCATACCCGCTGGCACATGGTTTGCCACTAAAGTCGGCAAACCAATCCCTAAGTTCACATAATATCCATCTTGTAATTCTTGAGCAGCACGTGCTGCCATTTGATCTCTTGTCCAAGCCATGTTATTAATTCCTTTTGAATATCGCTATTATTGGTTAGACGGAAGCTTCACGCACCGTACGTTGTTCAATTCGCTTTTCAGGCGTCGCATTTAAAACTAGGCGATGCACGTAAATACCAGGTGTATGAATTTCATCTGGATCTAACTCACCGTTCTCAACGATCTCTTCTACTTCTGCGATGGTGATTTTGCCAGCCATTGCAACGACGGGGTTAAAGTTTCTGGCCGTTAAACGGTATACGAGATTGCCAGATTTATCTGCTTTCCAAGCTTTCACAATGGAGACATCCGGCGTTAGCGTTCTTTCCATCAAATAGGTTTCACCATCAAAGTCTTTGGTTTCTTTACCTGCAGCAATCAAGGTACCTACGCCTGTTTTGGTATAAAACGCTGGAATACCACAACCACCAGAGCGCAGTTTCTCAGCGAGCGTACCTTGAGGTGTGAGTTCCACTTCGACTTCACCAGCAATAAATTGACGCTCAAATTCCGCATTACCGCCGACAAAAGAACAAATCATCTTTTTGATTTGACCATTTTCGAGCACAATGCCCAGACCATAACCATCAATACCGCAGTTATTAGAAATCACGGTTAAATTTTTCGAACCGTTATCTTTAATCCCCTGAATCAAGGCTTCAGCAATGCCGCAAACACCAAAACCACCTGAAGCGATCATCACGCCGTCTTTCACCACATCCGCTAATGCTTCCTTGGCAGAACCAAATATCTTATTCATTCTTTGTCCTTTTTAACTCTTAATTAATTTTCTTGCGATTTTCTTAAATTTACTAAACTTGTACATTATCGAACATTTCCCAAAACACCCGCCTTTTTATGGACTTCCGCTTAGGTAATCACCAGGCCATCATCCGCCGAAATAATCGAGCCATTCATAAAGCCAGACTGCTCACTTGCTAAAAGTAGCAAGACGCCGTCTAGATCGCTGGCTTGTCCTACCCGCTTACGGGGTAGCTTTTGAATCAGTTTTTTACCTAATTCTGTTTGCCAATGCTCGGCATTGATCTCCGTTTCGATATAGCCAGGACAGATCGCATTGACATTAATACCGTACCGGCCCCACTCGAGTGCCATGGCCTGCGTCATATGTATTACGGCAGCTTTACTCATACAGTAGGTAGAAATTTGCGATAAAACCTTTAAACCAGCCACTGAAGCAATATTGATAATGCGTTGGGCTGGAGCTGAGTTGCCAGCATCCTGGGCAACTTTTGCCCGTTCAATCATGTATTTTCCGAGCGCTTGACCCACAAAAAAAGCACCGCGTGTATTGGTATTAAAGACATAGTCGTAATCTTTAGGCGTCACATCCACGATTCTTTGGGTACTCGAAACCCCTGAATTATTAACCAAAATATCGATTTGCGGCACTTTGCTGAGGGTATTACTCACGAGCGACTCAATCGAGTTGGTATCGGTCACATCTAAACCTACGCAGTACGCCTTACCCCCTGCGAGGGTAATTTCACGCTCTAGCGCCTCTAAACGATCAAATCTGCGCGCTGCTAGCACAACGGTCGCACCTGCTTTTGAAAGCGTTTTAGCAAACTGCGCTCCAAGGCCGCTTGAAGCGCCCGTAATCAGGGCAACCTTACCTTGTAAATCGATTTGATAAGCCATCATCATTTCCTTTGCATCGTGACCCACGCATCGAACTCTGTTTTGAAGTTGAGCATGAATATTTTCGTTAAAACTGGTATTTTTGAGAAAGTTCAAAATTTAAGATAATGTACACCGAAAATGTCATAATTACACTGTTAATCAACTAGCCAACCCACATATTTATGCTTAGCAATTCAACCCTCAATAAAATCAATCAAGAACTTTTAGCCAGCCATGGCCCTAGAGAATCGATGGACTACGATGTCGTGATTGTCGGCGGCGGACCTGCTGGGCTAGCAACGGCGATTCATCTCAAGCAATTGGCGCAGCAAAAGAACCAAGAAATCTCCGTTTGTGTCCTAGAAAAAGGTTCTGAAATTGGTGCTCATACCCTCTCCGGTGCGGTGATGGATCCAATCGCTTTAACGGAACTATTGCCTAATTGGCAAGAATTAGGTGCCCCGCTCAATACGCCGGTAACCGAAGATCGTTTTATATTCTTAACCAAGTCTTTGGGCATTAAAACCCCGAATTTCCTTTTACCAGCTTGTTTTGTAAACCATGGCAACTACATTGTTAGTTTGTCTAACGTGACGCGTTGGTTGGGTGAGCAGGCGGAAGGTCTTGGCGTTGAAATTTTCCCAGGCTTTGCTGCTGCTGAGATTTTGTATGATGATGAGCAACGTGTAGTTGGAGTAGCAACGGGTAACCAAGGTCTTGGTAAAGACGGCATTGCGACTGAGAACTTTCAGATTGGGATGGAACTCAGAGCTAAATACACCATCTTCGCAGAAGGTGCACGTGGTCACTTGGGTAAGCGCTTAATTAGTAAATACCAGTTAGATAAAAATTCTGCGCCGCAAACCTATGCAATTGGTATCAAAGAACTTTGGGAAATTGATCCAGCGAAACATCAGCCCGGTTTGGTTGTCCACACAGCAGGTTGGCCTCTCAAATCTGACACTTACGGTGGATCGTTTTTATATCATTTAGAAAACAATCAAGTGGCAGTTGGTATGGTCGTCGGCTTATCCTATAAGAACCCTTACCTCTCACCGTTTGAAGAGTTTCAGCGGTATAAACTGCACCCTGCCATTAAACCTTTCTTTGAAGGTGGTAAACGTCTTTCCTACGGTGCCCGAGCTATTACAGCGGGTGGTCTTACCAGTTTGCCTAAAGTTGTATTTCCGGGTGGTGCTCTCGTCGGCTGTGATGCTGGCTTTTTAAATGCCTCTCGGATTAAAGGCTCTCATAGTGCAATTAAATCGGGTATGTTAGCAGCTAAAGCTGCCTTTGAAGCCGTAACTGATGGTCGCGCGCAGGATGAGTTATCTAGTTATCCTTTGCAGTTTAAGCAAAGTTGGTTACATCAAGAGTTATCGAAAGCCAGAAACTTTAAACCTTGGATGGCCAAAGGTCTTCTGACGGGTACTGTAATGGTTGGGATTGAGCAAAAATTACTCGGTGGCAAAATGCCGTGGACTCTCAAGAACAAACAAGCTGATCATCGTTATATTGAGAATGCTGAATATCATCAGCCGATTGACTATCCAAAACCGGATGGCAAGATTACTTTTGATCGACTCTCTTCTGTCTTCTTATCCAATACGAACCATGAAGAAAATCAACCAGCGCATTTAACGCTCAAGAATATTGACACGCCAGTCAATACGAACCTTGCAAAATATGCTGGACTAGAAGCAAGATATTGTCCTGCTGGTGTCTATGAGTATGTCAATACAGAAGGAATTGAGCGTTTACAAATCAATGCGCAAAACTGCGTACATTGTAAAACTTGTGACATCAAAGACCCCACCCAAAATATTGTTTGGGTAACACCTGAAGGTGGTGGTGGTCCTAATTATTCTGGGATGTAATTGAACTGGGGATTAGTCCCCAATCAATTGAACTCTGAATCAATAAACTTGGTAAGTAAATAGCTTACCAAGTCATTACCCCTTCAGTAGCAAGGTTTTTATTACCGATTATTGTTGATAGAATAATCAGTAATGAAACAAGCACTTAAATTAAAAGCATTTGATATCACCCGTTTTTTAGATAGCAAAGAAGCTTTGGCTGAATACTTGTCACAAGTATTGGAAGATGGTGACAAGAATGAACTTATCCGTGCTCTTAGACATATCGCCAAAGCACAGGTTATGGCTGAAGTTGCGAACGAGTCTGGTTAGCCAGTGAAAGTCTTTATAAAGGATTATCCAAGGCTTAAAAATGAGTTTGCATACTTAATTTGTCCTTACTATGATTCTTCTTTAAGATTTCGAATTTGATCTTTTGTAAATGACCTCGTCCGCCAATTAGCGAACGTCTTCCAATGCTGATTGAATAAATTTCAGTAGCCTCTTAAAGCGACCAAGTTTAATCATATCTCGTGGTGCGACATCTCCAAGCATAGGATTTGGGACCTTAAACCAAAGTATAGTTTTTGTTTCGTTCTTAAAAAAGCTATGTACAAGAGCAATTGCCGTTGCCCACTCAATAAACCGCTCTGTGAGCTCAGCAGGAACTTTACCATCAAAACGAATTGAACCAAAAGGGACACCTGATGCTATGGATATATCCTGCTTTGTGAAACCCAAAATATCTTTAACCCTATCGTAATTAGGCTTACCTGCTTTTTTAAATAACCTTAGTTCATCGGTCTGTAGGATTACTTTGGAAATATCCGAATTAGCCTTAGTTGAAATTGTTTGTGCTGTCATGATCACTTAAATTTACACACTTTTTCTATGTGTTAAGAATTTTTATCCACACTTTATACATGGTTAATATTTGCAATTAGCAAATCATTAAACATTGCTAGTTAAGTTATTTTTAATATCGATGAAAAAATAATGACTTTGACAAAAAAGTTGGCAAACAAAGCGAACTTGGGACCTAAGGTTTAGCAGAAAAGAGTAAGCGATTTCCTTTCCTCTGAACTGCTCCAAAAAGTTGGAATCATCTAACTTGAGTATCGATTCACTTTAGGTCGGGGATGATTTGAAAGCTAGATCAAAAAAAGTCTAGCTTAAAGGTCATCTAAAGACACTCTCATGGTTCCCTGCCCTTTTCTAGAGTCGACGATTGCGTTAAGTTCCAAATCTTCCACATAATCCATCAACGTCTCATAAGCTTGCGCGGGAATACAATAAAAGACTGGTTCGTTCCTATTTAAAATGAGAACAGGCAAGCCTTCACCCGCGGCAACGGTCCGCATTGGATTTTTCTTGAGCTCAGTGATGCTAGCTGACATATCACTCAAGATTATGTAGGTCATCTGTTTTCTCTGTGATTGAATTAACATTCATTGAGAATACTTTACCACCTTGAAATAGTTGAAAAAAAATATGGTCTTTTTTAAGATGATTATGTTCTTTTTTAAGATGATGTATGAAAGTTATCTCGAAGACCCATTACATTAATTGTGGTGTTTAGTAACAGATTAATGAATGAGAGTCATTACCTTGTGTAAGGTTAAAAAGAGAAGTAGAGATTTTGAAAAAAATTGATGTCTCTTATAAATAAAACAGGTGAAGTACGCGAACTTTGTGCTAAAGATTTACGCAAATTTAAATCTGCGCAAGCAGTCCTTCCACTATCTTTACAAAAAAAGCTTGGAATTGATGAGTCACAAAAAGTACCCCTGTAAATTCCCATAGGACTTTGAAGTCCCCCATATAGATAATATGGTTCGGAAAAGTTTGCTGTCAGTGCTCTGTACATACCAAGCTAATTTCGATTAGACTTAACAACATAAATAAAATAAAAGGGAGATGAAAAATGAATAACCAAGTTCTGAAAGGCTTGAAAACACCTAAACCAATGGCGCACTATTGCCAAGGCGTCCTGCATCGCAACACGATTTATGCGGCCGGA
>Ga0164296_1002562_pt1 | contig 17930 bp, 15 predicted proteins | sample GEODES057metaG_FD_113533 | JGI IMG/M metagenome (GOLD analysis project Ga0164296, IMG submission 113533) | Dystrophic lake water microbial communities from Trout Bog Lake, Wisconsin, USA - GEODES057 metaG | ecosystem: Environmental > Aquatic > Freshwater > Lake | place: USA: Trout Bog Lake...
TCGTTCAGATCGTCTCTATACAAAAGCGTCTTAATATAAATGTCATCTTTCTTAGTGTAGGCTTGGACTAAGCTACTTTGATCAACGCTATCTTTAGCGTAGTCAAATCCAACAGCCTAATTTTTTGACAGTAACCTTGCTCCGGATACAGCTACCGTGCTGTAAGACTCTGAGTTGACAGAGGCTGGACTGGTTGATTTAAATGTATTGACAGAAAATTCATCTGCGACTGCGGGATCCTCGAACGTACTCGTTGCTGGAAAGTAGCGATTACCGGCAATTCCATGAGCCAACAATTGCCTAGCACTGAGGTAACTCAACAGAGCAATACAAGCTAATGCTTTTAAGAGCATTGTTTAATGCTCCGTATTCAGGCTGAGGAAATGGGTACGATCTATGCAGCTTCAAATCGAAATGGCGTCAAACCCAAAAATGTTCATTTTGCGCTGCCTGAAATAAGAGACTTCACCTTCTCTCTGAGTGAGGAGAGTTGCCGAAGGATTGCGGCATTTTTCCTCCACACTGAATCAAGGTCAAAAGGATAGTAACCGCCGTAATTACCTTTTTCTGAAATTGAGCGAGTAATAACCGCCTTAGCTCCAATATTCACATGATCAGCGATTTCTATATGCCCGACAAATCCCGCCCCCCCAGCAACCGTGCAATGAGAGCCAATTTTTGTGCTCCCAGATACTCCAACAAAAGCGGCTATTGCAGTATGAGCGCCAATACGAACATTGTGAGCAATTTGAATTAAGTTATCTAACTTTACGCCGTCCTCTATGATCGTATCTCCAAGTGCCCCACGGTCAATACAGGTGTTGGCACCAATTTCAACACGGTTACCGATGAGGACTGAGCCGAGTTGTTCAATTTTCTCCCATCCTACTTGGCTCGGAGCAAACCCAAAACCATCTGCGCCTATGACTACGCCTGGATGAATAATACAGTCAGCTCCGACTTTGCAGCCATGAGCCACATTCACATTTGAGGTGAGTACAGTTCGCTCTCCAATCTCTGCTCCAGGACCTACCACACACAGAGGTCCTATCCGAGCACTGGGGTGAACGAAAGCGCTGGGATGGATTACTGCACTTGGATGCACCAAGGGCTCATTTGAATCGTGCAAAGGATGCAAACTGCGCCACAGTTGGGTCAATTGGGCGAAATAAAGATAGGGGTGATCCACAACGATGAAGGTGCCCTCTCTAACCGCTCCAGCCTGCCTCAAGTGCTTGCTTGATAAGATCACGCAACCCGCTTTAGTTTTATCCAGTTGATCTGCATAAATTGGGTTGCTTAGGAAGCTGATCTCATTGGGCCCGGCAGTATCTAAGGGTGCAATCGCATTTACGCTCAACTGCGAAGAACCTACTAGTTCACCCCCTAGTCGATCAACAATGACAGTTAAAGGTACTGACACAGGGTCTACGCTCTACGGCACTTGGGGTAGCAACAAAAAGTCGGCTCGCTCCAGTCCATGGTTGGTTGGTACAAAGTCTTACTTAGAACTAGATGCGCCTGTTGAAGCAGGAGTTTGGGCGTTTATTGCTTTAATCACTTTTTCAGTGATGTCGTGCTTTGGGCTTATGTAAACCGCTTCTTGAAGAATTAGATCGTACTTTTCTGCCTCAGCAACTTGACGAACAACCTTATTGGCTTTTTCTAAGACTTGTTGAAATTCCTCGTTTTTGCGTGCGTTCAAATCTTCTTGAAATTCTCGCCTTTTCCTTTGGAACTCGCGGTCCTGGTCCGCAATTTGACGCTGGCGAGTGACTCTTTGGGACTCAGACAAAGTTGGAGCGTCACGTTCGAATTTTTCAGAATTGGTTTTTAAAGAATTTCCCAGCTCAACCAGTTCTTTCTCACGTTTGGCAAACTCTTGCTGAAGCTTAGTTTGGGCTGCTATGGCAGAGTTGGCTTCTCGGAAAATCCGGTCCGTATTAACATAACCTATTCTGAAGTCTTCAGCCCAAGCAACACAAGTAGCTGCTAGGGTTAAAAGAGCAATTAATAAATTTTTTGTAGTTAGCATTTTCATCAAAAAGAAGTTCCGATCTGAAATTGTACCCTCTGCATTCTATCCCCAGGAAAGTATCTCTCAGGGTTGGCGATTGCAAAGCGAAGTGGCCCCATTGGCGAAATCCAGCTAAGTCCTACGCCAACAGATGACCTTAATAGTGAAAAATCCATCTTTTCCGACTCACCGTACACGTTACCCGCATCGAAAAAGGCGTACAAACGAAGGGATTTATCATTGCCAGCCCCTGGAAAAGGCGCCAAAATCTCAGTGTTAAGGGTGAACTTCTTAGGTCCACCAACTGTCAGGCCAGTGACGTCCCTTGGCCCCAGGGTTCCAGCAGTAAATCCTCTGACCGAGCCTAAGCCTCCAGAGCTATAGTTCTTGAAAACAGGATATTCCTTGCCCTCAATACCCGCGCCCAAATCTAGTTCACTGTTAAAAGCGAAGGTGTATTGTTTTGTGATCGGAATGTATTGTTGGAATTGAGCACCATTTCTCATATAGCGCGTATCTCCCAGTACCCCAACCTCAGAGTTAAGCCTTAGCAAACGTCCTTCATTTGGGGTAATCAAATTATCCCTGTTGTCCCTAGCCCAACCAATGGTTGCTGGAACAGAGACTGTTGTATAGCCAAATCTTTGAGCAAAATCAAGATATGAAGCCGGTATGTTGCTTCCGGGTTTTATTTCCGTTTGCTCTGCCGCGATTCCAAGATATACAGTATCAAGTTCAGCAAAGGGTACTCCGTACCTCAAGCCCACTCCATCGGTGATCAATCTGTAATTTCCGCCCTGGTCCACATAAGGGATACTGGAGCGATGGTAGTAATTGATACTGCGAGAAACACCGTCCTCTGTCACGTAGGGATCGGTCGTGTTTATTTGGAAAATTTGGTTGTACTTGCTGCTGCTTACTTGGGCTCCAACGTAATTGCCCGTTCCAAAAATATTATCTTGTTGGATACCAAAAGTGAGGAACACTTTTTCAGCGCTAGAGTATCCCGCTCCTAATTGCAGACTACCCGTTGGTCTTTCTGTCAAAGTGACAGTTAAATCAACTTGGTCCGGAACACCAGGAATTTCTTTGGTGTCAACTTCAACTTCCTTGAAAAATCCTAACCTCTTTACCCTGTCTTTTGAGATTTTTATTCTGTACCCGTCGTACCAAGCAGATTCTAATTGCCTGAATTCACGGCGAACTATTTCATCTCTTGTTTTTGCGTTTCCGGTTATGTTGATCTTTCTCACGTAAACACGCCTTGATGGATCTCCTTGCAAAACGATCACAACACGGTTAGTAGCTCGGTCAATTTCAGGCTTAGGCTCTACGCGGGCAAACGCAAAACCAAAGTTACCATAAAAATCCGTAAAAGCTTTGACCGTCTGCGTAACTTGGTTAATGTTGTAAGGCTCTCCCGGTTTGATTGCAATCAAAGACTTGAATTCCTCATCCCTACCTAAAAAGTACCCATCTAACTTAACACCAGCAACAACGAATCGATCACCTTCAGTGATGTTAAGGGTGATGTTAATTTTCTGTTTATTGGGTGAAATAGCGACTTGCGTGGAATTAACTTTAAATTCCAAAAATCCCCTGGATTGATAATAAGAGCTCAGCACCTCAATGTCAGCATTTAATTTGGCCTGAGAGTAACGATCAGATTTGGTGTACCAACTAAGCCATGTGGGCGTACTTAAATCAAGTTGGCTCAGCAAAGTGGACTCTGAAAATGTTTGAGCGCCCACAATATGGAGCTCTTTAATTTTTGCCACATCTCCCTCAGTCACGCTAAAAGTAAGATTGACTCGGTTTCTCTCAATGGGCGTGATTGTTGTAATTACTTCTGCACCATACAAGCTTTTGTTGATGTACTGTCTTTTCAATTCTTGCTCGGCTTTGTCGGCCAAAGATTTATCAAAAGGCCGCCCCTCGGCAAGCCCTACCTCTCGAAGCGCTTTTCTAAGGGCATCTTTATCAAACTCTTTAGTGCCGATGAAATCTAGGTTTGCAATGATGGGGCGTTCTTCGATCGCGATGATGATTACACTTGATTTGATATCAATTCGAACGTCTTTAAACAAACCCAGCGCAAATAAACTTCTAATCGCTTGGGTACCCTTCTCTTCAGTGTAGGTGTCCCCTACCCTAAAGGGTACAGTGGCAAAAACGGTGCCAGGCTCCACGCGCTGCAACCCCTCCACCCGAATATCATCGATTTTGAATGATTCAAGCGCCCATACGTTTTGAAATGCCATGAGGCCAACAAGCATAAAACCAAGAGAAGTCTTTATAAAGGAGTACATGTATAAATTTTTTATCATTAGTATGTTGCAGCGGGCCGTAATTTAAAAGATTGCATCAAATTATTAGAAATTAAAACACGAAAAATACGCCCCAAAGCCAATTATCCAATAAGTCGCATCACATCGTTAAAAAAAGCTGCACTCATCATCAAAATTAACACGGCCAGTCCAAAACGCAAGAAACGCGATTGCCAGATTTCGGACGGGCCCTTACCCGTCACAAATTCCCAAAGATAATACATGAGTTGCCCACCATCCAACACGGGAATGGGTAGAAGATTTAAGACTCCTACGCTTAAGCTCACAAATGCCAAAAAATTGACAAAACTGGCTAAACCAACTTCTGCACTTTTACCTGCAAATTCTGCCATGGTTAAGGGACCGCTCAATTCATGCCAAGACAATTGACCGCTAAACATTCGCCCCAAGGAAGTCACTGACAATAAAGCTTGATCAAAAGTTTTTGAGAAAGCAACACTCAATCCGTCCCAAAAATCAGCCCTTAGAAAGACTGTCTCTACATGACCGCCTATTATGGCACCCACCCGACCTATGTTTTTACCGCCCTCACTTATAACTTTAGGGCGTAAGTAGACATTTTTTTCTATTAAAGGGTTGCTGAGATCAAGATCTTTTTGAGTTTTGCGATCGATCTTAAAGACCATTTCATCTTGATCAGCATTCAAATTGAACGTTTGTGTGCCTTTTGGACCGACTGGGGCACTATTTCTGATCAATTGGATCAATTGTTGCGCATCTAGCACAGGCACCCTGTTGACCTCCCTCACGTAATCACCAGGTTTAAGTCCCGCTTTCTCGGCCGCACCGCCTGCCATCACAGAATTAATTACAGCCTCACGCTTAGGCCCTGTCAGACCTAAAGTCATTAAAGCTTCGCTTAAAGCTGCGGCATTTTCATTAAAGTTTTTATTTACAACCCAATCTCTTAAGTCAAGTTTTAAATAGAGATTGGGTTGAACCACTGAGTCTGGAGTCTGCGCAGAAGAAAAGTTCGTTCCAACAGATCTAAAAACAGACAATTCGACCCATTGAGGGTCGTTTTTTAATGCAAAGTCCTCAGAAACGCCAGAGGGCGTTGCTCGCCCCTCTTCTTTTGATTGAAAAGCCACTTTCGCCTCAATCAAAGCATCCCTAAGTTCGGAGTAAGTTCGAGTGGGCAAGACTAGGGAAGGATTCGCTCCATCAATTTGAAGGTTGTAACCAACACTAACAACACGGTCACCAGAGACCAAACCAGAGCGATCTAAAAAAGAATTTGGAGTTGGCGTACCGATAACAGGCGCTGGCAGTTCTTGTCCAACCCACTGCACAGATGAGTACAAAATAACGGCTAACAACAAATTAGCCAAGGGACCTGCGATTACGATGCAAGCACGGGCAAAAAGTGATTTTCGGTTGAATGAGCCACTGATATGCTCAGCGTCTGATAAAACCAAAGATGTATTTTCCCTTTCGTCCAACATTTTGACATATCCGCCCAGCGGTATTGTTGAGATCAAGAACAGTGTCTTTGATCTGTCAATACCCGTCGGAATTGCCTCGTAGGTGGAATCTAAAGCCTTGATTTGAGAGGCTTTTACCCAGGTAAAAGGACGCAATTGCCAGCCTAGCAAAGGGGCTCCAAATCCGATGGAAAATTTCAATACCTTGACCCCACACATGACTGCAATTTTGTAGTGCCCATACTCATGAACAACCACAATCACGCTCAGCATCACCAAAAAGGAAATTAAAGTTAACATGGGTGTTTGTATTAGCCTTTGGCTAAAACCTCAACCACACGTCTAGCAGCCTGCCTTGAGTGTGCATCCAATATCAATAAATCATCCAGTGATTCAACTGGGCCTGGCGCGTATTGTTCCAGCGTTCTTAGGTTAACTTCGTGAATTTGGGTGAACTTTATCTTACGGCTTAGAAAAGATTCGACCGCTATTTCATTGGCCGCGTTTAAAACGCCCGTAGAACCAGGCTGCGCCCTCAGGACCTCCCACGCCAACAAAAGTCCAGGAAATCTATCCCGATGTTGGTTAGAGTCAAAGTCCTCAAAAGTCATAGGCAAAGTATTTTGAAAATTCAATTGACCGGCACCAGACTCAATACGTTCAGGCCATCCCAAGCCGTAGGCTATGGGAACTCTCATATCTGGCGTACCCAGTTGAGCAACAACTGATGTGTCCTTGTACTGAACCATTGAATGAACAATGCTTTGGGGATGAATCAAAACCTCTATTTTTTGTGGATCTAATCCAAACAAGTAATGCGCCTCAATAACTTCTAAACATTTATTCATCATTGTTGCCGAGTCAACGGATATTTTCTGACCCATAACCCAATTGGGATGACGGCAAGCCTCCTCGGGGGTTACTTGGTGCAACGTGTTTGGGTCGCGTGCTTTGAAAGGACCACCTGATGCTGTCAAGATTATTTTCTCTATTCTTTCCTCCCAAGTGCTCGGGTCCTCAGGTAAGGACTGAAAGATAGCAGAATGCTCACTATCGATGGGCAACAGTTTTGCATTTCCAGACTTGACCTGCGATAAAAACAAATGACCACCAACGACCAAAGCCTCCTTGTTGGCAAGCAAAAGTCTTTTGCCAGCCCGTGCTGCTGCTAAGCAAGAGGATAAACCTGCCGCCCCAACAATCGACGCCATCACCGTGTCAACATCCGAATGAGAGGCTAATAAATCTAAGTCCTTCGATCCACTTAAAACCTCAATCTTCAGGCCAATTGGCTTTAGTCTTTGCTCAAGTTTTTGGGCCGCAATTGGATCCACCATAAGCGCGTAGCGGGGTTTAAAACGAATGCACTGCTCAAACAAAAGGTCAACCTGCGTGTTGCCTGTTAAAGCGAAAATTTTAAATTTTGTTGGATGACGGGATACAACGTCTAAGGTATTTTTCCCAATAGACCCCGTCGAACCCAAAATCGTAAGCGTTTGAAAGCCCATGGTTTTCCCTCTATATCGATTCAGACTCAGCGATCAAATAAGACTCCAAAACATTGCAATGGGTAATGTCGGTAGCAGTGCATCAATTCTGTCTAAAACCCCTCCATGCCCGGGCAAAAGTTTACTGCTGTCCTTTGCCCCAGTGCTTCTCTTCACCAAAGACTCTATTAAATCACCTACAACGCTCATGCAAACCATAAAAATTAAAGCTGTTACTTGAATTAAAAAACCTTTATTGGCAAGTAAACTAAACAAGCTCAGATGATTGGTTTGGGTTGCGCTTAGTGGGATTAAGGGTAAAAACTGGAGTTGTTCTGATTGGGTCGAATCAAACCATACCCAAGCCCAAGAGAGCAAGAACACAGCAGCTACCCCCCCCCAAACGCCCTCCCAACTCTTGCCTGGACTGATATTAATGGCTAATTTCCTGCGCCCAAATGCTCGTCCAAAAAAATATGCGCCAATATCAGCCACCCAAACCAAAGCAAATATCGACAAAAGGAAATTAATACTCTGCGCCTTGGCTTGAAAAATGGCCAACCAAGTCACATACAAAGCCAATACTCCGCCTAAGATGCGTATCGAAGGGTTAATATTTAACCATCTTTCAGGACCTAATCTCAAAAGAGTCGCACCCATCACAACCCATGACGCGCTACAAATTAACCAAAAATAGTAGTTTGGCTCTATGAAAATTTTGAATCCCCAAGAGCTAGCGCAAAGCAGAGTGCAAAATAAAGCGAGTCCAGTTGCTTTAAGAAAACTCAAATTGTTTAATCTCCCCCACTCCCAAGCGCCTGTCGCACATAAAACTAACGACACCAAAGCCAATGGGACCTGACTTAAAGATAGCAACGCTGGCACCAATACACAAAGTAGCGCAATAGCGGTGAAGACGCGTTGTTTAAGCACGAAAGAAACTCGCCTGCACCCCGCACCCGTTGCACGAGTTTTGATACGACCCGCTGCGCAGGGCTACATTATCTGTTGGGGTCACTGTGGGGTGGGTTTGCACAATTTAAACAGCCATCAACTCCTGCTCTTTGGCAATGACCATTTTGTCTACTTCAGAGATATGTTTGTCCGTTATTTTTTGTATATCCGCTTCCGTTCTTTTTTGATCATCTTCAGAAGCAGCCTTATCTTTAACTAATTTTTTAGTCATCTCATTGGCATCCCGGCGAAGGTTGCGGATGGCGATTTTTGCATTTTCTCCTTCGTTTTTAACAACCTTTGTCATCTCTCGGCGTCTTTCTTCAGACATTGCCGGTAAAGGCACACGAATCAACTCGCCCATTGCAGCTGGGTTTAATCCCAAATCACTTTCGCGAATGGCTTTCTCAACTTTAGCTCCCATCCCCTTTTCCCAGGGCTGAACGCTGAGTGTTCTGGAGTCAAGCACAGTCACATTTGCTACTTGATTTAGTGGGGTCATGTTGCCGTAGTAGTCCACCATCACAGAGTCCAACAAAGTAGGTGTTGCTCTGCCGGTGCGAATCTTTGCCAAATTTTGGCGAAAAGCTTCGATAGACTGATTCATTTTTGTCTCTGTCGTGCTCTTTATTTCTGAAATAGTCATGCTTGTCTCCTAAATATGGGGCTCAGTCCAAAAGGTCGTATTTTAGTTTTAATTTGAACTAAATATTTTGAATTACAGGGTAAATTGACCTACGGATTTAGCCCTATTATGCGTGAACTAAAGTTCCTTCATCCTCTCCCATTACAACCCGCTTGAGAGCGCCGTTTTTAAAGATTGAGAAGACTTTAATCGGCAACTTTTGATCACGACACAAAGCAAAAGCGGTTGCGTCCATAATCCCCAGATTTTTGGCTATAGCCTCATCAAAGGTAAGCTTGTCATACCGAGTGGCCTTAGGATCCTTTTTAGGGTCAGCTGAGTAAACACCGTCCACTTTGGTTGCTTTTAACACCAATTCAGCCCCTATTTCAGCTCCCCTCAAAGCGGCAGCGGTGTCAGTTGTAAAAAATGGATTTCCGGTACCCGCAGCAAAAATAACCACTTTCCCCTCCTCCAAGTATTGAAGTGCCTTGGGCCTTACATAAGGCTCCACCACCTGCTCAATCCCAATTGCAGACATCACTCTCGCAGTCAATCCAGCTTTGTTCATGGTGTCGGCCAAAGCCAGCGCATTCATAACAGTTGCAAGCATCCCCATGTAATCCGCTGTAGCTCTGTCCATACCCACCGAGCCACCGGCAACACCTCTAAAAATATTCCCTCCTCCAATAACAACGGCAACCTCTACGCCCATGCGAATAATCTCCGCCACCTCATCCACTACTCGAACAATGGTGTCTCGGTTGATTCCAAATGCATCATCCCCCATCAACGCCTCGCCAGAGAGCTTTAATAAAATACGTTTGTGAGCTGGCTTATGCGTCAAGTGATTTTGAGTCATCGATTTATCTCCTGTGTCTGTTTGAAAGTTTAGGTTGTGTATTTTTTACTCAAAAAAAAGGAGACCTAAGTCTCCATTTTTGAAATTACGCCGATTGCTTGGCTGCAGCGACTTGAGCCGCCACCTCAGCGGCGAAGTCGTCGACCTTTTTCTCAATTCCCTCGCCTACCACGTAAAGTGTAAATGAATGGACCTTGGTTTGTGCAGATTTCAACATTTGCTCAACTGTTTGCTTATCATTTTTAACAAATTGCTGATCAAATAAAGATACCTCTTTGAGATACTTTTGCACAGATCCTTCAATCATTTTGGCAGCAATCTCAGGAGGCTTACCAGACTCCGCAGCCTTTGCAGTAGCAACTGACCTTTCGCGAGCAATAAACTCCTCTGGAACATCTGCGCTGGTTAAAGACACTGGTTTCATGGCCGCTACATGCATTGCTGTGTCGCGAGCGGCGCTCTCTGAGCCTTCAAACTCAACCATCACACCGATACGAGTTCCGTGCAAATAAGATGTGAGGGAGTGACCTTGAGCAAAGCGCTTAAAGCGGCGAAAACTCATGTTCTCACCTATTTTGCCAATTAATCCCTTGCGAACATCCTCTAATGTGGGGCCAAATCCATCTTGCTCGTAGGCAAGAGCAGCTAATTCTTCAACTGTGGTGGGATTGTGCTGAGCTATCAGTCTAGCAGCGGCATTGGCCAGTAATAAGAAGCTATCGTTTTTAGTCACAAAATCTGTTTCGCAATTGACTTCAATCAAAGCACCTAATTTGTCGTTTTCAATAAACTGAGCAATAACCCCCTCAGAAGTAATGCGGGTCGCAGCCTTACCGGCTTTGCTGCCTAATTTGACGCGCAATAGCTCTTCAGCTTTTGACATATCTCCCTCAGCCTCAGTAAGGGCTTTTTTGCACTCCATCATAGGGGCATCTGTTTTTGCTCTAAGCTCAGCAACCATGCTCGCAGTAATAGCAGCCATATTCAATTCTCCATTCCTAATCAGTAGTTGTAAAAAAGGGGCCCGAAGCCCCTTTGGGTGAGCGCAGGGGATTTACGCTGCAGCAACGTCTTCGCCTTCAACTTCAACGAATTCATCTCCTCCTTCAGCTTGAACGGCCTTGACCACATCGTTCACAGCGTTAGCACGCCCTTCTAAAATTGCATCTGCAATTCCTCGAGCGTAAAGCGTCACAGCCTTAGAAGAGTCATCGTTTCCAGGAATAATGTAGTCAATCCCTTCAGGTGAGTGGTTGGTATCGACGACACCAATCAAAGGTATGCCTAACTTTTTAGCCTCTGCAATTGCAATTTTGTGGTAACCCACATCAATTACAAAGATCGCATCAGGCAATGTTGCCATGTCTTGAATCCCACCGATATCTTTCTCAAGCTTTTCAATTTCACGGGTAAATGTAAGCTGCTCTTTCTTAGACATCACATCCAAGCCAGCCTCTTGTTGGGCTTTCATTTCTTTTAAACGCTTGATGGAAGTTTTAACGGTTTTGAAGTTTGTCAACATACCGCCCAACCAACGCTGGTTCACAAAGGGAACTCCAGCACGCTTGGCCTCAGTAGCAATCAAATCTCTGGCCTGGCGCTTCGTGCCAACCATCAAAATGGTTCCTCTGTTTGCAGATAGTTGCTTAGCAAACTTGATTGCCTCTTGAAACAAGGGCAGAGTTTTCTCTAAGTTAACAATATGTATTTTGTTGCGATGGCCAAAAATGTATGGGGCCATCTTAGGATTCCAGAAACGAGTTTGGTGTCCAAAGTGGACGCCCGCTTCCAACATTTCACGCATAGTAACTGACATAATTTTTCTCCAAAGGTTGTGTCTAAAATCCAATTCGTCATCAAATCAGTTAAGATCAAAAGTCTTAACAAACTCAACACCTTATATGAATTGGTTTGCGAATAATTCAGAATTTGTCTTTGGGGATTGCCCATCGACCTCAAAAACTGAACCCGCGAATTGTAACATAAGTTGCTTGTTTTGCACATTACCCCACGCACTCAACACTTAAGATGAAGAAAATAGCAGTAATAGGTGCAGGAATCATTGGGATAACAACTGCTTATGAATTAGCCCTTAAGGGACATGAGATCACTATTTTTGATCAAAATAGTGCTTGCGCAGAAGAGGCCAGTTTTGCAAATGGCTCCATCTTTGCGCCAAGTTTTGTCTCCCCTTGGATCGCCCCCGGACTGCCCAAATACCTGTTCAAGCAATTATTCACCGAGCATTCCCCCGTTCGTTTTGGCGGTTTGGGTCGCAAAGAGTTGGCCTGGATAGCCAAGTGGCGAGCTGCCTGCAAAATGGACAGTTACCTTTCACACCGCAGTCAGCTTCACAATTTAGCGTCATTCAGCAGTGAAGTTTTAAAAGAAATAACGCGTAAATTAAATCTAGACTATGAACGTACCCAAGGTTTTATGGTGCTGTTTAGAACTGCAGAGGAGAGGAAAAATTCACAACCCAGCCTGCAGTTTTACAAAGAAATGGGCATCCAATGCTCAGAGATGAGTCCTCTTGAAGTTAGAGCGAAAGAGCCGGCCCTTAAAACTGAAACCCCGCTAGCTGGTGGGTTGTACTTTGCAGAGGACGGTGTGGCCAATTGCAGACAGTTTGCTCTTCTCTTGAAAGAGGAATGTGAGCGACTTGGCGTGGTCTTTAAGTTCAATTCAAAGGTCACCCCGCTCACGTCAAGCCAACCCACATTAATCAAAACTCAAGACCAATCATTCAAATTCGATGATGTTGTCATTTGCTCTGGGATACAAAGCGCAGAGTTGCTTTCACCTTTGAACATCCACATTCCCATACTACCCATTTACGGATACACACTCTCCGCATCCATTAGAGAGCATATTGATGCCCCCTTGAGCGCTGTAATGGATGACCGCTATAAAGTGACCATCTCCAAAATGGGGCAACGAATTCGAGTCTCAGGCATCTCTCAAATCGGTGGCTCAAACAAAACTCCAATTAAAGGTGCGTATAAGTTTTTATATAAAACTCTTAACGACTGGTTTCCCGGAAGCGCTCGTACGTCCGAAAGAGTTCAAGAGTGGTGCGGAGCAAGAGCCAGCCTACCAGAGGGTGTACCCCTAATTGGAAGCACCAAAGTGCCTGGTATTTGGCTGAACGTCGGACACGGGGCGAGCGGGTGGACGCTCAGCTGCGGCGCAGCCAAAGCAGTCGCTCATTTAATTAATGATGAACTACCCGGTATCAATATCGTGGGTCTAGGTGTTTCTAGACTTGAGTAGCTTGAGTCTTCGATAATTAAAAAATTAGTATGCAAAAAATAACGCCTCATCAAGTGTGGCCACTGCATAGCTGTTCAGATATAAGAGTTTTAGAAAAGTCCCTTGCCAAAAGATTAGATACAGATCCCTCTCATCCCAGCCTGATGGAGTCAGCAGGACTATCGGTTGCACGCCTATGTTTGGCATTGGCGCCAGATGCCAAACATATTTGGATCGCATGCGGCCCTGGCAACAACGGAGGTGACGGCCTCATTTCAGCAATAGAACTTCAAAAGATGGGGAAAACGCCGTACGTCACGCTTTGTGGAACAACTAATCATTTGCCCGATCAAGATAGTCACGAAACAACCCACTCTAAGTCGCTGTTTAACTTTAGGAATGCGCTTGAATCTGCGCTTAATTGCGGGATTCAAATCCAATCCACACCTCCAAAAGTATGGGATATCGCAGTTGATGCGTTATTGGGTATAGGAGTGAGCGGTGATAAAGGAGGGGATTTAAATATAAACGCAAAGTCTTCTTCCATTTCTAGTCCCAACTCTCTCCAAGCAAGGCCCATTGAGGGGGTCATGGCAGATTGGCTGGTGTTGATGTTTCGATCTGCTGCCCCAGTTTTATGTGTAGACATTGCATCTGGGTTGAATCCAGAAACTGGGGTCATGTGCAAGCTCAAACCAAGTGCTGAGCAAAGCGTTGACTCCAGGTACTTACTAAACCCTAAACAAAAGCGTTATACGCTTACTTTCTTAGGTCTTAAAGCAGGCTTATTTACTGGCTCAGGAAAAGATTTTGCAGGTGAAATTTGGTTTGATTCTTTAACAAAGCAAAATGACTTTTCTCTTAACGCAGACGCACAAAGCGACTTTTTTCTTAATCCCTATCCCTTAATTAACAAGCGTTTGCAAGACACACACAAAGGGACTTATTCTGACGTCGCCGTGATCGGGGGCGGTGAGGGCATGCAAGGGGCTGCTTTACTTGCCGCAACCAGTGCACTTCACATGGGGTCGGGACGGGTTTATGCTTACCTTCTTAGTGAGCTTTCCTACTCGTTCAACATAAATCCTGCCTTGATGATCCGAAAGATTCAGGAAATTAAAACATTGGATTTGAAAAACATAACTCTTGTCTGCGGCTGCGGAGGAGGAGGCGAGATCAAATACTGGTTAACCCATATCTTAGAGAACTCAACCTACCTCGTGTTAGATGCGGATGCGCTTAATGCTATTGCACGGGACAACGCATTAAAAAATCTTTTAAAAACGCGAAGCGCCCGACAAATGCAAACAATAGTAACCCCACATCCACTAGAAGCGGCAAGGCTCTTAGGGATTGACACTGTTCAAGTCCAATCAAACCGCATTCAAGTCGCAAAAGAGATAGCCAGGTCTTACAACGTTACTGTTGTTTTAAAGGGCTCTGGCACTGTGATTGCAACAGAATATTCTAAAGAGGGAGTCGCCCATCTCTGTTGCAAAGTATGCATCAACGTGACCGGAAACCCTTTGCTTTCAAGCGCAGGGACTGGGGATGTATTAGCAGGAATGATTGGCTCGATTTGGGCTCATAATAAAAACGCTTGGAACAGTGCCTGCACTGCAGTGTTTCAGCACGGGTTGAAAGCAGATGAGTGGCCTGAGGATAAGAGCTTTGATGCTGAGTTATTAGCTCAGCAAGTGTCTTATCCTAGGCAGTCAAATTAGGTCAACTTAACTTTAACCTCTGCCCACAAAAGGCATCTTGGTCGCCATGATGGTGTGAAAGAGAACATTGGCTTCAAGCGGCAAACTGTCCATATAAACAATTGACTTTCCTACAAAATCCACATCCATAAGGGGTTCAATTGCGATTTGTCCGTTAGCCTGAGGCACGCCAGAGGCCATGCGCTGGGCCATGGGTGTTCCGGCATTACCAATGTCGATTTGTCCAACTGCGATGTTGAAATGTCTTCCGTCAAGGCTGGCAGTTTTAGTTAGACCCGTAACGGCGTGTTTGGTGGCTGTGTAGGCAATAGAGTTAGGACGCGGTGCGTGTGCAGAAATAGATCCATTGTTAATAATTCTGCCGCCGATTGGATCTTGGTGCTTCATCACCCTAAAAGCTTGTTGGATGCAATAAAACATTCCATTCAAATTGATATTTACTACATTGGTCCACTGCTCAACGGTTAACTCCTCTAAAGGAACGCCAGGTGCACCTACCCCTGCATTGTTAAATAACAGATCCACTCTCCCCCACTCTTTAACGACCTTATCAAACAGCGCTTTTACGGCAACAGGGTTGGATACGTCTGTGGGCACTGCAATAGCTTGACCTTTAGGAGAAGCTTTTAAAACTTCCTCAAGCAACTCTTGTCTTCGTCCAACCAGTGCCACTCGGTAACCAGCGTTCATTAGTGCCATTGCGCTCGCCTTTCCCACTCCAGAGCCTGCTCCAGTGACGATTGCTATTTTTGAATTATTCAAAGATCTACCCTTTCTTGTTAATGTTAAAAATCAATGTCTCAATTCATTCTAAAAGGCTTTCGCCCCTTTTTCTTTGCAGCCGACTTGGCAGCCACAGCTGTTTGCAGGACCTGTTTTAAACTCTTTTTGGCGCCTGTTTTGGAGGCAGTTTCCTTGGCAGGAACAATTTGCGCCTTAGTCACTGCCGCCCCTTTTGCTTGTTTGGTTTTAGACTTGGATTTTTTCCCTCTCGGGTTAGAGTCAATAAACTCAGACTTGTTTTTTGAGTAACCAGTCTTTGGCATTGCAGAACTGCTGAGTCGGTCTAAGTCAGATTTAACGAGCCTAAAATCGATCTTACGACCATCCAAATCTACCCTAGAAACTTGGACTCTAAGTTTAGTCCCAATTGCGTACCTAATTCCTGTTCGCTCACCTCGAAGCTCTTGTCTTACTTCATCAAAATTGAAGTACTCGCCCCCCAACTCTGTTATGTGAATCATCCCCTCAACATACATTTGATCCAGCGTGACGAACACACCAAAACCGGCAATTGAGGTCACAACGCCTCCAAATTCCTCGCCTAAGTGCTCTCGCATGTATTTACATTTTAGCCAGGCCTCAACATCCCGACTCGCCTCATCGGCACGCCTCTCGTTAGCGCTGCAGTGCAATCCGGCCGCCTCCCAGGCCTGTAACTCTGGGCTAGGTTTTTTTTGCGTCTTAGTTGGTGTTTTGTTCTTAGCACTGTTCACCGCCAATCGTCGCGCAAGCTTGGCGTGCGCCTCTCCAGGCAAAGGAAGCTTAGGCAGTTGGTAGGTCCGGCCTAATAACTTTGCCTTTATGGCACGGTGAACTAAAAGATCAGGATATCTCCTGATTGGGCTTGTAAAGTGCGTATAACCCTCATAGGCCAGACCGAAATGTCCACTGTTAAACGGTGTGTAAATCGCTTGTTGCATTGAGCGAAGGAGCATGGAGTGAATTTGCTGAGCGTCTGGCCTTTCTTTAGTTGCTTGAGCGATTGCTTGAAACTCCTTAGGCTCAGGATCCTCTGATAAGCTCATATTAAGACCAATAGCTTTTAAATAAGCCTTTAGTGTTTCTCGCTTCTCTGGGGTAGGTCCCTCATGTACCCGGTACAAAGCGGGCTGTTTAGCCTGTAACAAAAATTCGGCACTGCAAACATTTGCAGCAAGCATAGATTCTTCAATCAGCCTGTGCGCCTCCGTTCGTTCTCTGGGAACGATTTTTTCAATCCTTCCTGAGTCATCACAAATAATTTGGGTCTCTGTTGTCTCAAAATCAATGGCCCCTCTTATCTGTCGCTCTTTTAAAAGAGCTCGGTAAACATCGTAAAGATTCATCAAATCAGGGATTCGGTCCTTGCGCCTGATCGCCTCAGGGCCCCGGGTATTGCTTAAGATTGATGCCACTTCGGTATAGGTCATGCGCGCATGACTGAACATGACAGCCGGGTAAAACTGATAAGCGTGGATTTTCCCCTCCCCCGTAATCAGCATATCGCAGACCATGCACAACCGCTCAACATCTGGCTTTAAAGAACAAAGCTCATTGGATAGTTTCTCCGGAAGCATAGGAATAACACGGCGCGGAAAGTAAACACTGGTTGCTCGATCATATGCATCAACGTCTATGGCACTTCCCGTCTCAACGTAGTGACTCACGTCCGCAATTGCAACCAATAAACGCCACCCTTTGGTTCTACCAACTTTCGCAGGAGTGCAATAAACAGCATCATCAAAGTCGCGAGCGTCCTCCCCGTCAATAGTAATAAGCGGGATATCTGTCAAGTCCACTCGAGATTGTCGGTCTTCTGGGCGAACCTTTTCAGGCAAAGTCTTGGCCAAAATCAAGCAGGCTTGGGAAAATTCGTGGGGTACAGAGTACTTTCGCACCGCAATTTCAATCTCCATTCCTGGATCATCCATTTCTCCAAGAACCTCGACAACTCGGCCCACGGGTTGACCGTAGAGACTGGGAAGCTCGGTGAGCTCAGTGACGACGACTTGACCGGGCTTTGCCTGACCTGTTGCGCTCTTAGGAATCAATACATCTTGTCCGTACCTTTTATCCTCGGGAGCAACCAACCAAACACCGCCCTCTTGTAACAAACGCCCAATTAAAGGATGTTTGGGGCGCTCAATGATCTCTATGACTCTGCCCTCAGGTCGCCCTCTCTTGTCCATGCGAGTAATTCGCACCTTGATATGGTCTTTGTGCAAAACGGCACGCATCTCATTTGGGGGGAGATAAATGTCGGCTTGACCGTCATCTCTCAATACAAATCCGTGCCCGTCGCGGTGGCCTTGAACGGTTCCAGAAATTTCTTCCAGCATGCCTACACCGGATTGTGCAAAGTTTTTGATAGAATCACCCTCTTTTCCTGAACTGCCCAGGTGGCGGAATTGGTAGACGCACTAGTTTCAGGTACTAGCGAGTAACATCGTGGGGGTTCGAGTCCCTTCCTGGGCA
>Ga0164296_1002564_pt1 | contig 17917 bp, 12 predicted proteins | sample GEODES057metaG_FD_113533 | JGI IMG/M metagenome (GOLD analysis project Ga0164296, IMG submission 113533) | Dystrophic lake water microbial communities from Trout Bog Lake, Wisconsin, USA - GEODES057 metaG | ecosystem: Environmental > Aquatic > Freshwater > Lake | place: USA: Trout Bog Lake...
TCAAAGGCCGTCCGCGTACGGACAGCCATACCGAGAGTGGGGCCCACGCGCAGGGAGACTAGGGCAGGGAAGGGCTGCGTGGTCAGCTGTGCTGCGTGGGCTTGTGCCACACGGGCGGAGCGCAGCACAGCCACGCACTTTGACGCGCAGTGACTGCTGTGTTTCCGCCACCGCCCCGCACCTTCCCCGCCCTCACCGACTGCTTGCGAGACACGTGCTCGTGACGTCTAACTCCTGCGCTGCTTGTGCCACCCCTGTGCGCTGCGTCCCCGCAATGTGCAGATGCTCTTTGCGACGCTGGAGTGGCGCCGTACGTCCTCTGTGTCTTCCATTCTTGACTCCAACGTCAGCGAGCGCGCACACGCGGTGCTGTGTCGTGAGCACCGGGCGTATTACGTCGGCTTCGACCGGCGTGGGCACCCCGTGTACCTGGAGTACTTTGGGGCAACACAATGGTTGAAAGTCCTGCAGCACGTCTCCGCCGACGAAGTCGTGCGCGCGCACGTGCAGCAAATGGAGATCACTCACAGACTGCTGTACCGCGCAGCCAGTGGGCGAGCTGGGAGGCCGGTGCAGCGACAAGTCAATATTCTTGACATGCGGGGCCTTGCAGTCGGCAGCTTGACGGGCAAAGCCATGGAGCTGACTGGCCGCATCGCGAAGATTGACCAGGACCATTATCCGGAGACGCTGGAGGCGTGCTACATTATCAATCCGCCGTGGGCGTTCAGTGCAGCGTTCAACCTTGTGACGCGCTTCCTGGACGAGAAGACGCGCAAGAAAGTCCAGGTCCTGCCTTCCGGACCGGACCTGCATGCGCGTCTGAAGCAGTTGCTTGGACCAGACGCGCACATCCCCGCGGCGGCGGTGAGTGGCACCGGCATCCCGGACTTCAACAGTGTTGACTTTCCTGCAAAGGGCCTGCTCGGCGCACACGAGATTGTGTACCAGTACGTGGCTGAGCGTGAGCGCGCTATCGCAACAGGCGAGGCTGTTGACGGGCCCCGACATTTGGCAAACAGCAAGAGCTACTCACAGCTTGCATCTTTGGGACTGACCATGACCGGGGCGACAGCTGCGCCACCTGTTCCGCCGCCGCAGCAGCCATATGCAGTTCCAGCCACGCCGCCGCCGCTACCCGCGCGTCGCGCGTCGCAGGCTCAGCAGCAGCACATTGAGCCTTCAAGTCCATGGAGCACACGCACAGGCCCGGCAGGGCAAACTGCTGCAGGACCGAGCGCCCCTGTGCCGCCGGCGTTCGCACAAAATGGCTCGTTCCGCAGCAATGGCGGTGATGATGCGTACTCCAGCGACAACGATGGACCCGGCAGCGTGTTTTATGATGCTGAGGATGACGAGCGCGTTGGGCTGACTAACAGCGCCTGGGCCGCTATTTGGGCACCTGGGTCCACTGGCAGCGGAGGCAGCGGCACAAGCAGCTCCCAAGGCGTTGCAGCAGCTAGTGGTCCCGCCAGTGGGCCTCACTGGGAGAGGGACCGCGGGTTGAGCGTCAAGCTGCTTGCACAGCAGCCTGAGGCGTTTCGGCACGCAGTCGAAGCTGAGCAGCATAGCATTCATGGGGGAGCGCCGGGATCGGCTGCTGGGGGAGGCATGCACCTCCCAGGCACTGTGCTCCCTCGAGGCCGCGAGCTGCTGAGCGTGTCGCCTGAAGGCGAAGAGGATGACAGCGGGTTCAGGGAGGACACAGGCGGCGCGTGCTGCTTCTGCTTCCGCAAATCCAGGCGATGAAGACAGACAGATCTATCTGCAATTGCGACGCAATCTTATGACGACCACACAACTGTCTTGCAGATCCTAGTCCTCTGTTGCCTCTGCATCCACGCCTGCGGCGGCAGTGGGTCCTGCGCCGAGGTCTTTGACCGGCAATCGAATGCCAAGCGCAACAGCGTCAGGCGCCATGCCTGGGTCCTCGTAGCGGCACGCCACCTCCACGTAGCCGCCATGATTGGCCACACCTAGGAGCATCGCATCGCAGCGCGTCGCGTAGAATGATAACGCCACAAGAACGTCCCGGCAAGCCACGTGCACTTCTGATGGCGCATTCGCCGCGCCTGCAGCGCGGGCGGCAGCTAATCGACTACTTGGTGTGGTTGGCGGAGGTAAGTTGAGCGCAGTGCTGCCTGCTGCTACGGACCCCAATCCCGCTAAGCCGACAGGGAACAGACCGGCCGGGGTGGCTGCAATGCCGCCTTGGCCGGCATTTGCTGGCGGCGGCATTCCTGGCGACCACGCGACTTGCAGGCCTCGATGTTCTGTTCCCAGCGTCAGGGCATGTGTGGATGCATACAAGTGCAGGTCTCCGCCCTGCGCACAGTCGTGATGGTCAGACGGAGCAAACAAAACAATCATGCGAGGCGCACCGGCAGGGTCGCTAAATCGATGGTCGGCGCTACAGCTTTCAGACTGGTCACCTCCGCAACCAACTGCTGCGCAAGAACTGGCGGGATGGATAACCAGTACGGCACCCGGGTTCCCGAGCTCGCGACCAATCGTTCACAAGCATCCACCGCGCTGCGGCGCAGCGGATCTCCGAGCAGTGGGACGCCGTGGCAGATGACCATGCCCTCGCCGGTGGCTGTGACTTCGAGGAAGGCGGCCGTCTGCTGTGCAGGGACCTCCAGGCGTCCTCCATCAGGGGTGTGTGGTGGTACCGGTGCGGCGGGCAGTGCTGCGGCGCCACCCACTGGCTTCTTGGTGAGTTTGAGCTCGATGCTATGTTCACATCGAGGCGGCAGGAGTGCAGAGGGTGTCAGTCGACGCGGAGTTGTCAAGAGTTGTCCTAGGCAAAAGGCCTTGGCTGCGCACCTGGCTCCGTCCGGCGCGCTATTCGCCAGGCCAGCGAGCACGCGACGCAGCATGCCAGCCTCGAAGGGGAGTGCTATCTGCTCGCAAGTCGGAGGCGAACGCGAAGGGGCGTGAGAGCTGTACTTGTCGCTGGAGTTGTGCCTACTGCTGGTCTTTCACCTACAGCGGAGAATACACGCGCAGTGTCTTGCCACCAGGCGCATAGCACGTGACACGACGCGCCTTATTGCCGTGGTTGCTCACTGTCTTATACGTCTCCTCGTCAAACAACTCAGACACCTTGTTGTTGGCAAACAGTGGCGGTGAGGAGGAGTGTCTTTAAGCAGCGACGCGACGGACGAGCCGTGTGGCCTGCGACACCGCTTGTGTGCGTACCACGAAGTCCGCGTGTATTTCTGGTCCACCGTTCGCTTTGGCGTCGTGGATGAGGTGCACACTGGAGGGCGTGAGCAGGAGGACGAGCTCAACGCCCCGCGCAGGCGACAACTTCTCGAACGCGGGTAGGAAACGCTTTTCTAGCCACCCGGCACCAACCTCCGAGAAGGCCGCCTTGAACTTCATGAGTGCGTGCGAAGAGGAGCCAGTTTTCTGATCGCCAGCGAGCGTTTTGTGTGACACACAAATTGTGTCAAGGCCGAGCACAAAATGCGCCCCCGCTGGAGCGCTATGCCGTAGCCGTGTGCGTATTACATGCAGGTGCATACATGCAGCGCGGCTGCGCGCCGCGTGCGTGTATCATGCTCTGGAAGTCACGGCAGTGACCATATAGCGACGCTTGTGCACACGCTGCGCGGCCCTGGTAGCGCACACCATACACAAGATCGAAGAATACACTTGGTTGGCACCTCTCATGTTGCTCCCAATGCCGCGAGCGACGTGAGGAGACTCATCTTGCAGCACAGGTGCGCTGCTTGCGGCTTGTGGACACACCTCTCTTTGAAGATAGAGTGCGCCACACGTCACTGAGTCATTGTCTATGTTGTGCAGACCTTCAACGGTGGTCATCGAGACCTGCGTGTCTCGCCTTAGTGACTTACTACCAAGCGCCGACGCCCCTCGATCCCAGTGGTGGCTCTTCTCACGCGTTGAAGTTGCAGGCGTGCCTGAGCACTTGCCTGGGCACCCAACAGCGCATGAACTGGCTGCACGTCTTGCGACGAAGCCGGACACACTTGTTCCACCGGACTCTGTTGCCGCAGACTTGCGAACTCTGCTCCGCAGTGGAATCGCAGCAGACGTGACTGTGGAGATGATTCGCCCACGATTCCACGGTATTACTGAGAGCAAGCTGGAGGTCGTCGGCCACGCGTCAGTGTTGCGATTCGTGGTGAAACCAAGACAGTTTGACCTGTTCGATGACTACGTGGTTGCGTTTGCGCCAGAACTGGGTACATACGATGCCGCCTATTCCAGCACATCTCAGGACACTGGGCCGGGACGTCCACATGTGCCGTGGCTGCCTGCATTCCATCAAGCTTTTGCAGAGCTACGCACAGGTTGGGAGAGCACTCACGGAGAGCCGAGTCCGCTGCATCTGTGCTGCTTAGCGCGCCACGCCATCTGTGTCGCGGGGAGTAGTCACATGCCGCCTGTCAAGCCGCTGGCGCTGCGCTTCGAACGTGATGAGGAGGCAGCACCTGGGTCGTTGATCATTGCCTTAGATGTCCCTGCAGACGAACTCTTGTCACAATTGAGGGACCTGCCGCAAACTACCTCGTCAATGGACATGTGGAGACTGGCATGTGAAGATGCGCTGGCCACAGACGATGACCTCGCTCAAGATCCAAGCGCGAGAAAGGCACTCGCTGTACCGACCCCTCATCTTCGCCGACGGAAGTTGAGACAGCAGCAACGCACACGCTACCGATTGCTAGACGGCTTGCTTGGTCACGCGGCTCTGCTGCCTCTCAACGTTCTCGCCTCGCTAGCAGCGCGCCGATTGGGCGTTTCACCTGGAGATGATATGCGCGCCGCCTTGAGCGCCGCCGCACTGCACGGCGTACGCCGCATCGTGTTTGCAGATCGTCCGATAAACCTGACGGTCAGGCGCATCGGCACAGCGGTCCGGAAAGCATTTACCAAAGCGGTTCCAGCAGTCACAGTTGGACTTGCAGTCGTGTGCTTCATGTTCAAGCGCATGACAGGCATGTACATGCGGACACAGCTTGCCATCGGTGCTGGAGTTCTTGCGGTAGCAGCCATCGCGTGCTTCTGCGGTGCCTTGGCAGTTCTTGTGATTGCGCCCAGCGCGCTTGTTGCCCGCATCATGACGCCGTCGCCAAGAGAGGCCACTCAGCGGCTTCGTGCATCACAGTTTCAAGCGTTGCTTGATGAGCGCGACACGAACTTAGCAAGGCAACTTCGATGTCTCGCACTCACAGGGATGCCGTATGCACATGCATCTCAGCTCGTCCTTACACAACATGAGTGCGGCGGCGGTGTGTATGCTCTGTCTACTGGGCGCCGCAGTGATAATGCTCATGCTAATCCGCCGCCAGGCGCCGATGGTGGATGCGTGGTCGCAGTTGTTGGGGCGGCACATGTGCCTGGCATACTGGCGAAGTGGCGTGCGCACGGCATGACAGCGGATTCTGACGGCTAGCTGACTGGAGACGCGCTGTTTGTTGCTGTGATTGTGGGCGTAATTCATACAGCGTGGAGATGCAGAGGTATATACCGTATTTGCAGAGTGTTGTGAGAAACGGTACTTGTGAGAAATGCGCCGGGCAGTTTCTATGCGTACAATTGTGTGAGAAACGGCGGGCGGCGGAGTTTCTGAATGTGAGAAAAGCGTACAAATGAGCTTACATCAAGTCGCCGGCGCCGTGCACGCCCTGACGCGCCGCGTGCGTGGGAGAACAAGGGCGGTAGGGCACAAGAGGCAAATTTTGGGCCCCAGGCGTGCCAGGCTGGCTGCTGAGCGTACATTTCCTTAGCAGGCCATTGTGAGGAAACGGCGCCCTCCGAGTTACCGGCGTACATACGATTGTGAGACAAGCGCCGCGGACTTAGTTAGTTATCAGTCTCACAACACTCTGCAAATACGGTATACAAACAAGAGGTCTTATCTCGCTTTCTCGCCGTGCTCGTTACTTGCGACGTTTGCGACTGCGCGCTATTTGTTATCTACCAGCGCTTGTGCGCTCATGGTTGATGCACAGAGTCGCCGCAAGGCTTACTGGCTCACATCGCTCTTCCTCTTCCACCTCGCTGTTTCTCAGCCAGTCGGCCCTGCTCGCAACACAATAACTGATCGGTTGAACGACAGCACCATCCGCTACGCTCTGGTCATGTACAGCTGCATCGAGACGGATCTGGATTGGGTGACACTATTGCCTCATGTGCCGCCTATCATGCGCCCATCATGTCATCTCCTGGCGCCTATGTCTGAGAGAAATGGGTGCACGGAAAGCCATGGTTACTTGCAAGCTGTCATCGAGAACTACGACTGGCTCGAATCGATGGCCGACGTGCTCATCTTCGTTCATGCGCATCGAACAAGTTGGCACTACCATCACCCTGTGGACGAGCAAATCAAGACGTTGCTGCTGGATGGGCGCGCGTACCTGGATAACAACGACGTGGGCGCAGTCTACTGCAAGATGAATGCGGCGCTTGCAACCAGTGAATGGGGGCCGAGCGCCAACATGGACCAGCGCGTTTTGTGGGACTCGATTTACAACGGCACCGGCATCGCCTTTCCAGAGGGGCCCATCGCCTACGGGTGCTGCGGCACGTTTTGGGTCAAAACAAGCGCCATCAAACGAAGGCCGCTTGAGGTGTACAAGCGTGTGCTTGCCAACACGCTGGCGCAGTCAGATGCCATGAACGACTTGCACATCTGCGGACGGGTGGGTGAGAGCAGTTGGGCTATTCTGTTTGCAGGTGTTCAGGTGGTTGCGACACCCGATTTTTGTTGAGTTTGCATGTACTGCCAGTGTGCAGATCTCGTGCCATGTCGCGCTCTGCCGCTGGTATTTTTGCGCGCAAAGTCAACAATCGCGCCATTTCATGTTCATGACGATGCGGACCATGGCGTCTTTCCGCATCGGCTCCAAGGCATGGTACGTGTCGCCCGAACCACTGCATTCATTGTAACGTACTTGAATGTCGGGCCACACAGACACTCTGCCACCATCAGCGGGCACATGGACGATAACAGCGAAGCAACCATTGTGGGGCTCCTCGCGTGGATAGTCTCCCTGCCAGAAACGTTCGCGGGTGGATTTAAAAGGACAATAGCCGTCCCCTAAGAACACGTGTACACGGCCGCTCCCGCGATTAACAAGAGCCAAGTTGACGTGGAAGCGCATCCACCGATCGAATGCATCCTCATCTGGCCGGTCGTGGTCGAACAATGACGTCGGATGGCTGTCCGGTGGAGGGTCTGGAATGACTGCATCATGGGTGCGATGGATGGCCAGCTTGTCGAAAATGCAGGCGACACGAACGCCGCCGGGATAGAGTCCGCGACCGTCAGCCGGCGGCATCTCCAAATACAGCGAGGCTGTGAGCTCCTCATCGCCGCTGATAGAAGCGTGCGGAATCACCTTGGGCTGGACATGAAGCGCGACATTGTTATCAAGCAGCTTAAAAGTGGTGGAAAAGAGCAGCCTCGCCATCAGTGCGATGCACAAAGAAAACGAGGTTGCAATCCATCGCAATCATCGCTGTCGCCACGTCTGGTGTGCGATTCGCCACCTCCTTGTACGCGCGCAGCGTCACCACATGATCGCGCTTTCAGGCGTGCGGCATCGTGCGCGTCAAAAGCGCCCGCCAACCGCTCTCGCGAGCTGCACGGGCAGCCGTCTTGTTGACGCATGCGAGAGCCGCGATGTCGCTGGCGACGATGTTTGGCTGTGTCATGAGAGCGACGCACGCATCATGCGTGTTGAATACGGCGTTGGCGGCCATGACGAAGGGGAGTGATGCTTACATCTGCGAGTGAGCTTTTCATGTCATCGCTTATCTATCCACCACGCCTTCGCAGAGCGCTCCTCCCATCACACGTGCCAAGGGCATCGTCAATGCTCGCTCTGCACTAAGAGCCCCGGCTTTGGAACTGTGGCGTGAGAACCACCACTCTTCACAGCGGCCCACCTGCCGGAAGCTTCTCTGCGCCGGCCGCAATGAGAGGCGTTCTTAAAGCGCTGCTTGTCGCTGCGGTCGCTGCGCCTGGGGTTTCTGCTGGCGGGCAGCAGACACCACCCGCTCCCAAAGCGCCCAAGCAATTCGCAGCCAGCGTGACCGGCCTGGGCGGACCGCCTATTCAGGACACACCTGTGGGCACGCCAGGGACGAGCACCATGACGCTGACTTATGTGACAGACGTCGACCCTCAGGCGGTCTGCAACGACGGCAGGTGAGTTGTGTAAAGCCTCTGCCTTGGGTGGTTGACGCACGGCGGGCCCTCGCAGCGGTCTCACGCCCTGTCCGCGCTGCTCCTCCCCACAGCCCTGCTGGGTACTACTTCGCCCCCGGGGCGCCTGGCGTTGGAGGTGCGTACTCTGAGCAACAACACCTTGGTCCCAGCCCCAACACCTCACACGCCTTCTGTCCCCGGCGCGCAGACCACATGTGGCTGGTCTACCTCGAGGGGTCTATGTTCTGCTGGGACGAGCAGAGCTGCCAGCAGCGCTTCGTCATGCACGACTATTGGATGAGCTCACAAGCGAAGCCATGGCAGTCCACTTTCGCTCAGGGCGGTATTTTCGCGACAGACGGCTCCAGCCCGTGGGGCGCCATCAACAGAATCTACGTCAAGTACTGCTCTTCAGACCTCTGGTCCGGCGATGCACCCGCCAGTAGCGCGACGTTCGGGTACCAGTTCAGGGGCAGCCGCATCGTGTCAGCGGTCATCACCTCCCTCGTCCAGAAGCGCGGCATGGGCTCAGTGCCTGGCAGCCGCCTGCTTTTCGGCGGCTGCTCTGCTGGCGCCATCGGTGCGATGAACAACCTGGACGCCGTTGTCGACCTGGTCCAACCGTTGGGCCTCCAAGTACAGGGCTTCTTGGACGGCGCCGGCCTGCTTGACATCCAGCCCCGGGGATGGAAGTGGTCGCCGTGGCTGGAGACGCTGCAGCAGCTGATGGCAAACATGACGACGTTCACCCAGCCGGTATTCCCCAGCTACTGCGCTAAGCACTTCCCCGGGAAGGAGTGGCGCTGCCTGTTGGGCCAGTACCGCATGCCGCTCATCTCATCAGCCCCGTTTTTTGTCAACGTGCCGCAGTTCGATGACTTCGAGCTGATGTACGACACGGACAACTATCTGCCTGTGTCCCCCAGCCAGCTGTCGTTCGTGGAGGAGTTCCAGGCTGGGACGTTGGCGCTCATCGCTGCACTGCCACCCAACACGGGAGTGTTCGCGCCAACCTGCCTGGTACACTGCCTGTCCGGCCAGACGACATTCACGCAGCTTACCTTGGAAGACGGCACCAGTCTGGAGTCCGCACTCAGCGCCTGGTTCTTCCACGGCCAGCCCGTCCAGGCTGTGTCCCCCTGCATCGGATGGCAGTGCGTCCAGGCTTGCGGCGTGGACATGTGGACCGGCTTGCCGTGCAACCTGCCTCGCCCAGGATGCAGCCCCATCACTGCGTTGCAGCCTGACCCGCACGGAACAACAAGCAGCGACACCAGCACTGGCGGGTACCACGTGAATGCAGTGCCTGCGACCATGAAGGCGGAGCAACAGACGGTCCGTGCGGATGCGCAGGATCTGCAGGTGGAGGAGGCAACGCCGGCGGGGCAGGAGCAGGATGCGGAAGTGGCAAGGCTCGAGGAGGAGAGCATTACCAGCGAGAGTGAGCCGCCCCAGCAGCAGCAGCAGGGACGGCGGCGATTGGTGGGCGCGTCTCAGACGGCAGAGACGAGCTGGCAGGCTCGGGCGGCAGCTCGCATGCTTGCCGCACAGGGGCCATGCTGCGGCAACGAGGCCGCCTGAGATTCGAAGTTCAAACCCCTTGAAATACATATCCACGGCACATCGCGCTTGAGTAGCAGCAAAACCCGCCGCAAGGGGGTAGAAATACAGGGGACTGTGAAGCGACCATGAGCTCTTCGCCAAACCCTTGGTGTGCCTCCTGCGCTGCTTACGATTCCTTGCATACGTTCTTTGGCTCCACGCTTGTCTCCATGGGGCGTGGCGCGCCCTGTCCCAGTCTGAACGTGCCTGAAGCGGTGGTGCTCAACATCTTCCGCTTTCTGGAGCCACCTGACCTTCGGCGGTGCTTCTTTGTGTGCCGCCAGTGGCGTAGTGTGTGCAAAACACCGGAGCTGTGGACAGAGCTGGACCTGACGCTTGATGCATGGGGCCGCGTCAAGATAACCAACGTTAAGCTCCTCAGCTTCGTGGCGCTTGCTCAGGGAGGCCTGCGATCCCTGATCCTTCCAACGGAACGCGAGGGCTACCGTGCCTACACACACGGCCGTATGTCCACCGGTGGAAGTGCCCCGAGGTTGCATGGACCAAGCCACCGTCGCGTTCCGGTGCCGCGTTTCACGCATCTTCTATCATACAAGACGCTCGGCCTCATCGTACAGCAGTCACCACACCTGGTTCTTCTGCGTGGTTATCCTGCGGACCCGAACGACCAGGGACTGTTTGACGCCTTTGGGGCTTTCGCAGACCCGGCGTTCGAGGAAGAAGATGGAGACCCAAGCTCAGTCCAAAAGGTGGTCAACTGGCTGACTGACCCCTCTGCCTCGGCTGTGGATGTGACACGCGCCAGCCTGTTTCTGCAAGTTGTCATCGGTGAGGACAGGCGCCTCGAATCTTGGCCAGTTCTGCGCACAGTTCTGGTGCCAGGGAGCTTTCGAAGCAGCCTTGTACAGCAAATGGAAAGACACGCCGACAATGCGCGCGTTCAAGCATCAGCTTTGCATTTTCTTCGCGAATACGTTGAGTGGAAACCAGATGTTGACGAAAACTTCTGTGCAGCAGTATGGACATGCGCTTGCACTGCGCTCGCGCATTGTGTACAAGATGATGCTGTTGCCAGCGTAGCTTTGGATCTAATGGACAGCTATAAGATTTCGAGGAATAGCGCCCATGCTTTTGGCTTGGATGCAGTCGTTGCAGCCATGCGAGCGCATGCCAGCGCTGCAGTGCAGCGGGTTGCGTGGAAAATCATCTGTCGAATAATTGAGGATGCTGAGATTCGTGTCCGTGCTGTTGAAGCTGGACTGATCCAGGCGTCTGTTGCTGCTCTCCGCAAGAAACGGGGGGAGGTCTACGCCTGTTTTTTCCTTCGGACCATCACTGATGATTATCTCGATAATCAGGCGACGGCAGCCAGTGCTGGCGCAATCGAGGCTGTATTGTATGCCATTGGGTTTAGCGACAATAAGGACCAACTTCGTCTTGAAGGCTGCCTCGCGCTGTGCAACATGACAACCAGCGCTGAAAATTTGGAGATCGCACGCCGTGCCGGTGCCATCCAGATCATCCAGACGGTCATAGATAGAGGCTTTAGGCAAGGTATCATTGACTTTAGACGATGGGACCCGCAAACAGGACAATGGCACGATACGACCTTGCTTAAGAACCTTCGCACGCTACTTGATCGTTTGAAGTTGTGAATATATTAGATCTATATTACCGCCCTTGTCGCGCAGCAACCTTGGCCACTGCGTTCGCGTACACACTGACGCAGGCCATCGCCTGCGCAATCAGCCGCTTGCGCTCCATTCTGTACCGCAGCGCCGCTTGCAGACGCATGACCCGCCCCGCATCGGCTCCTTCAGACGCAGCAGATGACGACTCCAACGCGCGGAGCTGCTCTTCATCTTGTGCTAATGTCGTAGGGTAGTGCGCCAGCTCGGCAGCCATCGCATCTCTCAAGCTCTGTGCTCGCGAAGCCTGGTCCAGCACGGAGGATGCAGCGCCATCCGCTGGTGTCTGTGCCGGGATGCTGGACAGCACCGCATGCCGCAGACCGTCGTCCGCTATGACAGCCGCGGCGACAGGCCCGAAGCGTGCAGGGTCAAGTGCGGCTGCACGTGTTGCTCCTGGATCGAGAGATCCAAGCATGAACCAGTCGTTGCGATTACGAGGTGTGCAGAAACCATACTTGCGCATCAGCTCGACGTTGGAGGCGCCGTCCCTGTATGACACAGTCAGCTCGTTTCCAGGCCGCACGCCGTCAACCCGACAGCATTGGAACACGAACGCATCGGAGGCGTCATTTATAGCGCCGCTGAAGCCAGGGTCGTAGGCGATGTGATTCGACATGTCCGCGAAGGGGACGAGCATTGCAATGCGCTCCACAGGGGCGTCCTTCTCGTTGCCAAGCTGGTCTGCCATTCCTCTACTCTGCACCATAGACAGCGCCCACACAAATTCATCAGCTGTGGGATGTCCCAGCGCCTCATGCAGCTCTTTGCCCAGTGGCCACGTCTCCAGAAAACCTGTGAAACCTCTCGACGCCGTCTGTCGAGCAGCACTACATTGCACGCCCAACGCTGTGTCCTGCAGCTCTGCCAGCTCCGAGTCATTCCACAGCAGTGGCGACGGACACGTCGCTCTGTCAGGCAGGAGTGCTCCAAGTCGTTTCCACACTTGACTTTGCGAGCGCATAGCAAACAATAAATACAACGCGAGTCTCTGCTCCGCAGGGAACGTGCTGTCCAGGACCATCCGCAACGAGTCCGGGAGCTCCACACCTGCAGCAGCCTCCCACTCACAGTGAAGTCTGCGCACGCGACTCGTTTCTATTGCGTCTGGATCTGCGTCGTCGAGGTCGCCGCGCACGACGAGCGCGTAGCGCAGAGGTACTGAGAGGACGACTTGCGCGCACGTTGCGCCGCTCGGCAGGAACAAGCCGCGGCCGAAGGGTCCCCTCCCCAGATAGAGCGTCGGCTCGTGCGTTGCTCCGCACAGAGAGAGTAGCTCTCTGAAGTCCTGGTCTTGGGCGATGCGTTCAGGGGATGCCGCAGCGAAAGGCGCATGCGGCGCGTGGCGGCGATGGTGGCGAAGACGTGAAGCTGCGATGCATGCAGCACGATGATGACATGAAGGCAACGGCGGAGCGACCAACATCGACTCAGCGAGGCTTCCTCGTCTTCGACAGCTGTATGAGTGACGTATGGCTACGCTGCGCTATGCTGTCAATCGTATTTCAGGCGGAGGGCACGTTCATGAGACTGATGATGTCGCAAGCTCGGAGTGCGGGCGCATGCGTCCCCTCCGACGACCCGCCACCATCGCGGCCCCCACGCTTCGCACACAGTGCTCTCACATTCGACTCGATGGTGGCGCTGCAGTAAAAGCGGTGCACTGTGGTGGGCTGCACTTGTCCAATGCGATCAACACGCTTCGCGGCCTGCGCCTCCGCGCCTGGATCGAGCAGCGGCTCGACCAGAATGACGTGCGTCGCCTCCACCAGCGTCAGGCCGTTTGCGCCACGTGCGATGGGCAGCAGCAGGACGTCCACGTCGCGGGTCCTAAATGTGACCAGCGCGTGAGCGCAAGCTGCTGCGGGGCCGCCGGCAGCGCGGGCGCACGCCACATGGTTCGCTGCCAGTGCATGCTGCACGATTTGCAGCACTTCCAGCCACTGGCTGAACACGATGACCTTCTCTCCAGGCCTGGCTGTGCGGAGCCACATGATGCGCCGCAGGACAGCGTCAATCTTGGTACCCCAGCCTGTGACACACGGCACGACAGACTCGCCGGTGCTTGGATGCAACAGAGCGGCCACCATCGCGTCACTCGCTGCCCGTGCGGCAGAGCAGCCTGCAATAGCGGCCTCGTCCGTAATTGTAGTCGCACTGACCTGCGGCGCTGCCGAAGGAGCAGCAACGGCCAACCCCTCACTGGCAGACGACGGGCCATCCTCCGCCGTCGCGGTGAGCACATCTTTCACCGCTGCCCGCGCGCGGCACTTCGGACAGGCGATGCCTTTCCCGTGGCCGCGCTTTGCAATGAACGCGCAGCATCGGCTGCAGAGAGTGTGTCCGCAGGGCAAGAAAGAGCGCAAGGAGGACGCGCCCAGCGGGTCATGGCACACGGGGCAGATTTCCTCTGCATCGTCGATGATCAGCGGCGCAGCTTGCTCAGGCTGAGCCACCTCAGGTGCGCTTGCACCTTGCGACTGCATTGTGGTCCGCGTCTCCAGCGACTGCAACCACCGCAGCTTGCTTTTTGCGGCGACCAGCTCCGCTTGATGGGCCGCGTAGCTGGCAGCAACTTCCTCCGCCATGGGATCCACATCGTGTGGGTATAGCACGCAGTTGCGCATGGCGACGGGCACGGGATCAAGACCACCAGCCATCTCGTGCGGCAGTCGCAACCGGAGCCTTGTCACTGCCATCTGCAACTCGTCTCGCGCAGCTAGAGCGAACTGCTGCTCCCGAGCCGCGTTGGATGCTTTCGTGAAGTGTCGGCGAGCAGCCTCCATCGCGTCTAAGTACGCCTTTGCGCGGTCATGGAACGCAGAGTCGAATGACTCCTTGAACGGGCCGCGCTGCGTCCACGAGTGAAGCACACGGAGAGCAGTCTCGCAGCTACTGGGTGCGCTGCGACCAGCACCGACATCCGCCTCTTGGACGTGTCTGCCAGGCAGAGTGCTCTTCATCTGGCGCCCAAACAGTGTACCCTCAATGGCGGCAATTGACTCTTTCGCGGCGCATAGCATGCATACAACGCCAGTCTGCGCGAGCTCTGCACCATGGCAGCCACTGCAGTGCCCCGCCGCGTAGACATCTGCTTCGGACGCGGCTGCGCACCGGGATGCGAATTTCGCCCCTAAAGAGCACAGCTGCGTGTGCGCGACAGAGATGCCGCGCATGCTGTTCGTCAATGTTAACTGAGCGCCGCGGAGGTCTTTGAACGGCACTGCGGTGTCTTGCCAGCGCTGCTGAGTCGCGTCAATCATGCGGCTGAGAAGACCTTGCGTGATGTCGCTGCCTGCACGGAGCGCGACGGCGAGAGCGTCGATTGCCCAGTCACCGGCATGTGGTTTTGTCAATAAGCTCGCGTTCCGAGTCGCCGAGTCTAACTCCGACTGGGCGGCAGCGACGGCAGCGGCGCGGGCAGCAAGATATCCATCCTGTAGTTCCTGTGCGTCTTTCCGCCACTGCGCAGCATCCGCGACATCGACAGCGCTGCGTTGGACCGCATGTACAAGGCCGCTGAGCGCGTGCAGACGCTGGAGCTTGTCCAAAGAAACAGAAGGCTGCATGGCTTGCCCCTCTGCCTCTAAGGTGAGAACAGTGCGATACCACCGGATGGCAGCAGACACATCGTTGCGCAGGAGCGCGAGCCCCGCAGAGGCGTTGCAGTCCATCGCTAAAGCGCGCTGCGCCTCTTCGGTTGCGACGCGAGCCTTCTCAAGCAAGCAGGCGTGCACCTCCCGCATGCGCATGACGCCACCATTGCCACCACCAGGCAGTGATGAGGAACCAAGAAATGTGCCAGGATTGCTGGCAGCGCCCACTGAGAGGCCTGAGCTGCCCACCTGAGGGTGATCGCAAGCCTGGCGCAGACGCAGCAGCGGGCGCATAGCTGCACGTGCTGTCTGTGCGCGCAGCACTGTTGTGGAGCCATCGCCTGCAAGCACGCGCGCTGCTGCTGCGGCGCAGGTGTCATGTTGCTGCTCGTAAAAATGCTGCTCCAGAGGACTCAAGCTAAGACGCGTGAGCAACGCCGCTTGAGGAGGCACACCCAGCTCATGAGCCACTTCAGCGCGGCTCGTGCGCCAGAAGAAGGGTCGCATCGTATCAGCCAGCAAGCGGGTCACGCTGCCGTTGGGCGTGGTTGCGTCTGCCAGACGTGAGCCAACAACAGCGCGCCACATGGCGCTGTCATGCAGTGGCGGCGTTCGCAAGAACACGAGCAGGCCGTGGAGGTCTTCAGGTCCGCGGCTGACAGGCGTGCCGGTGACGCACCACCTGTGCACACCTCTCAAGCGACGGCACAGGCGCGCGGCTGCCGCAGTCGCTGATTCCGCGAGTTGAGCTTCATCAAGGCAGAGTCGCCAAAAGGTGAGTCGCGTCAATGGCGACGGAATGACGTGGAAGCGCTTAGGCTGGCGCAGCGCACGGCCACCGCCAAGCCCAGGCATCTCACGATCATCTTCTCCGTCAAAATTTCCTTCTCCACCGTCTGAATCAGAGTCGTCACCGCCGGCTACGTCTCGATGTAGCTCTTGCCGTAGCGTATCATACGAGACGAGAACCACATCTGCAGCAGCAAGAGCTGCAGCTGTAATCACATTCTGGGCAGCTGCACCTGACACCGCCTGGCGCTGTCCATTGTAGGTGATGACATTCAGCGCGCCAGCTGCTGTATGTTTCGCCAGCTCCTCCTGCCACTGCGGCATGATTGCGCCAGGGCACACAATGAGTGTCGTGCCGCAGGGTTGCCGGACGCGACACGCAGCGCGCCACGCTGCACAGCGGCCACATGTGAAAGGCTGAGCCGTAGCCTCACCTCGAGTACGCTTACGGGCAGTAAAGCCGACACACTTGGAGTGGCTCCATGCCAGACACACATCGCACTGGACCCAAGAGGGGAACTCAGCGCTGGGAAGGCGGTCGTCTGTTTCGCCTCCGTCTGCACCACACACGCACTGCGTCCGCTCGCTGCGCCACTGCGGCATCGGCGCTGTTTCATCCGTGGCTGTGTCTCCAACGATGGCAGCAGGCGGCGGAGTCCAGGGATGGGCGAGTAGAAGCGCAAGGAGCGTCACAGTCTTGCCCAGGCCCATCTCATCCGCCAAAATGCCGCCGTTACAAGTGACAGGCCACGGCTGTGGCGCTTGGCGACTCACAGCGGCAGTTCCCTCGTGGATGAATACACTGCATGGTTTGCCATCAGGCACAGAAGTCGCTTGCAATGCATGCCACAGCACCGTGCTGCTGCTCACATCTTGCGATGTCTCGCGGGCTAGCATCCATGCCACTGCGCGCTGCTGATGCGGACGAAGCGTAGGCCGCAGCTTGGGTAATTTCGTCGTGAACACTGCACAGCTGTCGTGGTTTCTCCGCAATGACGCGTACAGCTCATGTGTGTCGAAAGCGGAGTGGCCAGCTTGGTCGCAAGACAGCGCCCCGACATGATTGAGAAAGCAGCGAAGCGCGGAAGCTACTGCAGGAGTGCACGGTGCACCGTCTTCACCAGAAGAGAGCTCAGGCAGCACAAGATGAAGGCCGTCGTTGGTGAGCGACATGCTCGCCCCGGCAAGTCGTGACAGCGTGAGCAGCGCGTCAGCCACTTGCGCAGGCGCTGCGAGAGTAACCACTGTCGCCAAGTGGTTAGCAGTGCCTTGGTGCGCCAGCCAGTTGGTCTGCACTCGGGACGCCACCTCTTGTTCCTCCACGCGCTCCAAGTGCGTCGCACCACCCAAGTCGCACTTCTCTGGCTGCGTTGCCGTCACCTTCACCATAGCAACACACAATCCCACAGCCTTGTATGCTAGAGCGATTGACGCCTTCCCCAACGCCCCGTTGCGTTGCCGCTTCGCAGCAGGAGGAACTACAACATCCACATCATCGTCGTCGTCGTCGTGTACTGCGTCCCCTTGTTCAGCACCAGCGCCCTCCACTCCAGTGTCACCTCTTCGCTGAGGGCCAAAGCGGATTGGATCAGCCTGCTTGCGCCGCGCCATGGACGATGCGTTCACCACCACCAAGCAAGCGAGGGACTTGCTTTCCCGGAGCGACAGCTGCGTGGAGCGCCGATAAGCTACCCTTCCTTGCAAGCACCGCCAGTTGCTGCGCACTTCGCCCGCGGTGCAGGAGTGCCGGCGCGACGCGTGAGAATTCAGCCTGGTACAATGCAGGGCGAGCGCTGTGGCAGAGGCGCCTCTGCGACCTGAACGCCTCCTCTCTCGTCGGGTTCCCCGTGACACATGCCGACCAGAACTAGGCCAAACGAGGACGTACAAGCGGTCGACGACTTGAAGGACGGCCTCGCCTCTTTATCAAGCGGTTTCGCTCGAGTCGGAGTCGCAGCCAGCAAGGTGGGCCAGCTGGGGTTGGAGACCTGTTCTCGGCAGGCCAAACGCTTCGCACGAGCTGCAACGCCCGTCTTGAAACGCACCGCTCGTCGCGCAAACGCCGCGGTGAAGCGCGGCTTACACGCATTGGA
>Ga0164296_1002565_pt1 | contig 17917 bp, 16 predicted proteins | sample GEODES057metaG_FD_113533 | JGI IMG/M metagenome (GOLD analysis project Ga0164296, IMG submission 113533) | Dystrophic lake water microbial communities from Trout Bog Lake, Wisconsin, USA - GEODES057 metaG | ecosystem: Environmental > Aquatic > Freshwater > Lake | place: USA: Trout Bog Lake...
CAACTAGCACGTTCGTGCGGCCATCGGGCGTGCGTTGGATAGCCTGCGGTGGGACCATCATCGCTTGTTGGTTAACCCCCTCCTCTATCCTGACTCGTACGAACATTCCAGGTAGCAAAACTTCATCAGGGTTTTGTATTTCCGTTCGTAAGGTGACTTGACCCGTACTTTCGTTGACCGATACCCCGGTAAAAAGAAGTTTGCCTGCATTCGAATAAACCGTTCCATCCTCAAGAACGATGGACACTTTCGCCTCGTTTTCGGAAACCTTTTGTAAAAGGCCCTCTTTAAATAATTTTCGCAATCTAGCCAAGTCCGCGGTTGACTGACTGACGTCCACATAGGTCGGATCAAGTTGTTGTACCGTAGCCATCTGTGTCGCGGTCGCAGCATCGACCAATGCGCCCTCGGTCACAATCGCTTTACCAATCCTCCCTGTAATGGGTGAGCGTACGTCGGTGTAATCAAGATTAATTTTGGCGCTTTCGAGCGCTGCCTTGGCTGCGGCGACAAGCGCTTGGGTTTGTCGAGCCGAGGCGATCGCGTTATCGTAATCCTGCTTGCTGACGGCATTTGCCTTCACGAGAGGCTCGTATCGCTTGGCCAGCATCTGTGCCGCAAAAGCATCAGCCTGAGCCTTTTTTAATTGCGCCGCTGCTTGGTCGTAGGTGGCCTTGTACTGCGCAGGGTCTATCTTAAAAAGCAAGTCACCCTCTTTAACAAGTGCACCTTGCTTAAATACTATTTTCTGAACGATGCCTGTTACTCGAGTTCGAATCTGCGCATCTCTAATCGCTGAAACACGTCCAGGCAGATCTGACTGAATCAACGCGGGCTGTGGCTGCAGAATCATCGTAACAACCTGCGCAGGACCTGGATTAAAGGCAGGTTTATCACCGCATGCAGTCAATAACAATGCCGCTGCGGTAGTCAAAACTATCCACCGGATGGATGACAGACCAGAATTTTGCATGTTCAAAATCTCAAGAAACAGCCAGCGGTGGCTTCCTTGCTGGCATCAATTCAGTACTAGGGAAAACACTGTAGCACGTAGCGAGAATAATCTCAGTCATTGACAACTTGACTCGCTGACTTAAGCAAATTGTCAGGAAACTTAAATCCTTGCTTTTTAGCTGAAGCTGCGTTCAACCATAAGGCCGGTCTGGCTATAGTCTCAGGCGGTAATGTCCCAGGCTTAGCGCCTTTCAATATTTTGACAAGCATTCGTCCAATCTGACTTCCAACCTCTTTCTGACTGAACTCGAATCCAGCCAATGCCCCCTGCCTCACTGCCCCGAGCTGAGTTGCGATCAAAGGTACTTTGCCATCATTAGCCACTTTAACTAATGCGGGATAAGCATCTGATACTGTCAGGTCGTCGATACTCAGAAACACATCAACTTTTGTAACCATACTTCTGGCCGCAGACCCCACATCCCGACTGCGGGTGACAGTCGACTCTATCAACACCATGCCAAACTTAGCCATCCCTTCCATCAATTGCTTTACTGTGGCGGTGGACGCTGCCACCGCTGGGTTGTAAAGCACGCCAACGCGCTTGGCCTGTGGGACCACAGTGCGTATTAGTTCAATTTGCTTATTGATTGAAACACTAGAAACGACCCCAGATAAATTTGTTGCGGGCGGTTCGGTTGTAATTGCGGCGAGTAGTTTCCCGGCAGCAACTTCATGAACATCTCCAAAAACGATCGGGATTTGTGTTGTTCTGGATACAGCAGCGAGGGTCACAGGCGCAGTCAACGCCAAAATAGCATCGGGTTTGCCGGCAATAGTCACTTGCGCGAGCTTACTCAAATCATGATTTTGCGATTGAGCCGCCTGATAACTTAACCGCAAGGACTTGCCTTCAATAAAACCACCCACTTTCAAGGCGTCTTTTACACCGCTAATGAGCGCATCAACAGACCCGGATTCATGTTCAACAATGACAGCGAGATATTTTTGCTGTGCCCACGATGGTTGTCCAAACCAGCAAGAAACAATGACGAATAAAATAGCGGCCAACCGCACAGCGCTCAAGCTTGGTTTAAACACTCAGCACTCCGTCTCGAGACTGTCGAATCAAGGATTTGGCCCATTTACGAGCAGGCAAACCAAAACGCGACTCAACGAACTCCGCACGTGACATAAGGTCAGCAATGCTGACCATCAACTCTGGCCCCTTAAACGCCAAAATAACCTGGTTGCCAGCGTCTATCTGAGGCAAACTTAATAAACGACCATCAAATGCCTTGCTCAAATTTTTAATATTTCGTTCAAAACTTTCGTGTGCACCAAACAGATTCACTGTCAAAACTCCCACCTCATTGAGCACGTCCCTGCAATCCTTGTAAAAATCGACCGAGTCACAAACAGGTCCTTGCGCTTGCGCATCATATAGATCAACCATCAGAACCGAAACTTGACCCGCTTGTTCAGCTTGTTTTACCCAGACCCGAGCATCTATGTGTTCTATGTTAAGTCGGCTTGGGCTAGGCAGCTTAAAGTACATCTGACAAGCAACCGTAACCTGAGGGTTCCATTCAACTACTGTGAGGGGATTTTTGTAGTGTTTCAAGCAATAACGGGTCAGAGACCCGGCACCTAGTCCTAATAACCCTATCGTTTGCTCAAGTGGTGGATCAAGAAACAGTTGCCAAGCCATCATTTGAGCGGTGTATTCGAGCACTAGCTCGCTTGGCTTAGCCACCCACATTGCACCTTGCACCCATTCCGTGCCAAAGTGCAAGTAGCGCACGCCTCCCGCCTCAGAAATGGTCGGTGCGTCATCAAAACTTGGTTTATCCGCCAAAAATTACTCCACTAGGCACGAAACATTAAAGTAGGCACTATAACGAACCCGAATTGCCACACACTAACCTGCAAGAACAACAGCCACTGTTTTTGCTAAAAGCCTGAATTTTATGTAAAATCATGGGCTTGCTTATGGATACGTTGTTTTTGACCAGCGTTAGGTTGTGCTCTATTAATCAACCATCAAAAACTGGCGACCCGCTCACCTCTAAGGAACAAACATGAAAGATGGCATTCACCCAGAGTACCGCGAAGTAGTTTTCGTTGATTTGCAGACCGGCAACAAGTTCATCACGCGCTCAACACTGAACAGCCGTGAAACAACAGAAATCGACGGTAAAACTTATCCACTGTTCAAGTGCGACGTTACCTCAGAGTCACACCCCTTTTACACTGGTGCGCAAACCCGTATCGTTGAAACAGGCCGTGTTGAGAAATTCCGTGCCCGTTTTGCACGCACTTCTGGTACCAAAAAAACCGCTGCTTAAGCGCCTAGCCCCGCATGATCAGGGCTTAGCTTGCCGCGACCAAAGGGCAGCCAGTGGCTGCCTTTTTTTATAAAGGTCCATCAACGCGTGTCGTACCAAACCCTACACACACCTGCCAGGCTCACTGCGCCAGCCACTGTCAAGCTGCCGAGAGTTTTGCTGTTTCTATTGGCAGCTGCCTACATTTTGACGGGACTGCTAGGGCGAGATCCTTGGAAGACCGACGACGCTGTTGGCTTGGCAACCATGCTCAGTGCACTAGAGTTTGGGGGTAAAGCTTGGCTGCTGCCTCAGATCGGCAATGCCTCATTGGCTCAGGATGGGCCACTTCCACTCTGGATAGGGGCAGCATGTATTAAATTGTTGGGTCCCTTTTTAGGCGAGGTCATTGCATCACGAATGACTAACTTAATCTGGTTTTCGCTGACAATCGGTTCTGTCTGGTACGGTACGTATCTGCTAGGACGCAGACCAGAAGCCCAACCGCTTGCGCTGCCCTTCGGTGGCGAACCGACCGTAAAAGACTATGGCAGGTTGTTAGCGGATGCGTCGGTGTTACTCATTTTGGCAACCGTCGGCATTTTGTTGCGAATGCACGAGACCTCCATCGTCCCAGCACTACTTGCATGCGAGGCGCTTGCTTTTTATGCGCTAGCTCGGATGCTAGACAAGCCAAAACTGGGTGCCACAATGCTAGGGATAGCGTTAGCGGGTGCATTTCTAACCAAAGCATGGCCCGGTTTGCTACCAGCTCTGATCGCTATTCCCTTAGCTTTTCAACCGAGAAGCGCTTTATGGCGTCGTAAACACTGGTTAATTTGGGCATTTCTGCTTGCGATTACTTTTATCCTAGCCTGGTGGCTACCCGCAAAACGCCTGGACGGATCCTGGCTTAATGAGTGGATGCATTGGAATACTGATTTTTTCGCTAAGCCAGAATGGGATGTCCTGCTACGCCCGATCCGCGACTTACCGTGGTTTTTATGGCCGACTTGGCCCTTGGCAGGATTGGCTTTATGGCAATGGCGACGTTGGCTTGCCGCACCACACATCTGGATCCCTGCCTCGCTGTTACTCGGCGCTTTGTTGATCACGCCATTCGTCAGTGAACCGGGTGAGCCTGACTATATGCTGTTCGTGCTGCCTTGTGCCGTACTTGGTGCTTTTTCGTTACCGACCATGCGGCGCGGTGTAGTCAATACACTCGACTGGTTTGGCCTCATGTGTTTTTCAGTTACGGTAGTTTGTGTATGGCTGGGTTGGATCGCTTTGCACTTTGGGATTCCTAAAGGCATATCGATGAACATTGCGCGACAAACGATTGGTTATGTGCCACACATCAACTGGTGGTCCGTTATCGTCGCGCTTTTCGTAACTGCAGGGTGGATTTGGGTTGTCGTTTGGCGAGTTCGGTATCACCCAAGTGTCTTGTGGAGAGGAGCGATTCTATGCGCCGTTGGTATCACCACAACTTGGATCTTGCTGGTACTGCTCTGGATGCCCACGGTTGACTATGTTCGTAGCTATAGACCCATGTCCTCTGAAATAAAAGCTGAGCTCGATAAACTTGGCAGAACCGGTCAGTCTGCACAATGCGTTAGAGCTCAAGGACTTTCTGTAGGACCGCAAGCATCTCTGTATGTTTTCGATCGTATTACATTTACCTACGAATCAAGCTGCCCTATCGTGTTGCAACAAACGTCTGTCAAACAGTTGGAAGACGGCTCGGCAGGATACGCTGAAGGCGCACAAGTAATTTGGCAGGGCTCCAGAGGAGCCGACCGCTTTGATCGCTACCGATTGCTTCGCGTACCAGCTAAATGACGCAGGACCTAGCAATACCAAAATCGTTTAAAGATACCGCTAGAGCGATTCTTAAACAGTCATGGCCGATTCTGATTAGTCAGTGGGCTAGCATGGCCTTCGGCGTGCTCGATACGGTCATGACCGGACACGCTAGTCCGGATGATCTGGCGACAATGGCTTTGGCAGTGTCAATATATATCACCGTATTTGTTGGATTAATGGGCGTCATGCACGCGCTCATTCCGATACAAGCTCAATACTACGGCGCTGAAAAATACCAACAAGTCGGCCACACCTTCGGGCAAGGGATGTGGGTATCCCTAGGTCTGTCGGTTTGTGGTGGACTGGTCATGATGTTCCCCGATGTGTGGTTGAGTTTTTCTGGCAAGGTCTCACCAGCGGTCAGGCAAAGCATGACGCACTACCTATGGGCGTTAACGGTAGCTTTGCCGGCGGCGTTAATGTTTCGAACGGTTTACGCTTTGGCAAACGCGCTTTCAAGACCTAAATTGATTATGACTATCAATTTATTTGCGATCGCACTCAAGATCTTCTTTAACTGGCTATTCATTTTCGGCAACTGGAATTTACCAGCACTGGGAGCAACAGGAGCTGGGATTTCTACCTGCATCGTCAACTGGATCAGTTTATGTGTGGGCATCTGGGCGGTTACGCGCAACCCTTTCTATCATCAGTTCAAACTTCATTTTGGCAAACCTGATTGGAGGGAGATATGGAACATTCTTCGCTTAGGCGTACCCATGGGAGGCTCCTATCTCGTTGAAGTCTGCGCTTTTACATTCATGTCGCTACTTATTGCCCAGGAAGGCACAGCGGTAATTGGTGGCCATCAAATCATGGCAAACTTGGCCGCCCTTTCATACATGATGCCTATGTCAATTGGTGTGACAACCGCAGCACTGACTGCACAAGCACTTGGCGCTAGAGCGTTTGCACACGCTCATCGCACTAGTATGATGGGCTTATGCATTGGTTTAATTGGGGCGCTCATCACCGCTTGTGCACTCTACTTCGAACGTGCATCCATTGTCGGTATCTACACCGATAAACCTGAAGTAGCTGCGGTGGCTCTAACACTGCTGGTATTACTACCATGGTTTCACGTTATTGACGCGATGCAATGTATCAATAGCTACGTTCTAAGAGCACATAAAATTGCGCTTATCCCCATGCTTCTGCAGACTTTCGCGTTAATGTGCATTGGATTATTGGGAGGTTGGTGGCTCGGGTTTGGGCCCGGCAAGGGCTTGATGGAACCGCTACGCAACGAACTTCTGGCTGGCTCCCCGATTGGTGCAGGAAGCATGTGGCTGATGGCATCGGTCGGATTAGCGATTTCTGCCATCATGCTGCACTGCTTTTACCGGTACGTCGTCAGAAAACGCCAATGAGGCTTATCACTTATCAACGCTCATCAAAACTAACGGCTACCTTGTCACTGGTTGGATGAGCCTGACAAGACAAAACAAATCCCTGCTCGGTCTCCCACTTTTCAAGGCCGAAATTCTTCTCCATTTCAACCGAACCATCTAAAACTTTCACTCGGCAAGTAGAACACACCCCACCTTTACACGAGTAGGGCAAATCAAGCCCTGCAGCAAGGGCAACGTCCAAGACCATCTCATCGGCGCTCATGCTCAACTCATGCTGCTTGCCGTCTAGGACAACAGTCAGTGAGATATCCCCTTTCACCACTTCCTTATGGTGATTTGCAACTGCTGCCTGTCTATCTACAGAACTCAGTTTTTCGAGAGTTGGTGAAGTAAATCGCTCTGAATGAATTCTATTCTCAGGCACACCTGCCGCAATCAGCGTCCTCTCTGTTGTTTCTATCATGGCCTCAGGACCACAAATAAAAACCTCATCCATACTTTTAACCGGCAATAAAGCGTCAATTAACGCTTTTACTTTCGCCTCGTCAATCCGACCTTGGAGTAAATCCGCCTCTTGTGCCTGACGAGACAAAATATGAATCAATGTTAATCGGCCTGGATATAAGTCTTTCAAATCTTGCAATGACTCATTAAACATGACACTAGCCATGCTACGGTTACCGTATATCAGAGTAAACTTAGCATCAGGCTGAGTCTCCAAGGTACTCGCCATGATCGATAAGATTGGAGTAATACCTGAACCAGCCGCAAAACCCACACGATGTAATGCTCTTGGCTTGGTCGATACAAAACGCCCTTGAGGCGTCATCACCTGAATGGAGTCACCCGCCTTTAGCGAATTGACAGCCCAGTTTGAAAACACACCCCCTTCCATTGGTCTGATGCCCACAACCAACTCTGATTGAGTCACGAGATGACTTGGCGTACTACATATCGAATAGCTTCGTCTAACGTCTACGCCTTCGATGCTCGCTCGCAACGTTAAATATTGCCCCGGAGTGAACGTAAATACCTCGCCAAGCTCCTTCGGAATATCAAACGCAATAGCAACGGATCCCGCTGCTTCCGCAGAGACGCGAGTAATCTTAAGAGTATGAAAACGTGGGTTGCTAGACATAATAGTTGCGTGCTGAACGCTCAATAGGGTTTGAAATAATCAAATGGCTCCATACAGTGAAGGCAACGATAAAGTGCCTTACAAGCCGTGGAACCAAAATGCGAAGTCTCGGTTGTATTTTCAGATCCGCACTGTGGGCAAGGAATAACAGCGAATTGGGCACTTTTGAACTTTGCGCTTGCAAACTGTATGGGATTGAATACGCTTTGCGGCGAATCACTTTTTACACAAGCGTGCGGTGGCGCGATACCGTATGCATGCAGCTTATCCTTAGCGTCAGCAGTCATCCAATCTGTCGACCAAGCGGGCGCGATTTGAATGACAACTTTCGCGACAACACCCGCTCGTGACAGAGTCGCACGAACATCATCGTGCATCTGCTCCATCGCTGGACAACCGCTATATGTGGGCGTAATCACGACCTCAAGGCCATCATCGCCCATTCTTATCGCACGCAAAATGCCCATCTCGCGAAGAGAAACTACGGGGATTTCAGGATCAGTGACTGACTCCAATAATTGCCAGACGCGATAGTACGAATCGCTTTTATCAGGCAATTCGATCGAACCAATCGGTAAAACGTCGCTAGACATCACCATACCGCAGTTGGATGGGCGCGAGCCAAGCTCTGCATTTCCGCTAGGACGAAACCCAAGTGCTCAGAATGCACACCGAGTTTGCCAGTAGTGACAAAGCCCTGACTACTTGAATACTTCAAGGTAGCTTCAGTCAATGCGTCGTCAACAATCTCTTCCCAAGCAGCTTTCAAACTCGAAACCTGCAACCCTAATCCCGTTTCCGCAGCCACAATTTCCATAGGACTATCTACCCAAAACTCCTGGGTAAAGGGCATTAAGTAATCAACTGCCGCCTGCATTTTTTGATGTGATAATCCAGTCCCATCACCCAGACGGATAAGCCAACTGCGAGAGTGGGCAAGATGGTATTGAACTTCTTTGAACGATTTGGCTGCGATCGCAGCCAAATGACTATCCGAAGATTGTTTGAGCGCATCCCAAACAAGCACCATCAACGCACTGTATAAAAAATTCCGCACGATAGTGACTGAGTAATCACGATCACCCGAAGCGGTAGGTAATAACGCCGTGCTGTGAGGAAGTTCTAGGAGGGTATAGTTTCGAAACTCATAAGCGTCTCGGAAATAAGCAAGCAAATCTTCGCTTGTACGACCATCTTTGCGCAAGTTTGCAACATGCTGATACAACAAACGAGCTTGGCCAATCAAATCAAGGCTGTTATTTGCCATGGCCATATCTTCCTCGAGAATGGGTCCATGACCACACCACTCCGCATTACGTTGGCCTAGAATCAGTGCGTTATCTGCCAGATGTAACAAATAATCGGTATTCACAGCCATTACATATGCCCCACTTCATCTGGAATTTCGTAAAAAGTTGGATGCCTATATATCTTGTCAGCCGACGGTTCAAACAGAGCATCCTTATCCTCTGGCAAGCTGGCTGTGATATTTGCAGAAGGGACAACCCAAATACTCACACCTTCTTGTCTACGCGTGTAAACGTCTCGAGCCATTTGCAAAGCCTGCTGGGCGTCAGCCGCATGCAAACTACCGCAATGTTTATGCTCTAAACCTTGCTTGCTGCGGACGAATACTTCCCAAAGTGGCCATTCTTTAAGAGCTGGTGTAGTCATGCTGCCTCCTTGGTTGAATTCATCTTTTGTTTACGTGAGTAGGCAAGCGCAGCATCACGCACCCACTGACCATCTTGATGAGCTTTGACCCTCGTGGCCAAGCGCTCTTTGTTACATGGTCCATTACCGTTTACTGTTGACCAAAACTCGTCCCAATCGATTTGACCGTAGTCATAATGCTGCCTCTCTTCGTTCCACTTGAGATCCGGGTCTGGCAAGGTAACGCCCAAAACTTTAGCTTGAGGAACGGTTGCATCGATAAACCGCTGACGCAACTCGTCGTTTGATAATCGCTTGATACCCCAGCGCATGGCTTGTTCGCTGTGACCACTGTCGCTATCTGGTGGACCGAACATGGCCAAGCACTTCCACCAAAAGCGATTAACAGCATCCTGCACCATTGCCCGTTGCTCGGCCGTGCCTTGCATCATGACTAACAAGGCTTCGTATCCTTGACGCTGGTGAAATGACTCCTCTTTACAGACTCGAATCATGGCTCGTGAGTACGGCCCATAGCTGCAACGACACAATGGAATCTGATTCATGATCGCAGCGCCATCAACCAACCATCCAATGACACCGACATCGGCCCAAGTGAGGGTCGGATAATTAAAAATGGAACTGTACTTAGCACGGCCTGTGTGCAAAGCGTCCAACATTTCATCCCTGCTCACACCCAAGGTTTCAGCCGCGCTATATAGGTAAAGACCGTGACCGCCTTCGTCTTGCACTTTCGCAATCAAAATCGCTTTTCTCTTTAAGCTCGGTGCGCGACTAATCCAGTTGCCTTCAGGCAGCATGCCAACGATTTCGCTATGGGCATGCTGACTAATCTGCCGAACTAGCGTCTTACGATATGCATCGGGCATCCAATCCTGAGGTTCGATTTTCCCGTCAGCATCAATGATCTTGTCGAACCTCGCCTGCGCTTCTGGATTCTCATTCGCAGGCGTCACGACAACTGGCTTCAAACCCGGGCTGTCCGGCACATTGAAAGATTGTGTGTACATGATTTAGTATGACTCCTTCGAAATTAAAATCTAATCCCTAAGCGCACTGGCAAATAGAATTAGTTAACCAAAACCCAATCACCGTTTTTGATCTCAAGCATGCGAAATGACGAAAGATCTAAACCCATGTGATCAGTTGCGGACATGTTGACATTACCGCTAGAGCCAACATAGCCTTTAGTCGCCTCAATCGCATCGCGGACTTTTTCCTTATCGGTCGAGCCCGCGTGCTTAATCGCATCAACCGCAATCATGAGTCCGTCGTAGGCATACCCGCCAAAGGTAGAAACGTCTTGCTTGTACTGCGCTTTGTAAGCGTTGTCGTAGGCAACTACTACTGCTTTTTGAGGATCGCTGTCAGCCAATTTGCTTGGAATTAATTGTGCGGGTGACGGTAGACGAACGCTTTCGGCTGCTGGTCCTGCAAGCTTTAAGAACTCATCTGACGCAACACCATGAGACTGGTAGAGCGGCATTGTTAAGCCTAATTGCTTAAAGTTTTTGGTGACGATCGCGGGACCTTGACCCAATCCGAATACAAACAAAGCTTGTACGCCATCGGTATTTTTAATCTTGGTTAGCTGGGGGCTAACATCGGTATCTTTCGGGCCGTAGGTCTCATTTGCCAACAAGGTGATGCCGTACTTATTCAGCACAGCTTCAACTTCCTTTTTGCCCGACTGACCGAAACCGCTCGTCTCGGACAATAAAGCTATTTTGGTAATGCCGCGCTTTTTCATATCATCAAAAACTTTCTCGGCTGCCATGCGATCAGTATGTGGCGTTTTAAATACCCACTTTTTGACGGGCTCAATAACAACGACTGCGCCAGCAAGAGAAATAAAAGGTGTCTTTGATTTTTCAACTAACGGAACCATCGACATGGTGGCACCCGTCGTGGTGCCGCCAATAATGACATCCACCTTATCGTCATCAATCAAGCGCTTGGCAAAACCATTAGCTTTATTTGCGTCACTGCCGTCGTCATAATGAATGAGTTGGAGCGGACGCCCTATGACGCCGCCTTGCTTATTGATTTGATCGACGTACAACTGAAGCGTTTTGAGTTCAGGATCACCTAGCGATGCAGCAGGCCCAGTGACTGAGAGTACCGAACCGATTTTGATTGGATCTGCCGCAATGGCAGCAAATGAACCAGCCAACAACAACCCAGCCAATGTAATTTTGCTAAAGGTCTTCTTCATTATTTTGTCTCCAAAAATATAATGATCAAACACGTTCGATAATCAAGGCAATGCCTTGACCAACGCCGATGCACATCGTGCATAGCGCGTAACGACCACCTCGACGGGCTAACTCATAACTTGCTGTTGTGACCAAGCGAGCACCGCTCATCCCCAGGGGATGACCCATTGCAATCGCACCACCGTTTGGATTAACACGTTCGTCATCGTCAGCAATACCCAAATCACGAAGAACTGCCAAACCTTGAGCAGCAAATGCTTCGTTCAATTCAATGACGTCCATTTGAGCCAAGGTGAGCCCCGTTTTAGCGAGGATTTTGCGCACAGCAGGTGCCGGACCAAAGCCCATGATTCGAGGAGCAACGCCAGCAGTCACCATCGCGACCACTCGAGCGCGAGGCGTCAAATTAAACTTCGTCGCTGCACTTTCAGAGGCTAGAAGTAAGGCGCACGCACCATCATTTACCCCTGAAGCATTTCCAGCTGTTACAGTCAATTCGGGACCATTCACACCTTTTAACTTAGCCAACATCTCTAGCGATGTCTCTGGCCGCGGATGCTCATCGGTATCAACAATAATCGGATCGCCTTTTTTTCTGGGGATGACGACGGGAACGATTTCTTCCTTAAAACGACCGGCAGCATGCGCAGCCGACCAACGTTGCTGAGAGCGCAAAGCAAACGCATCCTGCGCTGCGCGCTCAATCTTGAAGTCCGCAGCTACGTTATCGGCCGTTTCAGGCATTGAATGCGTCTCGTAGAGTTTTTTCATCAACGGATTGATGAATCGCCAGCCAATTGTCGTGTCAAAGATACTCGCGCTGCGTGAAAAAGCCGTTTCGGCCTTACCCATCACGAATGGTGCTCGAGACATACTCTCAACCCCACCAGCGATCATCAGATCGGTATCGCCGGCTTTGATTGAACGAGCAGCAGAACCTACCGCATCCATACCCGAGCCGCACAAGCGATTCAACGTGCCGCCTGCCACTTCGATCGGCAGACCAGCCAGTAGACTGGACATACGGGCAACGTTTCGATTGTCTTCGCCAGCCTGATTTGCACAACCATACAACACGTCATCGAGTTGCTTCCAGTCAACGCCAGGGTTGCGCTCCATTAAAGCCTTTAGTGGAATAGCGCCCAAATCGTCCGCGCGAACAGCAGATAAAGCGCCAGCGTAGCGACCAATCGGCGTACGAACTGCATCACAAATATAAGCTTCTGTCATTTTTTGCTTCCTTGTTGTTATGGTTATTTAACAAATTAAAGTTGTTTCGGACGTTCATCGATGACTCGCCGCGCCTTACCGGTGAGCGTGCGAGGAATGCTTTCATGGTTTAGTACCAACACCTTGGTCGAAATGCCAGCAATGGTCTTTATGTGATGCTGGACTTCTTTGGCTATCGACTGAATCTCAGTAACAGATAACTTACCGGAGAATTCTCGCTGCAACTCACACAAAACCTCGACGTTGTCTAAGTGTCCGTCGCGCGAGAGTTTGATTTGATAATTACCCGACAAGTTCTTATGACGAAGAATTTGCTCTTCAATGACACTTGGGAAAACATTCACACCGCGCACGATCAACATATCGTCGGTACGTCCGGTGATTCGACCCATACGCCGAAAGCTTCTTGAAGTAGGCGCCAACAAGCGAGTCAAGTCTCTTGTGCGATAACGAATGACAGGCATGGCTTCTTTGGACAACGAAGTAAAAACTAGCTCGCCCTCCTCACCATCTGCGACAACTTCACCTGTTTCCGGATTGATAATTTCGGGATAAAAATGATCTTCCCAAATCACCGGGCCATCTTTAGACTCGATACACTCGCATGCGACGCCTGGTCCCATAACTTCGGTTAAACCGTAAATATCGATGGCGTCGATGCCAAGTTTTCTTTCAATTTCGGCACGCATACCCTGACCCCAAGGCTCTGCACCAAAGATGCCTATTTTTAAAGAGATATCTTCGGGGGCAATACCTAGTCGCTCGAACTCCTCAGCTATCACCAATGAATACGAGGGCGTGACCATAATAATTTCTGGCTTGAAATCTTGAATTAACTGCACTTGCTTTTCCGTCTGACCACCTGACATAGGCACAACAGTGCAGCCAAGACGTTCGGCGCCATAATGTGCGCCAAGTCCACCAGTGAACAAGCCATAACCGTAGGCCACATGGCACGTATCGCCAGCTCTGCCACCAGCTGCACGAATCGAGCGGGCAACCAAATTAGCCCAGTTATCAATATCTTTCAGTGTGTAGCCAACAACAACTGGTTTACCCGTTGTTCCCGAAGAAGCATGGATTCGAGCAACTTGGTTACGCGGTACCGCAAAGAGCCCAAAAGGGTAGTTGTCGCGCAGCTCAGTCTTAGTCGTAAAAGGAAACTTGGCCAAGTCCGCCAAAGTCTTCAAATCATCAGGATGAACGCCTTGTTGATCGAACGCCTTCTTATAATGCGGCACGTTCTCGTATGCATGTTTGACCGACCACTTGAGCCTTTCAAGCTGCAACGCAGAAATTTCATCCCGACTGGCCTTCTCAATGTGCTCCAGATCGCCAGGCGCAGGGAACTTAGCAGGCATAACCACTCCTTTGGAAATTAGCTTTACTTTTTTGTGTTTGGGATTTCAGCTGGCCCGGCAATCACTTCGCCGTTGACCCGGTAACTTTTGCCACGAAAAAGTGCGCAAACTTTACCGCCACGAATACGAACGGTTACATCGTAAACACCGGTACGCCCAGCTAGAGAGCGCTCAACGGCCTCAGCCTCCAGAAGATCTCCCTCAAAAGCTGGCGCTAAAAAGTCGATATTGCACCCTGAGGCAACTGTATTTAGGTTGTGACTATTACAGGCATAAGCAAAGGCACTATCCGCAAGCGTAAACATATAACCACCATGACAACTCTGATGGCCATTGAGCATACTTTTCTTAACCGGCATAGTAATGAGCGCGCGACCTGGCTCTATCTGGACTAAAGTCATGTCGAGCGCTTGAGTCGCATGATCGCGCGACCACATCGCAGCACCAACTCGTTGTGCGAGCAATTGAGAATCCGACTGAGTCTCGAGCATCAATTATTGTCCCGTAAATTTTGCTGGTCGTTTGGCGATGAAGGCTGCGACACCTTCGCTGAAGTCACGGCTCCGACCAAGCTCTCTCATAAAACCCGCTTCCATAGACAACTGCTGCTCCAGAGTATGAGTCGGAGCAGCGTGCATGGCTTGACGCGTTCGCACTAATGCTTTGGTTGGCGCGATTGCGAGTTGTTTAGCCAGATTGTCAACATAGGCACTAAATTCAGCATCTTCAATTGCGGCCCAGATCAATCCCCATTCCTGCGCTTTTTCTGCGGTGAGTTTTTCTGCCAACAGCGCAAGGCCCATTGCCCTAGCCATACCAATTCGCTGCGGCAAAAACCATGTGCTGCCGGTATCGGGCATTAAGCCAATTTTTGAAAATGCCTGAAGAAAGGATGCTGACTTTGTCGCAACAACTAAATCACAGGCAAGTGCAATACTTGCGCCTGCGCCTGCAGCGATGCCATTAACGGCTGCAATCGTTGGCACTCGCAAATTTTGAAGTCTCAGAACCAAAGGTTTGTAATTTCGCTCAACTAGCTGCCCAAGATCAACCTGGGGCTGTCCGGGTTCGACCCGAACCTCTGGATCTGATAAATCCTGCCCAGCGCAGAAGCCTCTACCGGATCCGGTCAACACTAAGACGCGAACATTGTCGTCTAGCTGTACTTGATCCAGAACGACGCGCAGTTCGGCATGCATCGTGCCATTAAAACTGTTCATCTTGTCTGGTCGATTCAACGTAATCCGAGCCACGCCGTCTTGGACGTCAAACAACAGATGCTGATATTCAGTCATAAAACCCTCTTAAGCGTGCTTTCTACGAGCAATCACACGAAAACGATTCGCAACAAAAGCCGAGTCGCTGTAGGCTGCGTTGGCTGCAGGATTTCCGCCGGTGCCGTGGTAGTCCGAATAGGCTGCTGTCTGGTTGACATAAACACCACTCGTCAGATTAATAGATAATGCCACCTTGGATCTCCAGGTAGCTCGAGCCATCGCATCTATAACAGAGTCACGTGTCGAATACACACCTACAGTTAATGCACCATGAGTAGTAACGATTCGTTCAGATAAAGCGATCGCTGCAGCAGTATCGTCTACGCTCACCAAAAACGTAATTGGTCCAAAACGTTCTTTCATGTATGCACTTTCATCACTCGCATCGCACAGCAACAAGGCAGGGGTATATACATTCGCATCGGGAAACTCAGCATTTTGTAGCTTTTGAGAGGCTAACAACAACTTCCCTAGCGAGCCGCTATTGGCCTGCTCTATCCTGCCGACTGTGTCAGCCGATTGAATGGCACCGAGCACTGCGTGAGCGATTTCAGGCTTGGCAAGGGTAGCTTGGATAGCTGCAGCCAAATCTTTGCCTACTTGCTCGAAAGACTTATGACCTTCGTCAGTATCGATACCCGCACGTGGCAACAAAATCGCCTGCGAGGTCGTACACATCTGTCCTGAATATAGTGACAAAGTAAACGCAATATTGCGCAACATTGCCTGATAGGCATCTGTTGAATCGATGACAATATTATTGACTCCCGCCAGTTCAGCATAAACAATTGCCTGACGACAGTGATTGATCAACCACTGTCCAAACACATTACTACCGGTAAAGTCGATCGATTTCACAGCAACATTGGTGCACAGTGTTTGAGTTGCTTCGCGATTATTCACGACACAAAGCGACACGAGATTCGGATCGATACCGTTCTCGGTCAATACGGTTCGTATTGTCTTGACCGTAATAGCAGTTGGCAATATGGCATTGCCATGAGGCTTAATTATCACGGCATTACCAGTTGCGAGTGCTGCAAATAGACCCGGATAGGTATTCCAGGTAGGGAATGTGCCGCAACCCACCACAACAGAGACGCCTCGTCCGACAATCTCAAATTGTTTCTTCATGACTAAAGGGGGGTTTTTGCCCTGTGGCTTCTCCCAATTTGCAACTGCTGGGATAAAACTTTGTTCACGATAAGCGTAGGCGACAGCCTCGAGTCCACGGTCCTGCGCGTGAGGCGCGCCGGCTTGAAACGCCATCATCCAGCCTTGGCCAGTTGTCATCATGACAGCATGGGCTATTTCAAAACTTTGTTGATTCAAACGATCCAAAATTTCGATACATATGCCTGTGCGCGCCTCGAAACCGATCTCTTGCCACTGCGACATAGCAGCCTCACCCGCATTGATGAGCGCCTGAGGCTCGCAGACAGGGTAAGCCACTTTAAGCTCAATACCGTATGGCGATTGCTCACCACCAGTCCAACCCGTCTGACCAGGTTGATTTAGATCGAAGTTACGCCCGAGGTGACTTGTGAATGCCTCTTTACCAGCTTCAGGCGCGAGCTCTCCGTATACTTTTGGGCTAGGCATCTCGTTATATGCGGCCCAGTACTCGCGTGTGCGGATCGCTTCAAGGGCACGATCGAGTTTGGCTCGATGCTTTTCAAACAGAGGAGATGTCATCGATATTTTCCTGAATACACCCCTCGCCTTTAGCTAGCACCAGGAGTCTAAATAAAATTAATTTTGTTTATTTAAATGCTGAATAACGAGTAAGATTAACATGTTGTGATTCATTTTTTAATAATTTATTATATTTTATGTATCGCTTTTACTAGGGGTAACCCCTAAAGTTCGTGGATTCAAATGTCGTTAATAAACCCTGTTGAACAGCATCTCACTCAATTCCGACAACAAAACCGCAGCAAGACCGGTTCACTCATTATTTCGTGTTTCGGTGATGCCGTTCTGCCTCGAGGCGGTCGGATTTGGCTAGGCAGTTTGATTCAGTTGCTCAAGCCCCTGCAATTGAATGATCGATTGATACGCACATCGATTTTTCGGTTAGCACAAGAAGAATGGATGCACGCTGAAACGGTTGGCAGACGAGCAGACTACATGCTGACTCCGGCAGGTCAACGTCGCTTTGAGGAGAGCGCACGACATATTTATGCAGCGCACACCCCTCTTTGGGATCGGCGTTGGCGATTGATTATGGTGGTTAGCGATTTGAGCGCGAAGCAACGAGACAGGTTACGCCGAGCTTTGTTCTGGCAGGGTTTCGGCGTTGCTGGGTCGGACTGCTTTGTGCACCCGAGCGCTGATCTTACTAGTGCCCTTGATGGCTTGAGAACCGATGGCATGGGGGAGGTACTGAAGTTTCTCGTTCCCATGATCGCAGCAGATGCAGGCTCAGAAGCTTCAGCCCGGGACATCGATATGGTGCAGCGAGCGTGGAATTTGAATCAGCTTGGCGCCTCATACGTCGAATTCTCGAAGCACTATCG
>Ga0164296_1002566_pt1 | contig 17916 bp, 15 predicted proteins | sample GEODES057metaG_FD_113533 | JGI IMG/M metagenome (GOLD analysis project Ga0164296, IMG submission 113533) | Dystrophic lake water microbial communities from Trout Bog Lake, Wisconsin, USA - GEODES057 metaG | ecosystem: Environmental > Aquatic > Freshwater > Lake | place: USA: Trout Bog Lake...
AAAGTTACTCCATTGTCTTCGGTACTATTAGCATCGTTGTCTAATTTTTGTTTTTTTAGTTGAAGATCGATCATCTTTAACTTTTTATCAAGTTTTGCACTTTTGGCACTAATTGCGTGTCCTAACATACTGGCAGCTACTTCAAATAACCGTCCGCTATAACGTGCTTCTACGTTCATACCTAAATCCATTATATCTTCGTAGGCATCTTTGGCTTTCTGTGCAAGCTCGTCTAGTTCTGCATCTCCTGCATCACCCAGTCCATTAACTTGTGGAAGTGCGGCGCTGATTTTATCATATTCGCTTATGTTACGAATAAAAGGTTGAGCCATTTCGGCTTTCTTAGCTTCTTTTTCTTCCTGCTTAACAATCTTCTTGCTTTCAGGCAAATTGAGTAGTTCTTCAAGTTTTTTAGTCATACATTACTTATGCTTATACTTGACTGAATATATCATTTTCGTTAAGAATTCTAAACTTTATGCCTTGTTGTTTACACCATAAACTAGCAGCGGCCCATTTGGCTTGATTCTTAACAAATTGAGCTTGGTTGTATTTGTTCTTACCTACACGTTCTAATATAGTTTGACTAGCTGGTTTAATTTCAATTAGTTCAGTTAACATACGATTTTTTTTGTCAACGTATTGTATAAAAAAATCTGGTACGTAAACAGTTTGACGTTGTGTAAGCGGATCTCTATATGGTATTTGTATTGCTTCACTTGCCCATTTTACAATACTAGTATTGTTGTCACAAAAATTCATGAAAGTTAACTCCCAGCTTGACCTATATGTTGGAACTTTAGTACCAACATATTTTTCAGGGTGTTTCATTGAGAATTTGCCACGTGCAAACTTAGACATTTTTATACTAGAATGTTACGTGCATCGTATGCACTAGATGTAGGTTTGATTCTGTAACCTAAATAACTTGTACTCTCTCTATAAGCATTTAGAATCTGTGCCACAACTTGACTTAATTGAAGATCCGTTAATCCTTTTAATGTATCAAGTAATGTAAAGACGCTGACATTTTCTGATCTTGCTTGGTTTAATATAACAATAGCAACACTTTTTGCACTGGTGATATCAAACCCACGTTTCTGAAAAAATGCTACAGTTGCATCTATTTGGTCCGCTGGAAAGCTAACCGGTTTAATAAAGTATTTGTCAAAGAATGTTTTAGTACTAATTGCGCCTGATTGTTGTGTGGTCATATTAAGGTCCTAATGAAAAGTCTTCTGCACCTCCGCCGGATGCGTAGTAATCAGGAGAGTCAGTACTGCTCAAATTACCTTCAGAGTCTACTACCAATGTGCTGCCATCATCAAATGTTTGTATGCTACTGCCATCGTCAAATGTTTGTATATTAGATGTACTGTTTCCTGAGAAATCATTGCTAGGTACACTATCTGTAGCGGCTGTACTAGTTACATTACCGTCTGCATCGGTTACTAATGTACTGCCATCTTCGAATGTTTGTATACTACTACCATCGTCAAATGTTTGTAATCCAGGAGTGCCTGCTGTGTTTTCAACTTCACTAGTTGACTCTTGCGTAATCCCACTAGATGTTGCAGTAGTGCCAGTTGGGCTAGCATTGGATTCACTACCTGGGAATGATACATTAGATAATCCGCCAGTAATATTCCCGACTAGACCACTAGCAAGTGCCACAGCGCCACTTAATAAACCGCCTGTTAAAGTTGATATTCCAGGACCTGATCCATTTTGATAAGTGTTAATAGATGCCAATGCACTACCAATAATTCCGCCAGCTACTGCACTTGTCAATGCAGATTCGAAACTACTTCCGCCTGGTAAATCACCTTCTAGAGGACTACTAACATGATCGTAGTGTGTATCGCCAAATCCTTCTGGGTTGTCTTCTTCTACTTGTCCAGAACCGTATGCTACTGCTTCGTACGTAATTTTCATATCATTGTCGTGCGTACCATATTGTGAATAATCTAATTTGTTATGATTCCAACTTGCAATGATTGGATTAATTAATTTATAACTGACATATTCATGTCTAGCCATTTGGTATATTGTAATATAGTTAAAAAATGGTGTTGTACTTCCATTATCTAATCCGTAAGGTGCAGAAATATAATTTGCATTTTGTGTTGCGTTTCGGGTATAGGCTGCATATGACTCGGCACTTAATGGATCTGCGTAGTAATAATTGTAATAATTTTGCCACAACTGATTAATTAATCCCATATTATCGTCGTGAAATTTAATACCAACTTCGCCTGGTGTATGGCGAGTTTGCATTACTTTTTTTCTGTTATACTGATTTAGCATAACTGTATCGACTTTATAGGATGGCAAGTCTACACTTTTTACTAACATATTAATTTCTTGTCCTAAACTACCGACAAGATCTAAATTTATCAGTGCACTAGGATTGAGACTAAATGCAACATGAAATAAAAATTTATGTTTAGGAGCTAGCCTAAATTGATCCGAATTGAACAGGTGGTCAGCATGTTGCTGATCACGCAGAACTAATTTAGAGTGAGAACGTATGTTACTATTAGGAGTGAAGGCCATACTATTATTTATAGATTAAATAATATGCGTACATTATGACTAGTCATAAAAAAGCCTACTAAGTAGGCTTTCTTAATTATGAACCTAATGCGTTGTTGCTTGAACTGCCTGCAGGAACCATAACAGCAGTAGGTGATCCAATGTCGCCTCCAACTGTCTGAGCAGCGTTATCGTAACGAATAGTCAAATCAATCATAACTGGACCATTTTCTTTGTAGTCCAAGTTTTGCCAGTTTGTCTTTTCTAGATAGCAACCATAGATTTCCCAAGTTTCTAAACTATTAGGAGTATCTGAACCATTGCCACCGTCAAGCATTTCAATACGCAATGTAAATTTATAGTCACCTGCGCTAGCTGCTGAACTTTGTTCAAAGAAATCAAATTGTCTTTGATTTTGTTCGCCAACTAATTTAGATACTGCACCGGACACATCATCACGGAGTTTAATTGTAATATTTTCCCATGATGGTTTGCCAGCATAGTTAATTTTACTATTGTAAATATCTATTGCTTGATTAGCAAATGTTAAGTTAGGACGAGTAACGTCTTGAACTTGTTTAGTAAGTTCTGTTGTACTACCGCTAGCACCAAAGTTTTCAAAGCTAACTCTGAAACGGTATTTCAACTTGGGCATTAACATACCCTGTGAACCGGCACTTTGATCTGATGCTAGTGGTACTGTAAAATTAGATAATGCTGCGATTGCCATGTGTTTCTCCTATTATGCGCCGGCCAGGCCTTTGATTGCGCCTGTATTTTCTAGACGTAATGGAATATAAATGAATTCCACTGATTTAACTGGTTCAATTGCAATGTCAACATGCAACTCATTAGCATCAATTCTGCTAGGTGTGTTGTTTGACTTATCACATACTACAACGTAGTCATAAAGAGCACGTTCACCTGTTAATGTTAGTAGCAATGATTCAATTTGTTGTTTGATTTCATTACGTGTGATTGTATCGTTAGGTTCAAAAATGTATGGTTTAGCAATTACATTCAATTGATAACGTAAGTAAATTACCAAACGTGCAACATTGATACGATCTAATGAACTTGCAACTAGTTGACGTGTCTTTTGACCGTATGCAACTAAACCTGTACCTGCAATGTATGTAATTGGGTTTACATTAACTGCTGCTAGTGTGTCACGTTGACCTTGGTTCAATGCAACTGTTAAGTATTCGCCAGTTTGTGAATTAATATAACCAACACTGCTAGCATTAGTTACACCACCACGACGTACACCAGCTGGTGCAAACCATGGATAAGACACATTATCACTTAGTGCAATTGTACGCAACATAACATAACTAGGAGGAACAACAATGTCATTTCCTAATAAGTCAGTTGTTAGTGCCCATGGATAGTAAACTGATGTATACGGATCAGTTGTAACTAAACCTTGCCAGTTATCTTGTACTGCACCGTATGTGTTGTTACCCCAGTTACTTAAACTAGTTGCACTTGGATTTAGACTCTTTGGAGCATCTGCAACAATAAATGCTGATAAACCGTTATCATTATTCAAACCAACTAATGAACTTGTTGTTTCAATATATCCTGGGCAACTTAACAAGTTATAGATAACTGTATCAGGTTGACGAATATTTTGATTGCCTTGAATTGTTGCTTCCAATGCTTGTAAAACAACTTGACGTTGTGCATGTGAACCAAATCTTGCAACACCATTTGTATCGTTAGCAGCATCAGTTACCCAACGATCTGGGAAATATGCTGACATTGATTCGCCACCAGCATTTTGATTGTACCCATTTGCTGTGTTAATGAACCCAGACACATATTTCTTAACATTGAATGAGCTTCTACGAGTATTAAACAACAATGTTCCTGTTGGATATGCTGCATAAGAAGGAGCATCTGGATCTAAGAAATTGCTACTTAGCAAAGCTACAATAGTAGCAGGTGTACCACTAGAAGCACCTGAAGTTGACCAACGTGCATCAGCAAACACAATACCGTTGCCACTTGTATGATCGGTATTATTAACTAGTACCCAAACTTTTGTTAAGAAATTGTAAACATAAATTTGTGGATACATATCTAAATTGGACGTATTAATCCAAATATCACCATTGGCCAAATAGCTTCCTGTACTTTGTTGTGTAGGTTGTGTTGCGCTGATAATCGGACCATTGATGTCAGTTACTCCACTAGCACCATTTAATGTTTGATTATAGTTAGCATAACCAACCCATGCACTACCGTTGTTAATCATGATATCGACATCTGTTAGAGATGAATCATACCACAATGTACCATTTGCTGGAGTAGTTGTTGGCGCTGTTGCACTTGCTGCTGCAATACTTGTTGCAGAACTTGTCCATAGACTTGCTACATAAGTGTAGCTAGCGTTTGGATCTGCATAGAAATTAGTTGTGCCTACACCATTACTTAGTGGAGTAAAGATTTTTCCAATTGGTGTATTTGTGCCATCTGTAAAGTGAATGTCACCACCTTGTGTATGTGAAATATCTATTTGATTTGTACTTGTAACAACTGCATTGATTGGATATGTAGCTGAAGCAGTTAAGATAGCTGATGCTAAAGTTGCTGCATCAGCGGCACTACCTGCTGCTGTAAATGTAACACTGATTGTTGTTAAAGATGTGCTACCAGCTGTACTAATATTCATTGTAAATGTATTTGTACCAGATGTAAGTGTGCTAGTAGTAATTACTTTACTAATAATATTTAATGCACCTGAACTTAGTCTTTCATGAATCTTAAAGTTAGCTAGTTGAGGGCTTACTTCAGTTTCGTTGTACTTAACATAAACTGCACCAGCTGCAATATTGTAACCACCACCGACTGGATCTAATGTAGCTAATGCTGTTTGTCCATTAGGGAACAATTGTGTTGGCAATGTAACCCATGAACTTGATGCAGAGTTATATTCTTTTACAAACCAATTAGCACCTTGGTTAACGCTACTTGCTTTAACCCATACGCTACCAGTTGGTGCACCTTGTACTGTACTTGGATTTTGATAAATTCCATATGTAGGAATACTTGTATACGGTGCAATTGTAAATTGAGGTGCAGTCCATACTCCGCCGATACCTGAATTTGTTAAAGCATTATGTGTTAATCCGGCTGTAACTGTAACAGTAACTCCTGTTGAATAAATGTTCAGAATACCATTAAATGCTGCTGCTGTAATACCTAATCCAGTTAATGTACTATTGCCATTAATTGCAGTTGCCATTGATGCTTGTGTAGTACCTGCTGTAGTAATTGCAGTACCATTAATAGTAATAGTATCAGCACTACCAACTACGTATGGTGTACTTGTACCACTAGTTGCTGTTGGCCAGCTAGCTGCCCATGCACCTGTTCCAACTTGTACCCATGTACCAGCTGGAGTTGATGTTGCATATTTTTTCAACCACAATGTAATTAAAGTTGTAGTAGCAACAATAGCGTATTGACCAACTGCACCAATACTTGCTAAAGGTGCGCTACCTGATACTTGAGAAGCACTTGTAAGTACTAATGGTGTTTGACTAGTAAATGTTTGTCCGCCAGTCGATGTTGCTGGATTTGAGTTCCATTGGAAAACACCAAAGTTTGTATCTGTTGTATCGAACCAGTATGTTCCGTTTGCCGGAGCTCCTGTAGGAATAGTTGATGTCCCGATTAACTGGCTAGTATCTAAGTTAGCACGTACAACATAAGCACGATTACTAACTCCTAAGAAACTATAAGCAGCTTGTAAACCATATTCGTTTACTTCACTACCGTTAATTGGATTGTTGCTTGCATCAGTTTGGAAGTAAGGAATACCAAATGTGGCTCCTAAATCTGACTGACTTGTTAATAAGTAAGCTGTTCCAGCGTTTGCTGCTAATGTTCCAGGTGCAATACCGGTACCTGCTGAATTCATTTTGTTTGCTTGACTAGCAACAACGATTAGAGGTACAGATCCAGGTGCGCCCGGTGTGTAAAACGATTCGTCAACTACTGTTACGCTTACGCCTGGTGAATTTAATTGAGCCATTTTGTTATCTCCATGAATACATGTTCTGCTGTATGTATTTATGGAAAATTTCGTTTTTATGGCACTTACGATGTTTAGAAAAGGTTTCAAAAAGGCTTAAATAAAATATGAGACCTTTGTGTTCGTGCGGTTTACGCCCTGTAGCTATCAATTACTATAAAGAAGGTAAGCCTTTTTATAGGAGCCAGTGCGGTGCTTGTATGCGTGGAGTAAAGTCTCCCCGTTGGTTTACTAGCGGATATAAACTAAAGAATTCTTGCGATAAATGCGGGTTCAAAAGTCCACATAAAGAAGTATTCTCAGTATTTCATGTGGACGGAGATTTGAACAACTGCCGTCCTCAAAACTTAAAAAGTATCTGTGCTAATTGCGCTCGGGTTCTTCATAAAGAAGGGATTCGTTGGAAACAAGGCGATTTGATTCCTGACCTATAACTTTTAATACTTGGTTATATAAATCATCTAAAGTACCGTTGTTTTCGAGTACATGATCAAATTTTGTACCTACCCATGCAGTTTCTGAACTATGAATTCCAGCTTTTTCTAATTTAGCTTTACTTAGTGCCCATGAACTGTTACCGTCTGGGCCACGATTTACACTAATTGCGGCATTATACCATTTAGGTTCAGGGCCGCGAACAACACGAATAACTTTACCGCCAGCATTTTTAATACTTTTAATTTCATTAGGAAATCTGCAATCGCTGATAACAATATCATCTTTACTATTGCGTAGTTTGTTTTCTAAACTAGCAATCCAAATGTCGTCATGAAATCCTTTACGGCAAACTTCAGTTCCCCAGTATTGTAATACCCAGCGTGGAGTTAGATTAGGCATATCTAAACGTTCTGCCCACCAAGGATCGACTTCTTCTCGCCATTCTCGAGCACTTTTTGTTCTACCTTCTAGCATGGTACGATCCCACCCAAACACTTGTGCTACCGCATCTTTTAAGCTGTTGGCAAATGATTCTCTTCGGAATCCGTAAAAATTAGTAAGATAATCGGCAATAGTATCTTTGCCAGAACCAATAAACCCGCACACACCTATGATCATAGAACCCCCTGGATATCACATAGTATATAACAGTTTTGTTACAAGGTCAAGATTTTTTCAGTTCAAAATTATTTTTGACTACCAACAGCATATATTGGGAATCCGCCTGAAGTATACCCAACTGAAACTGCAACAGCCGTCGATGTCGTTGCTACAGCCAGCATAGAATTAGGAGTTGTATCACCATTCATTGGTGCAGGAGTAGTCCAATGTATTCCATCATTTGATATCGCATACACAGGATATGTATAACTGCCGACCGCAACAAATAAATTACTAGAACTTGCGTATGTAATACTAAAGATAGGCGCTACCGATGCACTACTATTCATAAGAGCCGGAGTAGTCCAAGTCACTCCGTCAGCAGATGTAGCATACAACGGATAATTATTGCTATCGTGCCCTACAGCTACAAATTTGCCAGCACCATATGCAACTGATGACATGTAGGCAACAGAATTACTGCCGTTCATAATTGCAGGAATACTCCAAGTCTCACCATCCGAAGACGTTGCGTATACAGGATAGTTACTACTGTTTCTCCCCACTGATACAAATAAATTATTACCAAAAGTTACAGATACCATATAAGCAACAGCACTGCTTCCACCCATTGGTACAGGTGAACTAGGAAGTGAACCTTGTTGGGCATATGATGCTACTGGAATCCCGGTAGTGCTGTATCCAACACTAACAAATAAATTGTTGTTATTTACTGTGATTCCTGTCATTATTGCCGGATACGCTGTTGGAGTAGGATTACCAAAATATGAAGGCGAGACCCATGTACCACCAGAATTTAATGTATATGTAAAAATTGCATTACTGCTGTTATCGTAACCTACCGCCACAAATTCCGATCCATTACCTACGACTGATGTCAGATAACCGATTGATGAACTAATGTTAGTAGATCCAGTCCAACTCGAACCATTATTACTAGAAACAGAATAAGTAGGATAGCTGTTAGAGTCCGCACCGACTGCTACAAATATATTATTACTGTAGGCAATTGCCATGGGTTCAAAACTATAACCTGATAAAGAAGAGGGCGTGGTGAATAAAAATTGAGAAACTTTGCCTTCGAAACCAAATGCTCTGGCAGTGGCACTTCCGAATGTATTAATCGTTGGCATTTTTAGAACTGAGCTTGTGTGGCAAGTACTGTATAAGCAGGTGTTGTTGCTGTTTTAATCACAGTATAGGTATATACATCAATACCATTGCTATTTCCTTTTATAGGAGCCACTCCTCCTTGCCAATATGTTGTCACATTAGTTGATGACCCATCAATTGTTAATGTTCCATTCATAAAATATGCTGTAGAACCTTGTGTTGTAAGAATAGATATAGTTGCAGCTTGTCCAACAGATAATGCAGAAGATAAAGTTGTTCCAGAACTAAAAGCTAAATTCTGTGTCCAGTTTGCTCCAGTAGATGTTGTATATAATTGTACAGCACCTGTATTAAAATATGTAGTTGGAGTAGAATTTATAGCACCTGCAATGACATTTACGGTTTCAGAAATGTTTGCTACATTAACAGCAAACGTGCTACTGGTACCACTTAATTTTGCAATACCATTAATTGTCGTTGTGCTTCCATATGTACTACCAATATTGATAGCAGTAGTAGATCCAGATACTCCGTTTGTGCCAATATTTACTGTTTTAGTATTGCTAGATGCTACTGCACCTGTAGCAATATTATGTGTACTAGCGGCTGTTCCTGTATAACCTTCTGTAATATTAGTTGCTGCACCGAATATATTACCAGTTAGTGCATTTGTATTGAATACACTTGCTGTCCCTGTACTACTAGTAGATATAGCAGGACTTGCTCCATTTAGATTCAAAGATGTAGCATTAGCTAATGTTATGGTTGCATTATTAATACTTGCTGTACCAGAACTTGCTCCAATACTTATAGATGTTGCCGCACCAAACAAATTACCAGTTAATGCATTTGTGTTGAATATACTTGCTGTACCAGTTGAACTAGTAACAACACTTGGATTAGTTCCGTTAACATTTAATGTTGTTGCATTGGCTAATGTTATGGTTGCATTATTAATACTTGCTGTACCAGAACTTGCTCCAATACTTACAGATGTAGCTGTACCAAATATATTACCAGTTAATGCATTTGTGTTGAATATACTTGCTGTCCCTGTACTAGTTGTTGTAATACTGGGACTCGCTCCATTCATTGATAGTGATGTAGCATTTGGATATGCTATAGTAGAATTATTAACAGTAAATGTACCAGTACTTGCGCCGATACTTATTGTTGTACCTGAGCCGAACGCATTTACAGTAGTAGCCGCACCGAATATATTACCAGTTAGTGCATTTGTATTGAATACACTTGCAGTTCCAGTTGAGCTAGTAACAATGCTTGGATTAGTTCCGTTAACATTCAATGCAGTAGCATTAGCTAATGTTATAGTAGGATTATTTGCAGTAAATGTACCAGTACTTGCGCCAATTGAAATACTAGTTGCGGCACCAAACGCATTTACACTAGTTGCTACCGTATTCCATAAATTTTGGGTTGTTTGCGATCCAATTACAGTTGGATTATTCAACGTAAATGTGCCCGAAGTCGAGCCAGCTGTTGTAATCCCTGAACCTAATGTTGTATTGTTTAATACATTGGATCCATTAATATAAAATGCTAACCCGCTACCACTTAGATTAAAATTATCAGTTGAATTCCAATATCCTGTGTTAGTTGATCCTGTGTTGCTGGCCGATGTCCAAGTTAAAGATTTAGTCGTGGTTCCTTCTAATGCTACTCCACCATTGTTAGCAGTTATATCAGTAGGCGATGCTACTGTGCCTAAAACCATTTGTTTATCTAAAACATTTACAGTTATAGAATTGATTGTTTCGGTATTTCCATTAACTGTTAAATTTCCAGATACAATTAAATTATTATTAACAGTTGTGTTGCCAGTATTTGCCGCTATGCTAACAGCAGTAGCTGCTCCAAATATATTTCCAGTTAGCGCATTTGTATTAAACACACTTGCAGTACCTGTACTGGTAGTAATAATACTTGGGCTAGCACCGTTGACATTTATTGTTGTTGTATTTGGTAAAGTAACTGTTGGATTATTAATAGTTATTGTGCCACTGCTTGCTCCAATACTAATTGCACTTCCAGCTCCAAATGCATTTATAGTTGTAGCAGTTGTATTAATTAAATTAAATGTAGTACTAGGAGATGTTATACTTGTAGTAATAGCAGGACTGGTTAAATTTACAGTTCCGTTAATTGTAGTAGTTCCGCTACCATTACCAATACTTAATGTAGTAGCAGCACCTGCAAAGTTAACAGTTGTAGCAGTTGTATTAATTAAATTAAATGTAGTGCTAGGGGTTGTTATACTTGTAGTAATAGCCGGACTAGTAGTTGCTAACGACCCACTAACAGTTGTTGTGCCACTACTATTACCTATGTTAAGTGTAGTAGCAGCACCTGCAAAGTTAACAGTTGTAGCAGTTGTATTAATTAAATTAAATGTAGTGCTAGGAGTTGTTATACTTGTAGTAATAGCAGGACTAGTAACACTTAACACATTTGTAGAACCATTATAAGTAATACCGGTGTTAACTCGAGCAGTACTAAATGTTCCACTGGTAATGGTAGTAAATGTAGGATATAAAACAGTATCTGTAGTGTCTGTACTAATAACAGCTAACCCTCCAGGCGACCAGCTTAACACTCCTGATCCATTACTTACTAGAGAATATCCACTAACTGCTGCGTCAGCATTTGGTAAAGTCCAAGTAATATTACTAGCTATTGTCGAAGGCGGAACAAATCCTACATAATTAGTCCCAGATGATGAAACAAATCGTAAACCACTAGATGGTCCTAATGTTACAATACCAGTATGACTAGTTGCATTATTAATAGTAGTTGTTCCTGTATTGGACCCAATACTTAATGCTGTTGCGCCTCCTGCAAAATTAATGGAAGTGGCAGTTGTATTAATTAAATTAAACGAAGTGCTAGCTGTTGTAATACTGCCGGCAACATTTGGATTTGTAAGGTTCAAAACATTAGTATTAGCATTATAAGTAATGCTGGTATTAACCTTAACTGATGTAAGTAATCCAGAACTTGAAGAAGAAAATGTCGGATACAACGAAGTATCAGTTGTGTCTGTAATGATAACCGGACCAGTTGCCGCCCAACTTAACGTGCCTGAGCCATTGCTTACTAATGCAAATCCACTAGTGGTTGCATCTACATTTGGTAATGTCCAAGTAACATTATTTGCTATCGATGAAGGAGTTTGAAAAGAAACATACTTCCCGCCTGGACCGACAAATCTTAAAGCACTAGATGTGCTAACTGACAACGGTGCAGTTAGTGTGGCAAAATTTCCTGCAAGATATGTATTAACACTAGTTAATGTTGTAGAATAACTGGCTGGACCATTTGGATCTGTAATAAAAAATAATGTAGATCCGTTGAGATTAGTTTCAAGGGGTAATTGTGATAATTTAACTGACATGTATTATCCAGTTATGAAATAGTATCCAGTACCGCCTGCCGTATTATCCATTAGTTCTTTATCTAATTTTTCAATTTCTTCTTTAGATTCAGATAACAATGCTGTTCCATTTAAGGTTATTGGACTTTGAGGACCTGCAATGCTAGCAAATTTACTTCTAGCTTGGCCAAGCATTTGTTTAGCTGTTGCTAATGTATAATCTCTTAGCCATTGTCTAGCATAGGGATCTTGTAATAACACCCAGTCAGGACGGAAATTATAACTTTGTACAAGAATTTGTTCGCCTTGTGCAAATGGGCGTTGTAAAATATTCAAAATATGTGTAGTGGGTTTCCATAGAAATTCAATATAACTACCGAACATACGTCCAACTAACTTTTGATAACCGGCAAATGCATCATACGTTGCTAAACCGCCCATCATACTACCCGACATTAGATAGGTATTTGTATAGGCCAAATTGAACGGTTCAAATAAAGTACCACCAGCACCGATGCCTGAACGGGAGCCAATAGCTCTACGAAACACTTGGCGTACTGCAATAACTTCATCTGGTAATCTATATTCGTTCTGATCCTGAATTAATTCTAAAAATAAGTAACTTTCTTCCACAGCGTTTGAGCTACGCTGACGATATTTTGCAAGAGCTTTATCTAACGCAGTTTCGTGGTGTTTAGGGTCAAGTTCAACGTCTACTATGCCATCTGCAAGCATGGTTTTAACATAGTCGAACACAGCATTGCGTTCTTCTGTTTGATTTGATTGGGTACTTGATGGTAGTGGATCAGCCATATATTTTACTCTCCTAGTATATTTAGCTGGCAACAGCTAACGATAAATATCATATGTCATATAATTCCTTATTTTTATCTAACAAATATACCAGTTGGTATTATGCAATTATTACCAATGCACAGGCTAGGATATCTGACGGATATACAGAAAATCATCATATTATTCCTAAAAGTTTAGGTGGTGACAATTCTATTGAAAATTTAGTAAAACTTACAGCCCGAGAACATTTTATTTGTCATTGGTTGTTAATTAAAATGGTTGAAAATAAAAAACACAAATATCAAATGTGGAATGCTTTCAGCTGTATGTTGTACAGAGAATTACCTGGTAAAATTCGATATAAAATAACAGGAAGAATTTTTGAAAATGTTAAAAAAGAAGGTGCCAAAATTAAAAGTAGCAAATTTACAGGAACAGGTAATCCAATGTACGGAAGGAAATCTGAACTGAACCCATTATTTGGAATTAAAAAATCTCCTGAACACATTGAAAAAATAAGACAAGGAAATTTAGGCACTGCTAGAAGTTTAGAATCGAGAAACAAACAATCTAAAAAAATGAAGGGTCGTAAACAATCTTTGGAGCATATTGCAAACCGATCTGGTGTAAATCATCCTGGATATGGTAAAGCGATAGATTCTCAACGTAAAGAAAAAATAAGACAAGGTGTATTAAATATGCCATTACATATTTGTGAACATTGTGGTAAAACTACTACTAAAGGCAATTATAAAAGATGGCACAGTGATAATTGCAAAGTTATGTTAGGAGTTTAACGTGCCCAGACTCTCACTTTACAAACCAGAACGAGGACTTGATTACAAGTTCATAGACCGCCAAGCTAGTGAAATGTTCCAAGCTGGGGGCACAGACGTGTACTGGCACAAATACTTAGGTGCAAGTACTTCTTCTGATAATGCTACCGCTGATCAACCATCTTATCCTAGCACAAGTGTTACAAACATACAAGATTTGCTGTTTTTAGAAAATAGAGATCGAACTTACGATACTGAAATCTATAGATGCAGGGGGATTTATAATGTACAAAATATCGACTTTAATCTGAGTCAATTTGGCTTGTTTATTGATAACGATACATTATACATGACTGTACACATTAATGATATGATAAGAATTTTAGGACGTAAACCTATTAGTGGAGATGTACTAGAATTACCACATTTAAGAGACGATTTTGCCTTAAATGATTTTAATATTGGATTGCCAAGATACTATGTCGTGGAAGATGTGGGCCGTGCTAGTGAAGGATTTAGTGTTACTTGGTACCCACATTTATACAGATTAAAATTAAAACGAGTTACTGATAGCCAACAATTTTCACAGATTTTCAACGCACCTGCTACAGATGCTAACGGAGATCCTACTAATCAAACACTACGTGATTTATTAAGTACTTACAATCAAGAATTGTCAATTAACGATCAAGTAATTGCACAATCCGAAGTAGATGCTGCTGCAAGCGGATACGAGACTAGACAATTTTATACACTAGCAGTAGATCCTACTACAGGTAAACCAACATTACAAACCGCAGATGAAACAAATGTAAATGCCAGTACAATCAGCGATCTAGCTAGCGGTACTTATGGTGTTCCGTTACGAACAGGTTATACAGGATATCTGGTTGGAGACGGTTATCCTCCTAATGGTTATGCGTTTGGATTTGGAATCCAATTTCCTTCTAATCCTGAAAATAATGATTATTATCTAAGAGTAGATTTTTTACCTAACAGATTATTCAGATTTAGTTCGGTACAAAATGGCTGGATTGCAGTCGAAGATGCTGTTAGAATGACAATGACACAAACTGATACAAGAAGAACACAAAAAACTGCGTTCATTAATAACGATTATTATACATACACTGGTGCTCAAGTTTCCGACTATAAAGAACTTGAACAGGGTCAGTATATTATTAACACATCGATGCCGTTTGCTGGTAATAATACCGCTCCATATATTGTATTAAAAACTGGTGAGCCTATTCCAGGTGTCACCCAATTACAATATACATTAAGCGATTATCCAACTATATTAAGTTCGTATGTTGAAACAATTACTAATAACTTAGGTTCAACTACCACTCAGAATTCTATTCGTATTACTTTACCAGTAATAGACGGTGAACAACAAACGATAACATTCTCAGGACAATGGAGTATTACATTGTACAATAACAGAGAAGCACAAAAACAAAGCCTTAGTAAGGCACTTAGACCACAGGCGGATTTATAATGCACATTTATAAATTTACTCATTCTGAATCTGGACGGTGCTATATTGGTCAAACTATCCAAGATCCTAATCAGCGTAGACTCGAACACATTTGCGATAGTAGACATACTGATCGAACTTATCATTTTCATAATGCTTTAAGAAAGTATGGGGTTGATAACTTTACATTTGAAGTTATTGCAGAAGCGTCTAGTTTAGAAGAGTTAAATAACTTAGAAGAATATTATGTAAAGAAATTTAATTCTATAGATAACGGTTTTAATATTAGACAGCCTGGCGGTAATAAAATACATAATCCCAAAAGTATAGAACGCATGAGAGAATCTCAAATAAAAGCTCATGCAAGACGTAGAGAACAAAATGGCGGGGTTGAAAAAACTACTCCTCACAAAAAACATATATTTACAAAACCAAGTTCTAAAAAAGGAACAAAGAGTACACAATGGAAAAACAAAGGTTTAATGAGTTGGAAATTAGTAGACGGAATAAGAGTTTGGTACATCAAGGAGGCTTCGGTTTAACGCCGATGTACTAAAATCGAGTGGTTCTATGATGGGCAAGTAAGGCGATACATTACGCAAACAATCAGAGCAATGAGTAATTTTGTTGTCAAATATGGCGACGGAACATTGCACAGAGTACCAGTTATGTACGGTGACGCCGACAGACAAGTCGCAAGTATTATTCGTAATAATAGTGAAAATAAAGTCAATAGCGTACCTCGTATAAGTGTTTATGTTAGCTCATTGGCATTGGATAGAGATCGAACTAGTGATCAAACTTACGTAGGCAAAATTAATGTTCGAGAACGAGCAGTTTATACTGATCCAACAACTGGTTCTGAATCTTATACGCAGTCTCAAGGTAAAAATTACACAGTAGAAAGATTAATGCCAACTCCATTCAGCTTAAAAATGAAAATAGATGTTTGGAGTTCTAGTACTGATCAGAAATTACAAATCCTGGAACAAATTTTAGTGTTGTTTAATCCTAGTTTAGAATTACAAACCACTGATAATTATATCGATTGGACTAGTTTAAGTGTATTAAATTTAGAAGATATTAGTTGGGATAGTAAGCAAGTTCCGGTAGGAAATGACACGCCAATTAGTATAGCAACACTAACAGTTCAAACTCCTATTTGGATTAGCCCGCCGGTTAAAGTTAAACATCTTGGTGTTATTACAAAAATTATTACTAGTATCTATTCTAATTCTACTTCAAGTGGCACATATATTGAAGGTTTAGGTGCCGTAGATGACCTCATGGCTAGCACCACTACGTTAACTGATTTATTAAATGAAACAGTTACCACTATTAGTGGTTTCAAAATACAAGTTTACAATAATCAAGCAAGATTATTAGGACCAAATGAAAGTGTAATTCCTTTAGAACCTACACTAGACATAACAGTAAAGCAGGGTGCTGGAATAAATTGGTTAGAAGTGTTTGAACAATATCCTGGAGAATATGTTGCAGGATCTAGTCAGTTATTCTTAACACAACCAAACGGTAGTTATGTAGTTGGAACTATTGCGTTAAATCCAATGGATAATACAATATTACAAATAAATTGGAATCCAGATACATTAACGTCCAACACTGGTATAGATAGTCAAGGTAATATAGAATACACAACTTCATCTTACAATACAAATCCTACGCAATATAGATCTAACAGTCCTGGTACATTTGATGCTATTATTAATCCGTTAACTTATAATCCTCGTCGCCCTACCGGTGCAGAGACTACCGATCAATCGATTGCAGTTGGGTTAAGATTTTTAATTATTGAAGATATCGGCAATGCTGAAACTACTACCCCTATATGGGGTTCGTTAGTAGCAGTTGCTAACGATATTATCGAGTGGTCTGGATCTCAGTGGAATGTAATTTTTAATTCTAGTCAAGAATCCACTACTATGGTATGGCAGACGAATATATACACTGGAGTTCAATACTTGTGGAATGGAGTTTCATGGGTTAAGAGCTTTGAAGGTGAATATTCAAACGGCCAATGGAACATAGTATTGTAAAAGATCATATTGTATGTAGTGGTGCATTATTTTATGCTAAATCTACACGACGATTCTTATTGTTACAAAAATCCGAAGGTAAACACGCTGGTACTTGGGGATTAGTCGGTGGAACTACTGTAGCAGGGGAAACTCCGTGGCAAGGATTGCAAAGAGAAATATCTGAAGAAATTGGGTTTATACCAGATATTATTAAAACAATACCTTTAGAAACATTTGTTAGCAACGACAAAGTGTTTAATTTTCACACTTACTTGTGTGTAATAGATAAAGAATTTGTACCTGAACTAAGCGATGAACATCAAGGGTGGGCGTGGGCTACTATAGATCGCGCACCGAAACCATTGCACCAAGGTTTAAGAAATAGTTTTGGATCTAAAACTATTCGTACAAAATTACAAACTGTATTTGATTTAGTGGACCTTATTTAAGAAATCGATCTTTCCAAGAAGGTACAATTTTCTTAGGAACTTCGTTATATTGCTCCATATATGCTGTGCTTAATTCAGTTTTTACAAAATCAGTATCATCTAACATTTTTGTTGATATTATATTTTTAATAAACCCTGAAGTTAAATCTAAAGTTTCTCCCGTTAGCATATAATTGATTATTTTTTCGGTCAATATTGTATGATTGCTAAGACACATATGATTGAATCTTGGATCTA
>Ga0164296_1002567_pt1 | contig 17911 bp, 16 predicted proteins | sample GEODES057metaG_FD_113533 | JGI IMG/M metagenome (GOLD analysis project Ga0164296, IMG submission 113533) | Dystrophic lake water microbial communities from Trout Bog Lake, Wisconsin, USA - GEODES057 metaG | ecosystem: Environmental > Aquatic > Freshwater > Lake | place: USA: Trout Bog Lake...
TCCCTGCCGCGGTCAAGGCGCCGCCGGCCATGGAACCGGCCGGCAAATGGTTCGTTCATGATGACAAGAGGCCTCAGCCCAAGGTCATCACTCCCGGGGCTGCCTTCAGCCAGGGGGCACCCGCTCCCTCCGATGCCGAAGTGCTCTTCGACGGGCATGGTTTGGAAAAGTGGGAAGGCGTCAAGGGTGGAGAGGCAATCTGGCCGACGCAGGATGACTATGTCTCCACGAAGCCGAAAGTCGGAGGTATCCGTACAAAGGGAAAATGGGAGGATTTCCAACTTCATGTCGAGTGGGCGGCCCCCAACCCTCCCGCCGGCACATCACAGGGTCGGGGCAACAGTGGAATTCTGATCAACAACATGTACGAGATTCAGGTGCTTGACTCCTACAATTCACCAACCTATCCGGATGGTCAGGCCTCGGCTGTTTACGGCCAGTCACCCCCTCTGGTGAATGCGTGCAAGCCTCCCGGGGAGTGGCAGACCTATGACATTCTCTTTGAATCTCCCCGCTGGAACGACAAAGGTGAACTCGTCAAAAAAGCCGTTGTGACCGTACTTCATAACGGCGTGGTGACCCAGAATCACTATGAACTGGTTGGCTGTACCGATGGGATTAACCCCGCGATCCTTCCATGGCGTTCGGCTTCCAAGTACCCCCCTCCTCACGACCCCAAAGTCTTCATCCAACTTCAGGATCACAACAATCCAGTCCGCTTCCGCAATATCTGGATCCGCCCCATGCACCTCGGGGAGAACCTTTGAGCACATCTTCTGTTTGATTAAAAAATAAAACCACCCTCAACCCCCAACTCTTCACATGAATAGACGCTCCTTCCTCCGTATGATGGCCCTAACCTCGGGTTCGGCCATGTTCCCATCACTTCTCAGGGCTGATGGTGCGATGCCTGTCAGGAAATCACCAAATGAACGCATCACCGTGGGCCTCATTGGTTGCGGTGGTCAGGGACGAGGTGACATGAGTCAGGCGCTTGCCTCCGTGAATGCCCAGGTCATCGCGGTCTGCGATGTTAACGGTGCACACGCCCAGATGGCCAAGGAGCAGGTCGAGAAGGCCTATGCCGCCCAGAAAGCCTCGGGAACCTACAAGGGATGCGATGTCTACAAGGATTTCCGCGACATTCTTGCCCGCCCCGATCTAGACGCCGTGATCATCGGAACTCCCGATCATTGGCACGCCCTCATCATGATCGCCGCAGTCAATGCCGGAAAAGATGTCTATGTCGAGAAGCCGGTCGCCACGAGCATTCCCGAATCTCGCGCGATGGTGGAGGCTGTGCGCCGCACCGGAGCCGTCGTCCAGGTCGGGGGGCAACAGCGCTCGATGTTCTCGTTCCAGCGCGGTGTCGAATTGGTCCGCAATGGGGTTCTTGGCAAGATCACCCGCGTCTGGGTAACACTGCCGCAGGGCAGAAGCGAGCACGGCGGCCCCTTCACCACGCCGATGGCCGCACAAACACCGCCTCCTGATTTCGACTATAACTTCTGGCTTGGTCCAGCCCCATATGTTCCCTACTATGCGGAGCGTTGCGACTGGAACTGGCGCTGGTCGTTTGACTACGGCGGGGGGCAGGTCACCGATTGGGTGAGCCACCATTACGACAGCGCCATGTGGGCCATGGGACTCAACGACCAGGCACCTGTCGAGATCCTCAATGCCACGGCGGAGTTCGGACCTCCTAGCCCGCTTTTCAACACGGCGACCAGCTACAGTTTCCAAGCCCGTTACGCCAACGGCCAGATCATCGACGTGATGCCCGGAGTCAACGGATTCCGCATCATCGGTGAAAACGGGTGGGTAGAATGCTCGCGAAGCGGAGTCCTCTACAGTGGTCCGAATATCAAGTACGCGATTATTCCTTCCGACGGATTCCGATGCGGCGTGGAGGGCCAGTCGCACATGGAAAACTTCCTCGCCTGCGTCCGCACACGCACGACTCCTATCCACCCCATTTGGGATGCCCATTACGCCGCGTCGATGGCTCATGTGGCAAACGCCGCCTTCCGCTCCGGCCTCAGCTCCGTCAAGTATGACCGGGAGACCGAGCAGATTATCGGCGCTCCGGAAGCCAATGCGCTCCTGCGTCGCGCGTACCGCGGTCCCTGGGTGCTTCCCGCCTAATCACCATCAATCCTTCCAGAGAAACACCCATGAAAAACTTCCTCATTCTCCCCGCGATCGCCATTTTCACCGCTTCGGCGCTGGCGCAAAACGCACCTGCACCGAACATCCCCGTTGCGAAGGCTTCAGCGACTCCCAAGGTTTACAAGACCCCCGTCTTTGCGCCCATCCCTCCTGCCGACCTCGCGTCGATTCAGGCTGGATTGCCGGCCAAGGCGACGGTTCAACCGAAGCAACCCCGCAAGCTCCTCGTCTTTTGGCGTGCCGAGGGATTTGTTCATCCTTCCATTCCTTACGGCGTGGAGGCGGTTAAGCAACTCGGCGAAAAGACCGGGGCGTATACCTCCGTCTCGAGCGACGACATGGGAATGTTTGATCCCAAGACGCTGAATCAGTTCGATGGCATCGTCTTTGTCAGCACGACACAACTCCACTTCGATAATCCCGAATATCGGAAAGCCCTACTCGACTTCGTTGCCTCGGGCAAGGGTGTGGTTGGTATCCATGCTGCAACCGATAACTTCCCCACCTGGCCAGAAGGCCAGGAGCTGATGGGAGGTGTCTTCCATGGGCATCCCTGGCATGCCGGAGACCTGGTGGCGATCAAGATCGACGATCCTACCCACCCACTTAACAAGGGGTTCAATAATCAGGGTTTCCGTCTGAAGGAGGAGATTTACCAGATCACCGGGCCTTACGGTAAGGATAAGCAGCGCGAGCTTGTCAGCCTCGATGCAAGCAAGCCGGAGATCCTGCAAAAGATTGTCGATAAGGATGGAAAACCTTTGCTCGACAAGAATGGCAAGCCGCAAATCGTCCGCACCGACAAGGATTTCCCGATCTCCTGGATCAAGAAGGAGGGGAATGGACGCGTCTTCTACACCTCACTCGGTCACAACAAGGATATCTTCTTTGTCCCACAGATCCTGCAGCACTATCTCGACGGCATCCAATACGCGCTGGGTGATCTTCCTGCGGATGATGTGCCGACGGCATCACTCAAGGCTCAGCCAACGGCTGCTCTCGCCCCCGAGGGTTCCCCGGAGACCCTTCAGAAAGTGCAGGCCGCTCCGGAGCCTCCCAAGCCGAAAGCCACCCCTGCTGCCGCTCCAAAAGCGGCCATTCTCCTCAAGCATGGAGCTTCATTGCCCTGCGCATTGCCGGCCACAGCCGCAAAGCCAGCGCAGTCACCAACTGGAGTCCTTACAGCCGATCAGGCTAAGGAAGCCGGCGAAGCCTCGCTGAAGGATCTGCCGAAATATCAATACGGAGACGCAACAGATGCCCTCTTCAACACTCTCGAGGCGCTCCGCAAGGGGACTCCCGAAACGCGCTCCGAATTTAGTGCCAAACTCTTGGCTCTGCTCCAAGACACCTCCACAAGCGATGCAGCGAAGCAGAACATTTGCCGGTGGCTTGGTTGGATGGGTGGAGAACAGGCAGTGCCGCTTCTGTCGAAAATCGCGGAGGCAACGTCGAATGATTCCTCCAATGCGGCGGGCATCACGGGTGGTTTTGCGCTCCGGGCGCTCGCCACGATCCCGGTAAAGTCGGCGGATCAGTCACTTATAGATCTACTAGCCTCAGGCAGCGAGGATCGCCAAGTGGCCGTCATGAGTGCCATCGGCATCAGAGGGACATCCGGTGCCATCCCCGAGCTGTCAAAAATCGCAGCCTCGAAATCCCCTGTTCTCGCCAGTGCGGCCTTTCAGACGCTTGCTGCATTGCGTTCGCTTGACGCGCTGAATGCAATCATCAAGGTCCAAGCAGCCGAGGGGAACAGTGGACTCAAGAATGCGGGCCTGATCAATTCATCCTCCTCGCTGATTGCCAAAGGAACCGCTTTACCGGATGAGGCTTGTGAGAAACTCGCGGCGATCGCAGAATCATCAGGAGACATCTTCACGCAGCGTCTCTCGGCACTCCGAGTCCTACTCTCGGCAAAACTTCCATCGGGAGAGCGGATTGCGGTTGCCATGCTCAAGAACGAGGATTTTCGGATCCGCAATGGCGCGGCCAATGCGCTGGCGGAATTCTTGACTCCGGAGCAGTTGGCCTCAGTTTCTTTGGAGGACACCCCCGACGCCTGGGTCGTCGTTCTCAAGAAGCTTGCCCAGAAGGGTGATACGTCATCGCTTCCTCTGTTCCAGAAAGCCCTTGGAAGCGCAGATACCAATGTGCGTCTGGCCGCAATCGGCGGACTTTCGCGTAGCGGTGACGGCAAGAACCTCGATACCCTGACACAACTCCTGTCTGATACCAATGCCCCCGTCGCCTTGGCTGCCAAGAGCGCGGTTGGCGCTCTGAAAGGCGGCGATGTGGGTGCCCGACTGATCACGCTGGAAGGCACCTCCAAGCCAGCGGTGGCCGCCCTCCTCCTTTCCGTTCTGGCGGATCGCCAGGAGCACAAGGCGTTCGATATCGGCATTGCCGCCATGGCCTCCACCAATCCCATCATCCAAGCCGCAGGGTGCGAGGCCCTCTCCCGATTGGCAAGTTCCGGTGATCTTGCCAAATGCCTCACGCTGGTCTCCAGCGTGAAGGAAAAGAATGCCGAGAATTTCCAGAAGGCCGTCGTCAGGGCGGCAATCTTTGACCCCGCTCCGGATAAGGCCGCAACGCAGATCGCCGCTGCTTTCGATCAAGGTGATGCTGCCCAGAAGGAAATCCTTATCAATGTACTGGCAAGGCTTGAGGTCAAGGAAGCCAACGACAAGTTGGCCGCCGTTCTTAACTCCCAGGATGTTGACCTTAGAAAACAGGCTGTCCGAGCCCTTTCCTCGGCACGCAGTTCGGCCTCATTGGCCTTGCTTCCAGTGATTGCGGAAAAGGGGCAGACCAACTCCGAGAAAATCCTCGCCCTCAAGGGTTACATCGACACAATCAGTGCCCTTGATCTTGACAACAACGCACGTATCAAGGCTTACCTGAACGCATGGAAGTTGGCTTCCCGTGATGAGGAAAAGTCTGCAATCCGTGCGGCGGTTAAGAAAATCCCAGAAAAGAAAATGCCTAATACTAAGGAAGCCAAGGAACTGCTTCAGGAAATCAATGCACCCGCAGCTCCGGCCGCTTAACCATCAGATCAGAATCAACAAGACCACCAACCCGAATACACAACTCACATGAGCACATCAAACTCCAACTCGCTGATGAATGGCCAAACGCTGGCTTTTCTCGTCCTCAGATTCTGGCTAGGCATCCGAGCCCTTGTCGCCGGCGTCGATAAATACTCGGAGCCGGTCCATATCCAGAAACCGCTGATGGATCCCGTCACCGGCATGCAGGACCCAAGCGGCGCTATGGTCGACGTGATTCAGAAAGTTTACGGTTTGGGCAGGTATCATGCCGTTCCACAGGTTCTTCAGGACAAGTTCGCCCTGGAGCCACTCCTTCCCACCATGCTCCTGAAGCCATTCTATATCGTTCTCGGACCGGCTCTCATTATCCTTGGTGTCACCCTGTTACTAGGTCTCTTCACGCGGGTTTCCCTCTTTTTGCAGGGTATCCTTTACATTGTCCTGACCATTGGACTGATGCTCATCAACCAGAACGATGGTGCCACCTTTCTTGGCATCCATATCGTGCTGGTTTCCATGGCGCTGGTCCTTGTTGACAACAACCGTTTTGCCCTTCTCAAGAAATGGTAACGCACGACGCATCATCCCCAACCGGATCGCCCGAGAGTCTCGGAGGTGACATGACGCGCCGCCGTTTCATGAAAATCTCCACGGCTGCCGGAGCCGGAGCCATATTGACTTCCATGAACACACTCAAGGCCGAGGTTGTTCAGGCTGGAAAATCGGCCAACGACCGACTGCAGATTGCGCTGATCGGACTTGGCATGGAGGGTCGTGTTCTTCTTGAGTCACTCCAAGTGATCAAGGGGATCCAACTGGTAGCCATCTGTGACATTTGGGATTACCCGCGCAAATACGTTCAGCGCAAGCTGAAGAACGAAAGCAACCTCGATGTCAGAACTTACGTTAATTACGAAGACCTGCTCGCTGGGGAAAAGGGGCTCGACGCAGTCATCGTAGCCACTCCCGATTTCTGGCATGCACCGATCACCAACGCCTGCCTCAAGGCCGGAATCAACGTCTACTGCGAGAAGATGATGAGCAATACGGTCGAGGGTGCCCGCTCCATGGTGCAGACCATGAAGGAGACCGGCAAGTTGCTCCAGATCGGACATCAGCGCCGTAGTAACCCGCGCTATCTTTTTGCGCTGAATCGTCTCATGAACGAGGCAAAGATCTGCGGAAGAATAACGGCGGCCCAAGCACAGTGGAATCGCGCCGCGTCGCCTGACCTTGGATGGCCCAAGGGGAAGGAGATCCCCGACGATATCCTCAAGAAATACGGCTATGCAGACATGCACCAGTTCCGTAACTGGCGCTGGTTCAAGGCGCTTGGCGGCGGGCCGCTCAGTGACCTTGGAGCCCATCAGATCGACATCTTTAACTGGTGGTTTGGAGTCCATCCCCGCGCTGTGATGGCAGCCGGAGGTGTGGATTATTACCCGAATCACGAATGGTTCGACAATGCGATGGTCGTCTATGAATACCCTCTAGCGACTGGAGTCGTTCGCGCTTTCTACCAGGTGCAGACGACAACCAGTGCTGGCGGTGGCTACTGGGAGTATTTCATGGGCGATCAAGGATCGCTCAAGATGTCCGAGGACCCAAGGCTCAGCGCCATTTGGAGGGAACCCAACGCGCCTTCATGGGATAACCTTATCTCTAAAAACTACATCCGCCCCCAGGAGCCCACTTACGCGGCGCCAAAGGCTGATGATGCCAAGGTCGATGCCCGAGAGACACCTGCTGCAGCGGTTTTTGACATGCCTGTCAGTTTCAACAAGAAGATCCACCAACCCCACTTGGAAAACTTCTTTGACTCGATCCGAGGCAAGGCGAAGCTTAATTGTCCCGCCGATGAGGCCTTCAGCAGCGAGTATGCCATCATGATGGCCAATGAGGCCGTCTCCGCTCGACGCATGCTTGATCTCGATCCGAAAGATTTTGTCGCCTAACCTGAATGAATAACTACCCTAAAAAAATGATTGAAAAGAAAATTATCTGCCTCGCCGCCATTGTTCTTGCCGGCGTCTCCATCACCAAGGCCCAGGATGCCAAGGTGCCCCTAACCACAACCATTCCTCCTCCGCTCACCGTGGGGACGCCTGTTCCAATCCATCTTCCCAATCTGGAAACCTTGGATCCTAACAAGAAACAGGAATTGATGGTTCCGGCCGGCACGACCAATCTGGCACTCAAGAAGCCGGTGAAGTCGAGTGATTCCGACCCGCTTCTCGGCACGCTGGACATGGTGACCGATGGAGTCAAGGCCGCCGACGAGGGCAACTTTGTCGAACTTGCTCCTGGCAAACAATGGGTTCAGATTGATCTCGGGGAGAAGGCCGACATTTACGGTGTCTGGGTTTGGCATTTCCATTCCCAAGCACGTGCCTACAAAGGCGTTGTTGTCCAAGTTTCGAATGATCCGGATTTCATCGATGGTGTTAAAACCATTTTCAACAATGATGCCGACAACAGCAATGGTCTCGGTGCCGGAACGGACCCTGCCTATATCGAGACGAATCTCGGACGCCTTATGGCCGCCAAGGAGCCTGCCCAGGGCCGTTACGTTCGACTCTATTCCAACGGAAACACTTCCAACCCAAGCAACCATTACATCGAGGTGGAAGTTTGGGGTAAACCTGCCAAGTAACCTTTCGTTCGCCGGTTCGCGCTTCCCGATCACAAATCGGGAAGCTTGCCAGCCATTTAGAGCATCATCGCTTGATCCGAATGGATGAAAACAGTGATGGCTCGGTAGGATCCGCTGGTTCAACGCTGGCTTTCAGCCACCATGCTATGAAGACATGGTGGCAAGTCCGGATCTCCGGTGAGGAGGAGGTCTATGCAGCTCAGGCTGCTCATGCTGTTTTTTTCATCACCGATCGGGTGGAATCACTCATGAGCAGGTTTCGTGAGGATAGCGAGATAGCCTGCATTGCTCAATTGCCTCCGGGGGGAAGGCAGAGAATTTCGCATGATGTCTTTGAGTGTCTCTCCCTTGCCTTGGAGATCCAAGGTGCCACCAAGGGGGCCTTTGACGTCGCCGCATCGCTTGGCAACGTGGGTAATGGAGGCCCTGGGTGGTCTCTTGACGACAGCTCTCATGTGTTGGTGATCGGCGAGGCACCACTCCGGATTGACCTCGGAGCCATCGCCAAGGGGTTCGCACTGGACAAGATGGCTGAGGAACTCGAGGAGTGGGGACTTAACAGATTCCTCCTGATGAGTTCGGGAAGCAGCATCCTAGCAGGAGACCCTCCACTGGGTGAGGAGGGATGGTCGGTGCGCCTCGGAGGAAATGCCGACGTGGGTGAAGTCAAGTTGAGAAGAATGGCTCTGGGCACCTCCGGCTTCGCCATGAAGGGATCTCACATCGTCAATCCAGCCACCGGGGAGCCCTCGAGCCGGTACGAGCGCTCTTGGGCGGTCGCCGCCTCGGCAGCAGAGGCCGACGCGCTCTCCACTTCGTGGATGAATATGGAATGGGATGACATCGTGCATTGCTGCATGGCTCGCAAGGCAGGGGCATGTGTTCTCGATCCAGGAGGACAAATCAGGGAGAGTGGACTTTCAGGTTTACTGAAACGAAATACCGCATAAACCTTCACCCATGCCCACTCTTCTTGAATCAATCGCTGCGGCCGAGGCCGAGGGAACCCTTCTGAAATCCTCCGGGGAGAATATCCGCACCATGCTCGATCGCGGCTCCTCCCCGCTGGTGGAGGCCGTGATCCACGAACTCGCCGAATCCGGCCGCTGGGACGAACTCAACAACCGCTTCTTCCGCACCATGGCGTTCGGCACGGGAGGTCTGCGCGGCAAGACGATCGGCGAGGTCATCACAAAAGCCGAGGCTGGTCCCGGTCGTCCGGATGGACGGCCCGAGTATGCCTGCATCGGCACCAACGCGATGAATGATTACAACATCGCGCGCGCCACCCGCGGACTCGCTACCTACGTGCGCCAGTGGCATGAACGTGTGAATCGTCCCGGTCGTCCCGCGATCGCCATCAGCTACGACACCCGCTTTTTCTCCCGGGAATTCGCCGACCTCGCCGCCAAGGTGATGACCGATCTCGGATGCGATGCACTTCTTTTCGAGGGACCCCGCTCCACGCCGGAGCTCTCCTTTGCCGTCCGCTACAAGAATGCCGCCGCCGGCATCAACATCACCGCCAGCCACAACCCCCCGGGCTACAACGGCTACAAGGTCTACTTCGACGATGGCGCCCAGGTGGTCGCCCCACACGACAAGGGGATCATTGACCTTGTCAATGCGGGTGATGACACCTACGAGGCCCTTCCGGAAGCGAAGCGGGGCCAGGTGATCAAGATCGGCAGGGAGATCGACGAGGCCTACATGGACCGTCTCGAGAAGTTGATCGTCGATCCGGAACTCTTTCACCGCAAGCCGGCGCTGAAGACCGTTTTCACCCCGCTTCACGGTGTCGGCGGGGTGATCATCGTCCCGATGCTCCACCGCCTCGGTGTCGAGTGTTGGCCGGTCCCCTCCCAGATGGTCCCCGACGGACTTTTCCCTACGGTAAAATCGCCGAACCCCGAGTATCCCGAGGCCCTGAAGCTCGGCATGGAGCTGGCCGAGATCGAGAAGGCCGACCTCGTCCAGGCCACCGATCCCGACGATGACCGCATGGGCATTGCGGCCCGTGATGCCTCCGGCAAGCTCGTCCTCCTTACAGGCAACCAGATCGGTTCGCTGATGGTCTGGTACCGCCTCAAGAGGCTCTTCGAGAAGGGGATCCTCACCGAGGCGAATCGGGAGCGTGCTGTCGTGATCAAGAGTCTCGTCACTACCGACCTCCAGAAGGCGATCGCCCTGGGCTTCGGCGTGAAGTGTGTGGAAACCCTCACCGGATTCAAATACATCGGAGCCAAGCAACGCTCCTATGAGGAGAAGCTTCCCGAGGCGATCCGCGCCCGGTACCGCGAACTCTCCGAGGAGGAGACCCGCGAGGCGCGTCTGAAGGATTCCCTCTTCTTCGTCTTCGGCGGCGAGGAGAGCTACGGCTACAACACGGGAGACTTCGTCCGTGATAAGGATGGCAATGCCGCGGTCATCTGCTTTGCCGAGGTGGCGGCTTACGCAGCTAGCGAGGGCATCACCGTCGTCACCCTGCTGGACCGGATCTATTCCGAATACGGATTCTACCTCGAGCGGGGCGAGTCGCTCACCTTCGAGGGCGCCGAGGGTGCTGCAAAGATCAAGAAGTTGGTCGATTCCTACGCAGGGAACCCGCCGGCCGAAATTGCCGGAGCCAAGGTTCTCTCCGTGCTGAACTATGACACCCAGGATTTGTACGACTCCGAAGGGGAACTCATCCCGAAGGAAGCAATGATCACCTTCGAGACCAAGGGTGGATGGAAAATCACCGTCCGTCCCTCCGGTACGGAGCCCAAGATCAAATACTACCTCTACGCCGCCGAGAAGCCGGCCTCCGGCACCTTCTCTCCCGATGAACTCATGGCCACCAAGCTGCGCGTTGCCGAGGGTCTGGAAAAACTCTGGCAGTGGCTCAAGGTCGATGCCGGGGAACGTGCGGCGTAACAAGACGCTCGTATGCCATACGTCAATGTCAGGATTCTTCGGTGCGGAGTTTCTCCAGAGCAAAAAGCTCGGATTGTTTCCGAGATCACCCAAACGCTGAAAACTGTGCTCGGCAAAAAGCCGGAGCAGACACATATCGTGATCGACGAGATTGATCCCGACAACTGGGGGTTTGCCGGAAAGCTCACAAGCGAACTGAACGATTGATTTGCTTAATCCCTATCACCCAACTCCAAGGTCCTAGCTCCTATTTTTCCCAATGCTCGTCTCCACCACATTTGACATTCCCGGATACCGGATCACTGCCCACAAGGGGATGGTGCGCGGCATCATCGTCCGCTCCCCGACCATTGCCCAGGGTATCCTAGGCGGTCTCAAGAGCATTATCGGCGGGCGTATCGGCGCCTACACCGAGATGTGCGAACAGGGACGCCAGCATGCCTACGACGCCATGGTTGAGCATGCAATGGAGCTTGGGGCCAATGCGATTGTCGGTGTCCGCTATGATGCCTCCGACCTCGGGGCGAATCTTTCCGCAACCGAGGTCCTTTGTTATGGCACTGCGGTCACGGTGGAGGCTCTCTAAATTGATTTTGGGGAGACGCTTCTTGCACTGACCGGTGCGTTGCGTCTAGGTTCATCATTCCTCCGGGGCGTAGCTCAGCTTGGTAGAGCGCTTGGTTTGGGACCAAGAAGTCGCAGGTTCGAATCCTGTCGCCCCGATTTTTCCCCGCGACAAGATGAGAACATCAGTTCGACTGCCCGCGCGACAGCGCTTTTCTGGAGCGAAGCCATCTTTGCAGAGCCCGGCCTGCCGGGATAATCCTGTCGCCCCGATTTTCTCTTTTGGATCGGTTTTACAAGGCGTATTCCAGCATGAAAGAGTTTACACGAATGATGATTCCTGCGAATTTTACACACCGATAGTTCATGGCCAGAGACCTCTTCCAGAAGTGCCGAGAGTACAGTGACTCAGCAGATGCCCGGGCGCAGGGATTCTATCCCTACTTCCGCTGCATCGAGCAGAGTTACGGCAATCATGTGGTCTGCGATGGTCAGGAGAAGATCATGATCGGGTCGAACAACTACCTCGGCCTGGCGCAGGACCCCCGGATCGTCGAGGCCGCTTGCGAAGCGACCAGAAAATTCGGTGCCGGTTGCACTGGTTCCAGGTTGTTGAATGGAACAATTTCCCTCCACAACGAACTCGAGGAGGCCTTGGCCTCCTTTCTTGGCCGAGAAAGCGCCCTTCTCTTTTCCACCGGTTTTTTTGCCAATCAAGGAGCTCTTGCCGCGTTGACCGAGTCTGAGGATGTCATCCTGTGCGACCGCGAGAATCATGCCTCGATCATCGAGGGCTGCCAGGTGGCTCCGGCACGGTTGGTTCCCTATCGCCATAATTCCGTTGAAGCGTTGCGCAATCGCCTCAAACGGGTCCCGGAGGAGTCAGGCAGGCTCATCATCATGGATGGTGTCTTCAGCATGTCCGGCGACATCGCCGATCTGCCGCCGATGGTCAAGGCCGCCAAGGAATACGGGGCCGTCATGTATGTCGATGAGGCCCATTCGCTGGGTGTCGTCGGTCCCCAAGGTCGGGGCGTGGTCCATCACTTCGGGCTCAATGATGACGTCGAGATCGTCATGGGAACCTTTTCCAAATCGTTCGGCTCCATGGGAGGCTTCATCGCCGGTTCCCATGAAATGATCGAGTTTGTGAAGCACAAGGCCCGCTGTTTCATCTTCACTGCATCCTTGGCTCCCGCCGTCGTTGGTGGTGTCCTCAAGGCGCTTGAAATCATGCAGGCCGAACCCGAGCGTATCGAGATGCTCTGGCGTAACACGCGCAAGATGCACGAGGGATTCAAGTCGATCGGATTCAAGATCGGATCGACCCAGAGCCCGATTGTTCCCATCCTTATTGGAAGCGAGGCCAAGGCCTTCGCCTTTGCCCAGCGCCTCTTCGAGGAGGGGGTTTTTGCGATTCCCGCCATATACCCCGCCGTCCGCTATGGGGAAGCGATCGTCCGCACAAGTTTCATGTCGACCCATACGGAGGAGGATCTCGACAAGGTGCTCGACATCTTTGCCAAGATTGCGAGAGAACTAGGAACTTTCGATGATCCAGCATACACAGAACCAGGCCGCCGCCGGAACGTTTTCGATTTTGCCCTGTCGCAGCGCGGCGGAACTCAAGAAGTTCGAGGAGATTCCGGAGAAACTGCACGGAACGGATCCGAACTTCACGCCGCCGTTTCCCGGTAGCGTTGTCGGCCTCATCGGGCCAAAGTCAGTTTTTCTCAAGAAACACGGGGAGGTTACACCGCTGATTGCCTATCGTGACGGCAAGCCCGTGGGACGTATCGCAGCGATCGTCAACCGCTCCCATAATAACCATAACAAGGACTCCGTCGGCTTTTTCGGATTCTTTGATTTCATCAATGACGTGTCTGTCGCCAAGGCACTGGTCGATGCCGCCGCATCGGTTCTCAAGGAGAAGGGGTTGAGCGTGATGCGCGGCCCCTACAACCCCTCGATCAACGACGATTGTGGTGTCCTCACGGAGGGCAATGACCGTCCCACCTTTATCTCGATGCCATGGAATCCGACCTACTATGCCGAGGTGTACCAGGCCGCGGGTCTTGGAAATATCCGCACACTCTATGCCTGGGATATTCCTTTGCATAAGGAGCAGCCGGCCCGCGTGGTAAAAATCGTCAATTGGCTGAAAAAAAGGAACACGGTTTCGATCCGCTCGATCGACATGAAGAACCTGAACAAGGAATTGGAGACGATCCACCGCCTCTACAATCAATGCCTTGACCGGAACTGGGGGTTCTACCCGATCGCCCTCGAGGATCTCCTCCATGCTGCCGATGATCTCAAGGCAATTGCGGATCCGAGCATCATTGTTTTTGTCTGTGTCGACGGTCGTGAGGTCGGTTTCTCGCTTGCCCTCCCGAATGTTAACGAGGTCTTCCATGCTTCGCGTGGCCGCAAGGGAGTGCTCCGTTTCTTGGAGATGGCGCTTCGCCTGCAATTCCAGAGGATCAAGACCGATCGCCTCACGGTCCTCGGAGTGGAGCCTGCTTACCGCGACAAGGGACTGAGTGCGCTACTCTTCTTCGAGAGTTTCCGCATCGCCAAGGCCAAGTACGAGGTCTCCGAGGTCTCCTGGGTCGAGGCCAACAACACCGAGATTCTGGAAGCGGCCGAACTCATGGGCGGCCACCGCTCCCGAACATACGAGCTCTACGAGAAAGCGCTCTAATTCTTTAAGAGATCCTATCTCCTTTGACGAGCCATGGAGCTCCTTCTGACAGGCTCCACCGGATTCGTCGGTAGGAATCTTCTGCTCAAGCTCCATCTGGATCAACGCTGGAGTAGGATTGTTCTACCTGTCAGGAATCCTGCGAAACTCAATGCCCAGTTGATCGATGAGGGGATCATCGACGAACGGATTGTTTCTTGCCGTGTGGATGACAATCTTTGGCAGCTTCCATCCGATGCCTTCCCCGATATCGTGATTCATGCAGCGGGACTCCTCTTTGGACGCAGGAAGGGGGAGTACTTCGACACCAATGTCGAGGGATCCCTGCGATTAGCGGCGCAACTGCCGAGAACCTGCAGGATGATCCTGCTCTCCTCGTTGGCCGCGGGAGGACCGACGCCGGTTAATGCCGAACGGCGCACAATGAATCATAAGGATCAGCCTGTCTCTTGGTACGGAGCCTCAAAATTGACCCTGGAGAAAGAGCTTCGAAACCGTCTGGGACGCCGCCTCTTCATTCTTCGTCCGCCGATGGTTCTTGGGCCTAGGGACACGGCGACCGAGCCACTCTTCCGGATGGCCCGGGGCTTGGTGCGGATTAAGCCCGGCTTTGCTCCAAAGCACTACAGTTGGATTGAGGTCGGCTCGCTATGCGATGCGATTATTAATGCAGCCTTGAATCCCGTCGAATGCGAGCGTCACGGCCCGCTCTATCTCGGGGGGGAGGTTGTGATTTCTGATAAGGAATTAATCAGCGTGGCGTCCGAGGTAATTGGATCCAGGGGAGTGACGATACCTATTCCTCAGACGGCAATCAGGATAGCCTCACATGCGATTGATGCAGTTCCCGCTTGGCGTGCCGCTGCTCCCAGTCTCGGGATTGACAGGGTCAGGGAGATTCTTCCAAACCGCTGGGTCTCCGACGGAAGTGTCTTCGCCCAGAAGTTTGGATGGCAACAGTCCAAGAACCTTACGGAGACCCTTGCTGAAACCGCAGGCTGGTTGCGTCGAAAAGGTAAAATTTAGGACGGACTAGTCTCTCTTCCCTATCAGCATATTTCAATTGAGCCCAGGATCATCGGGTGCCAAGGACATCAGATGGTACCATGGTCCCAGGTTTTTCATGATGCCTCGCCAAAGTCCCTCACCCTCATGAAGTGATTTGGTTGCGGCAAGTAGATCTGGCTGAGGTTGCAGTACTATCCAGGACTTCTCCTCGATCTCTCTCTCCAGTTGGCCTGCATTCCAGCCCGAATAGCCCACGAACCCTCTGAGTTCATGTGGGGAAAGATCTTTTGGGAGACTTTCCTCTTCAGATCCCAAGGCTTCAAACAGCGTACAGTTTTCCTCAACGATCATCTTGGCTAGGATGAGATGATTTTTCTCAACCGGTCCCCCGTCAAACACTCTAACCAATGCAAGTCTCTCTGGAATGGAATCGTTGAGATCGGCCAAGTGTGTTGATTGGGGTCTGTTGAGGATCACCCCCATGGCACCCTCGGACGGGTCATGCTTTATCAGGAATAGAATCGTTCTCCGAAAATTCGGATCGAGAAGGGTGGGAAGCGCCACCAAAAGAGACCCGGTGAGGTGGGCCAAATCGCTTCCGATAATTCTCATGAAGTTTCTTGGGGGAGGGGGAGGACGTGAAGGTTGTATTTTTTGGGCGAAAACCTAAGGGAACCGTAAAAAAACAAAAAAATCCAGTAATCGCTCAGAAATTACTTGTGTCTGAACGGCAGTTAGGCTTTTATTTCCACCCTTTTCGCCGGATCCGGCAGAGCAAAACCTTTTCAGAAACACACCATGGCCAAAGAAATCACAGGACAGATCAAGCTTCAGATTCCCGCCGGGCAAGCCAATCCAGCCCCTCCGGTCGGTCCCGCGCTCGGTCAGCAGGGTGTCAACATCATGGCCTTCTGTAAGGAGTTCAACGCTGCCACGCAGAAGCAGGCAGGTGACATTCTTCCCGTCGTGATCACCGTCTATAAGGACAAGAGCTTCACGTTCATCACCAAGTCACCTCCTGCCGGAGTCCTTCTCAAGAAGGCTGCCGGCATTGCATCCGGTTCCAAGGAGCCTAATAAGACCAAGGTTGGCAAACTTACCAAGAAGCAGGTCATGGATCTTGTGAAGATCAAGATGAAGGACATGAATGCCCGCAGTGAGGAGGCCGCTTTCCGCACCCTTTGCGGTACCGCCCGCCAGATGGGTATCGAGATCGAGGCCTAAAATAGCGAGACAGGACTTTCAACAACCAACCGCAGGAGGCTCCCAAACCTTGGGGGCCGCTTGAACTGCAAAACAACATGCAAAACAAACGCAGCAAACGCTACCAAGCCGCCCACGCTCTCGTTGAGCAGGGCCGCAAGTACCCATTGAGCGACGCCCTTGCCGTCCTCAAGAAGATGCCCTCCACCAAGTTTGACCAGACGGTCACCGTCTCGATGCGGATGGGTGTTGACCCGAAGCAGAGCGATCAGATGGTCCGAGGCACCTGCCCGCTTCCCCATGGTAGCGGAAAAAACGTGCGAGTTCTGGTTTTCGCTTCCGGAGCAGCCGCTACAGCCGCACAGGAGGCTGGTGCGGAGTATGTTGGATTTGAGGACCTGCTCAAGAAAGTGCAGGGAGGTTTTGCTGATTTCGACGTCGCCATCGCCACCCCGGCCGCAATGACCGAGGTGCGTAAACTTGGCAAGGTGCTCGGGCCCCGCGGTTTGATGCCTAATCCCAAGACCGGCACCGTCAGCGACGACACCGCTAAAGCTGTTCAGGAAGTAAAGGCTGGTCGCGTAGAGTTCAAACTCGACAAGAACGCGAACATCGCCGTTCCCGTCGGTAAATTCTCGTTTTCCGAGGCCCAGCTTCTCGATAATGGCCGCGCCGTTATCGAGGCAGTGGTCAAGTCGCGCCCTGCTACGGCCAAGGGAGCGTTCGTTGAATCCGTAACCCTCTCCGCAACGATGCTGCCAGGTATCCCCGTGGATGTTGCACCCTTCCTGAAAAACTAACCCATCACCGAGGACCTAAGGACCAACCGCCATGCGCCCCGAGAAACCCACAATCGTAGAGGACGTCAAGCTACGCCTCAACAACTCTCCCTTCCTCATCGTCGTCGAGTACGGAGGGATGAACGTGAACCACTTCGCCGAACTGCGCACCCGTCTCGGCGGTTCCGGAGCTTCGCTGACCGTCATCAAGAATACGTTCCTGCGTCGTTCCATCAAGGATGCCGGACTTCCCGAGCTTGATGCCCACCTGACCGGGCAGACTGCTTTCGTTGTCGGTGAGAAGGATATCTGTGGAGCCGCGAAGATCCTCAAGACCTTCGCCGCCGAATTTGAGAAACCGAAGATCCGCGCGGGCATCTTGGACAATTCCATCCTTGATGCAGCGCAGGTAATCGCCCTGGCCGACCTTCCCTCCAAGGAAGTCCTTCAGGCGCAGCTTCTCGGTCTTCTGCTCAGTCCCGCTACTAAGCTTGTCCGTACCCTCAACGAACCGGGTGCCAGCTTGGCCCGCGTCCTTGCAGCTATTGCCGAGAAAGCTCCCGCAGCGCCGGTTGCCGCCGCAAAGCCCGCGGAAGCTGTCCCTGCCGATGCAACCCCGGTTGAGGAAGCTCCTGTTGCTCCCGCTGCCGAGGCTCCAACCGAAGCCGCTCCCGCGGATTCTCCGGCTGCTGAGTAAGTAGTCAAACCGCTATCTAAAACCTTTTAACGAAAAAACAATTTCTCCCGGCGTACGAAGCCACGACGGGTGAAGGAAACACAACACGATGACCTGTCGGGCCGGCGGCTGCCGGACTCAAATGTCCTGAGGCTTCGGGACGCGACAGCATCAAAATCCAAA
>Ga0164296_1002569_pt1 | contig 17890 bp, 16 predicted proteins | sample GEODES057metaG_FD_113533 | JGI IMG/M metagenome (GOLD analysis project Ga0164296, IMG submission 113533) | Dystrophic lake water microbial communities from Trout Bog Lake, Wisconsin, USA - GEODES057 metaG | ecosystem: Environmental > Aquatic > Freshwater > Lake | place: USA: Trout Bog Lake...
CAAGAAATTCTGCACCACGTCCAAGGAAGTCATGTCCGACATGGCGTACTCAGCGGAATCGTGCTCCTTGCGTGGTTCGCCGTGAGCGTGTGCGCCCTTGTGGAGAGTCGGCGACGAGGTCAGCGATTTGAAATGGCACTCTGTGCCACCAGCCTGATTGGTTTTGCTGTGCTCTTTGTTTCACTCAGTCGAGTGGTCGGTGCCTTGAATGGTTATCTCTATCTCTGGGGCGTGGGACTTCTTTTCAGCGGATTTCTAGGAGCGGCGCTGCTGTTTCTTCCTCTCGCTCTGCAGCGCTGTTCTCAAACCACGATCAGAGTGAGCAAGAGTTTCCTCGTCGTGATCTGTGTCGTCGCAAGTTTGGGGTGCAGCCTGCGACTTGCCGGCGCACCCGTGCAACAAAGTGCAAGTGACCTTCAGGTTCAAGAACTGGTCTCCTTGGTGAAACACGCGCTGCCTCCTGGAGTCAGCGTGGAGGTTCATGATGACGGTGCGGGGAGCGGAAACGGAAAGCTTTATAACCTGTGGCGATTTTTTGGCCTCATCGCGTGGCTCGATGCCAATGGCTATCACGCGAAGACCAATGACATGTGGCGGTCACAGCTCGGTTCGGATGCTCTGAGTACTGGTCACGAACCATGGTTAGTGAACCTCGAGACGTGGACTCCTCTGAGTGTGCAACAAAGCGGCTACGTCGGCAAGGTTGGAGATATGGCAGTGTTTGTCACGTCGCGACCTCTGTCGACGTCTTCGTGACGAAAAACGATTCGCCAATTAGTTGCGTTCGAGCAACTTTTCTCTGAGGGCGGCGATGGTCTCTTCGCTGATACCAATTGATGCCGCGTAGGCATCAATTGAACCCCATTGCTCATCGACTATTGCGAAGAGTCGACGCATGTTGTTGGGATCGGCGGAAAGAATGGGGTCGCCCAACTGTGCGATGCGATCTTTGATCTCAGGTCGGCGCTCGATCATGCGTTCACGAAGGGCGGTCATCGCACGGGCTGTGAGGGCATAGTCCTCGATGATGACGTCTTCGGAGACACCGAGGAGGCCGAGCAGTAGTGCGGCAAGGACGCCGGTTCGATCCTTTCCAGCAGCACAGTGGAAGATCACGGGGCCGCTTTCGGGATCGGCAACGACTTCAACGGCGCCGGCAATTTCGTGGCCAGCGTCATTGAGCATGGTGATGTAGGTCTCGCTTAAAAGGAAAGGAGAGTCTTTGAATTCCTCTGGGCGATGCGTCGTCTTCAAGAGGGGTGCTCGATGAAATCGAACAGGCGTGGCAGTCGTGTCGAAAGCGTCACGGGCAACTTCGCTATCAGTGCGAAGGTCGATCACGGTGGCGATGCCGAGCTTGCGCACAACAACGTGATCGCGTTCGGTGAGATGGGAGAGACTGTCGGCCCGAAAGAGTCGTCGCCATTTGAGCGTGCGTCCATCGACTCCCTCGTACCCTCCAAGATCTCGGAAGTTGACCGATCCTTCGAGGGGAATGTGGCGGTCAGCGGGAAGCGGGGGGAGTTGGGTAGTCACCATGGTGATGTTAGTCAGGGAACGCTTTGAGGTCCGCCACGTCGCGGGCTTAGTGCTGCGTCGTGAATTGGTGGCAGAGTGGCGTTGGGACGGGGAGTTCAGTGAGTGCTCCTGAGAACGATGACTGGATGCTCATGACAGGCGAGGGGAAGTGGCCGATAGTCCAGACGAGATCGCGTGCCTTGAGTGCTGGGACGAAGAAATAGGTCGTCCGAAGGGTTTGGGTCCCGTTGACGCTGGCGGCTGCCACGGTCGATCCTGCAGGTCCGGTGGGGAGAATGGTCAGATCAAGCACGACAGGTTGCCCTGGGGTGAAGGTTTGGGGCGCAGACTCGATTGGGGGCAGTCCGACAAGGGCGTAGCTCGGACTTGTCCAACGAAGAACAAAGGAATGAGCCGAGACAAATTGAATGCCCCACCATTCGTAATTCCATGGATTGGTTCCCGCTACCAAAAGTGGCTCAAGACCTCGTGTCGGATTTTGGGGCATCGAGACGCTCAGGCGATAGTGACCACCCGACTGCCCAACTTCGACCGCCCCCCATCCAGCACCTTGGTAGGTGTAGAGCACGGAACAACTGTTTTGGACGAAAACTTCTCCGTAATTCGCAGTCGAGGGAAGATGTGACCCTTGCAAAAAACTGATGTGCCGATCGTTGGTCAGAAATTTTGTTGCAGAGATTTGAAAATTGAGGAAACCCGCCCCAGAACTTTCTTGAACATTTGTCTTCAGGACGAAGGCCTCCATCAAGCCCAGACCACCGTTGGCGGCAATCGACCACAGCCCGAGCACAATGACGAGGACCGCAATCACAATCTGAAGGCTTTGATGGCGACGAGCCATGACTTTGCTGCCAGCGTGGAGTCCGATGACGCCGCTCACGAGAAGGAGGGGTAAGAAGTCAGCCATGTAGCGATTGGCAATGCCCGTGAATGCCAGGGTGCCTAAGGCGGAGATAAATGCAGCGAGGACGGCACAACGAAACCCAAATGCCAGTCTTCGTTGAGGAGCTGAAGTCGAGAAGCGGCGAGGGATGAGGAGGGCGATGACGCCGAAAAGGGCGACTCCGAGGAGGAGCGGCATCGTGTCGGTCATCGACGAGGACGGCTGCAGCCATGCGAAGCGGACTTTGCCGAGAACGGTGATTGATTGCGTGAAGTCGAAGAATGGGAACAGCGAACCGAAATGGAGCGCGACAGGTGAGAGGTACCAGGCCACAGTGGTGGGGAGGTAGCGCAAGCCCAGAATGCTGTTGTGGTGGCGAAAGAAGAATCCCAGTGAGGGGGGATAGTTCATCATCACGGCACGTTGTCGTGAAAATGGAATCGAAAAGAACGTTCGGAATTTCGCGTCATTCACCCAGCACATCGCAGCGACAATGGCGAGCAGCTCTGCCGCGGCCACAAGGACACAGTTGAGGCCAGCTCGAGGAGGTGCTTCTGTTGCTCGAGGGTGTCGGTGCTCAACGACCAGGTCTCGAACTGCCAATAATCCCGCGAGTCCAAGCAACACGATCATGCCGATTGCCACTGACGTGCGAGTTTGCGACACGCACAACACCATGCACCCCAGGATGATGAGCCACTTCAAAGATCGAACTTGAAAGAAACGCAAGAACGCGACGAGACACCACACGGCGAGCGCTGCGCCCCAGAGTTCAGTTTCGAAGTACACGGTTGGGCAACCTGCGAGATAGAACGCAACCGTGCCGAGTCCGACGACCACCATGAATGCTGCTTGCGCAACAAGTGCTTTCCTTGAAAGCGGCGTTGCTCCATGCACAAGTTGTCTGCCGATCCAAGAAAGCCATGCGGTGCCAGCGAGCAGCACCGCAAAGCCGAGCGACATCGAACATTGTGTGAGATGGCCCGAGGTCGCTGGAAAGAAGCCGACCACAGGCATGTGGAGGAGGGAAAGAAACGGCCCAAAGTAGAGGTAGGTCCGATGTCCGACGCTGATTCCCTCGATGCTTGCAACCTGAGCCGAGACAGAGAAGCGACCGTGCAGCATGGCTTGAGCTTGGACGTCGTAGAAGTTGGACCCGAATTGAGATCTGCTGAAGGTGGTGAACCCCCGAGAGATCAGGGCAAGGAAACCAAAGACGGCGAGGACGCTTCCGATCAGGGAAGCCCGACGGAACCTTGTGGCGTCAGCTGCTTGCGACGACGCCGAGTCCGCAAACTCGAGCGGAGAACTAGTGCCCGACATCTGCGGAGGAAGAACCATCTCTCTCCGCAGCGATCTCTACGGTTCCAGGCGCAGCGGGTCGCAACTCGAGAAGGAACTGGTAACCAAAGAGTCGAGACCACACTTTTGTCCCGAGTCGATCAAAGCCATGGGCCACTTTGTAGAGCAGACCAGAAAGTTTGAACTTGGAGAGTGGTAATCCGATCGGGGTGATCGAGACGATGTCGAAGCCGCTTTCCATGGCAAGTTTTGAGATGCTTCTGCGCGTGAAGAAGCGAAGGTGCCCTTCATCCAAAATACCTAATTGGTCGTAATCAAAAAGACCGAAGAAGGTCCGAAAACGCGGGTACCAGTGCCCAATGTTGGGAACGCACAACAGCACGGTTCCTTCAGGCCGCACTCGATCGTGCATCTCGGTCAGGAGGCGGCGCGGATTGGGGATGTGCTCCACAACGTCGCCCGCAACGATGACATCGAAGTCGGTGCCGGCCTCTTCGGGAATTCCTTGCGAGAGGTCCGCGAGATAGAAGTGATCCGTCCTGTCCTTGACGCCATCCATTTCTTCGATGTCGATGCCTGTGACTTTGTAGTTCAGGCTCCGGAGTCGCTCGGCGAGGTAGCCCGAGGCACAACCAAGGTCGAGGACTTCGCCAGGGCTGCGCTCACTGAGCTCGTTGATGATGACGCCGTGTGAACTGTCGAGATCATCTTTGAACTCGTATTTTGCGGCAGAAGCGCTGTGATCTTTGGAGCCAAACCCCACGCCTCGAAGTCGATAGGAAATGACGTCTTTGGTGACATTGGCGGCATAGCTCATGCCGTTGACGTGGCAGATTTCGTCACCGTAGTAGGTGGGAATTGGAATTTCGACAATTCGCTGTTTCGCTTCGTGCAGCTGAATGATGATCTGCGTGTCGAAGTTGAAATCGTTCGTATTGGTTTGGAAAGGGATGCGCTGAAGGGCCTTTGTGCTGTAGGCGCGATAGCCGGAGTGAAATTCACTCAGATCGGTGCCGAGCATCGCATTCTCAAAGGTGGAGAGAATCCGATTACCGACGTACTTGTAGAGCGGCATGCCACCTTTGCGAGCGGCGCCTTTGATCATCATGCGCGAACCAAAGACGGCATCTGCTTCGCCGGCCAGAAGTGGCGCCACCATCTCGGGCAGGAGCTCAGGGGCATATTGCCCATCGCCATGGAGCAAGACAACAAAGTCGTGACCATGTGCAATGGCAAGTTCGTAGCCAGCCTTTTGGTTGCCGCCATAACCGAGGTTGTGGGGCTGGCGAATCATGGTGATCGGCAGGGGAGAACGCTGCTGGTACTCCAGGCCAATGTTGTAGGTGTCGTCTTGTGAATGGTCGTCACTCACAATGACTTCCGCGATCTGGTCGGCGAGCGACGCGGGGACGCGATCGAGGACTGCTTCGAGCGTGGAAGCAGCGTTGTATGCCACGACCAAAATGGCAATCTTTGCGTTCTCAGCCATAGCGTCCTTACACCTCCCCCCGAAGATTCGACTAAGTATCGGAAGGCAGACTACTCCAGAGCACGAGATTTCCTTCCGAAGAGGCTGACTGGGCTTTCGAGGCCGACAGCCCCTGTGCCCACTTCCAGAGAGACAACAGTCAAAAGGGGGAAAGTTTTGGGGTCGGAACTAGACCGCAGCAATCAACTGCGGGCTGAAACCTACGAGCAGAACGCAGGCCATGGCTGAGAGTGCATAGATCGTCCAGCGCAGTCGTCGAGCCGGAATCTGCGTTTCGCGAACGACCCGTTCGACGAAGTAGAAGGAAAAGACGGTGGCGCCCAGGGTGGCACCAATCTGGAGCATCACCACCCACGCCGTCGCAAGGTGGGTGTTGGTTTGCGAGAGAAGAACTGAAAATGGATAGTGCCAGAGATAAATGCCATAACTCACGGCACCTATCCACACAATGGGTTTCTGGTTGAACGCCCAGCTCACTGGACCTTGGGTTCCGCCGTAGACGAGGCTGATGAGGAGCGTCGCCGCTGAGAGGTCAAGAAGGACGCCACCGCCATGGAACATCCATGGACGCGGCAGACCAGAAGCGGCTGATGACGTCTCGACGAAAAGAACCAGCGCAACGAGAGAAACCGGAGCCAGCGCGCTGAGGAGTTTTTTCGTCCGAGTTTGCGGCGCCCATCCATGAAGAGCAAACGCGACGATGACACCGATGAGGAGGTGATAGGCGTTGCTTTGCGTCGAATAGTAGGCACGCAAGAGATCGTGCTGATCTGAATAGTGTGCGCAAAAGAAAATGGAGATGGTGGCTCCGACGACGCCAATTCCAACACCAAGTTGTCGCCAGTAACGAGACGACCGTGAAATGGCGAAGAATATGAAGGGAAAGACCAGGTAGAACTGCTCTTCGATCGCAAGGCTCCACATATGTTTCAAAAGAGCAGTTGACTGGCCGAAATAATCGACATGTTGTGAGATCAGATGCCAGTTGGCGTAGTAGCCCATACTGGCAAACGCTTCTGAGCGAAACGCTGAAGGACTCACTGTCACGATGACTGGATCGTGAAGTGACGTCATCAGCATGATGACGCCAACAAGCGCCGCCATCAAAAACAGCAGCGCAGGGTAGAGCCGCCGGATTCGTCGGATCCAAAAGTCAAGAAGTTTTGCAAGAGTCGAACCCTGTACTCTGCGGTCGAGCAACAAGGTGGTGATGAGGTACCCAGAGAGGACGAAAAAGATCTCTGGTCCTATCCAGCCTCCGCTGAAGCCGGGAACGCTGAAGTGATACAGGACGACGACAATGACGGCGATCGCCCTGATGCCATCAAGGCCGTTGAGTCGATGTCGCGTCGAATGGCCTGGCGTCGGAGTCGGAATGTCGTCAGGAAGCAGCGTCTCGGTCATGTGGCCTGCACTCAGTTGGGACAGCTCATCTTGGCGGCGTCAGTGATGTATGCAGGCCACACTTGGTTCACGTCCTTGGGTGGCAGTGGAGTTTCATGCTGTGTGACCGCAAGGCGAGGTGCCGCGAGTTTCCAGGCAGCATCAAAGAGAGAAGGGGCGAGAAACTCACCGCCTGCAGTATCAAAGTGGATGCCATCGCCACAGCGCCACTGGACGCCTGTTGGCGAATACAGCTGCATCTTGGGCACTGGTCCAGTTCCGCCAAAGAAGGTCGTGATGTCAAAGACCGTGGCCTTTCCGTCACTTTGCTCGGCGACGGATCGCAAAATTGCGTTATACGCCGCCCAGCGGGCGGGATCGTCGTCCACGTCACCTCGTTGAGCAAACAAGGTCGGAGGAGAACTGTCGAGGACAACTTTGGCCCCCGTCGAACTCAACAAATTCACGGCGTCATCAAGAGAAGTGGTGAGTTGCGCATCGTAGGCAGGTTGGCCGATGAACACGGGGTCTGGTGCGGTGGCCGACGGATACATGTTGGCTACGTCAAGAAAGCTCGTGTACACCACGACATCGGGGAGAAATTTCGTGAGATCGTCGGCCCATTGCTTTTGCAAGAGACCTGGAGTGTTGCAAGGCGCAGGTGGCGGCCATCGATTCGGCGGCTGGGAGGGGAGCCAGCCCTTGACGAGCGCAATACCGAGGCTGCAGCCTCCAACTGCTCGGTTTATCAGATCGACATTGGCGGCAGGCGCTTGTTTGGCGAGTCCGACCCCCAGCGTGCCCATTGTGGAATCGCCGACCAGCATGATGCGAAGTGGTCGCCCAGCGTGGCGATTTGTGATGGCTCGAATGCTCGGTGGTCGATTGTGGACAAAATTGACGACAAGTCCTGCCGTGACAAGCCCCCCGACGACCACCCACGCAAGAGCCAAGCGAGTGACGCCAGCGCGGACCTTCCCGGCATGCCTCCGCTTCGACGTCATGCGAGAGAATGTTAGGTAACTGGAAGACCCCAGAGGGCCATCCAGCGACCGAGGTCTGATTCGAGTGGCAGGTCGGTGCCAAGAACGGCGCGCAAACGAAGCTCTGCCTCGTTATCGCGACTCATCTGTCCTTCTGGGCAGAATGGATAAAACGTCCCTCGTTTGTAGAGGTAGACCAGGTACGACGTGGCGGTATGTGGGCCGCCATCAGCAAGTGGGGCGAGGCCGAAGACGCTGCACAGCAACTGGGCTCCCCAACCGTTTTCATTGATCATTGTGTTCACTTGATGCACTCGGGTTGCGAGGTCCTCGAAGTCACTTCCCTCCACGAGGAGCCAGCGATAGCCGAGGTCGTCTTCGACCGAACGAAGAGCGGGGGTGGAAGGGTCGGCGTCATCGAGAGCGAGAATTTGTTCGACTTGAGTCTGAACGTCGATGGGCCCCTGTCCTGCGGGCGGCTTCCAGCAGACCCCTGCATGGCCAGAGGTGATCAGTCCAGCTTGCGTTTCCAGCGTGACTGCGGCCGAAGGGAGGGCAAACAGCGTGTCGAGGTTTGGCTGCACGGCAGCAGTCTTTCCTCGCAAAATATCAAAGAGGCCCATCGAGAAACCTGCGTTACGCAGCTGATCCCATCTTGCGTTCTAGTTCGTCAAGTTGTTCGAGTCGCTTCTCCAGCGTGGGGCGGGTGGAGAACAAATTTGAAAGCGAGACGCCTTGCTTGCCGGCAATGGCTGGCGTGAAGAAGAACGCATTGAATGACTCCGCTTTTCTCAAGTCCTTCTGAGGAATTTTTGACATGTCGCCGGTGACTTTGATGAGAGCGGCAGCGAGGACTGAAGGCCGTCCGATCAAAATTGCCCCTGAGCGGTCTGCCGCCAGTTCGCGATAGCGAGAGAGCGCGCGAGTCAGGAGAAAACTAATTGCATACACAACAATGGAAACCAACATGATCAGGCCTTCAGCGGCAGCGCCGCCGCCATTGTTGTCGTTACCCGCAAACATTGAGCTCCACATGGCAACTCGAGTAAGGAGCCCGGCGATCATGCCAACTGAACTCGCAATCGTCATGACTGCGACATCTCGATGGGCCACGTGGCTGAGTTCATGGGCAAGAACGGCTTCGAGTTCCTGATCGCTCAAACGCGCCTGAATGCCAGTGGTGACACAGACCACGGCAGCCTTTGGGTTCCTCCCAGTGGCGAATGCGTTGGGCATGTCAACGTCAGCAATCGCAACGCGTGGCTTTGGCATGTCTGCCATCTGACAGAGGCGAGCCACCATGGCGTGCAGCTGAGGCGCTTCTTGCTCGCTGACTTCCCGGCCGTTCATCGAAAACAGAGCGATCTTGTCCGAGAACCAGTACTGGCCAAAAATAACGGCGGCCTCAATGATGACGATGAGAGCAAGTCCCACGCCGACGGCATAGAGAACGGCGCCAAGAATTCCCCAAAGCACCACCAGCATGAGGCCTGTGAAGAACATGCGGGTCGTCAGACCCTTGTCGTTCGCAATGTTGCGTGCGTAGGACATTACTGAGCAGACTCCTCTGAACCAGAGGCGATCTCTGGTGGTGTCGCAACTTGTGCTTTGAGGGCGGCAAGCTCTGAATCGACCGTTGAGGTCTGGGCCACCTTGTCGAGCTGCGCCTGGATGTCATCAACGGGACGAGATAGGTCGGTCAGGGCACCTGACGACAAGAGATCGTCCATGGCACCAGCACGGGCCTCCATCTGTGCCACTTTGTCTTGTGCCCGCAGCATGGCCTGACCTGCATCGCTCATGGAATCTGAAATTCCAGACACGGCTTCGGAGATCTTGGTCTGGGCCTCTGCCGCGGTGTAACTGGCCTTGATCGTCTCTTTTCTCGTGCGGAATTCCTCGACTTGCGTCTGCAAGGTCTGCGAGGTCTCGATCAACTTCTGCTCTTTCTCGGCAATTTGATCGTGTTGCGTCTTCAGGTCAGCGAGTTGCTCGCCAAGCGCCGCTCGTCGAGTCAATGCTTCTCTCGCGAGATCTTCATTGTTTTGCTCCAGCGCGGCCTTGGCTTGGCCCTGCAATTTGTCTGCTTGCTTTTGCAGTTCGGCTGCTTGGAGTTCAATGCGCTTGCGAGCGGTTGCTACGTCGGCCACTGACTTGCGAACCTTGGTCAATTGGTCCAACTGCTTCTCGTAGGACAGATCGAGGGTCTCGCGAGGATCCTCAGCCTTGTCGAGAACCTTGTTCGTCTTTGCCTGCAGGATGGAGCCCATCCTCTTGAACACTCCGGCCACGCTGACCTCCTTGGGTGCGGTAGTCGCCTAACCCTCAAGCCTAGAGGCAGGAGAGGGTTGTTTGAAGCCGCCTGAAAAGCGCCTAAATTGCCGCCATGGTTGAGACCCGCTGTCTAATGACTGTTCACGCACACCCCGACGATGAATCGTCGAAAGGGCCCTGCACTGTGGCGAAGTACCACGCTGCGGGGGTTCGAACCGTTCTCGTCTGCTGCACGGGCGGGGAGGAGGGCGAAATTCTGAATCCGTCCTTGGTGCTCGACGAGGGAGAAGATCTTGGCTCGCGTCGGCGTCGAGAACTCGAAGCAGCATGCGACATCATCGGCTACGACGAACTCGTCTGGCTTGGCTATCGCGACTCGGGAATGCCTGATTCTGAAGCCAATGCCCGTTCGGAGGCCTTTGCGAACGCGCCACTTGATGAAGCGGTTGCTCGCCTCGTCGAGGTCATTCGACGCAACCGGCCAGATGTGTTGATCTGCTACCCCGATGCGCAGCACGAATATCCGCATCCTGACCACCTCAGGGCGCACGAGATTTCGGCGCACGCCTTTGACGCAGCAGCTGATCCCACATTCCACCCTGAGTTAGGGCCCGCCCACGAAATTTCAAAGCTGTACTACACCGTGTGGCCTGCGCAACGAATGTTGAAACTGCATGAGGCTTATCTTGAGCGCGGACTTGAATCTCCCTACACCGTCGAATTTCTCGAACGCATGGGTCGAGCCGAGCCTTTTTCTACGTCAATTCCCATCGCCGAATTCGCCTCAGTGCGTGACGCTGCGCTGATGGCTCACGCCACACAGATCGATCCAGATTCGAAATGGTGGTTTGGGCTTCCGAGCGACGTTCGAGATTCCGTCTATCCCTACGAGCTCTATCGACTTGCCCGATCGCGAGTAGGCGAGGTGGACGTCGTCGAGGACGATCTCTTTGCTGACATCACGAAAGAGCCTGAATTCTCCATGTGAGAATGCCTGTCGCTGGCGTTAGTAGGAGCGAGCGACAAGAGCCACGAGTCCACCTTCGTCACCCGACTCGGGCAAAGTCCCGTCTTCGCGCTGCACGCAGCGCACGCTCATCGCCTTGGTATTGAGCAACGCCTCGCCCTCGGGCCCGAGCAGATCCCAGCTGATTTTTGCGAACCCCTCAGCACCCGCTGCAATCGCATCGTCGACCGAGGAGACCACTGCAGTGTTGTCGTTGCGGCGAGACAGAGCGGCGGCAAAAAGTTCGTTTTGCATGACGTCCAAACAGAGGCCCGCATCAACAGCGACAGCCTCGAGTGCAACCTGGGTCTTGTCGCCTGAGTCTCTGCGAACCAAGGTTACGAGTCCCTCTGCGAGGTCGCGTGGACCTACTTCGATCCGAAGCGGCACGCCTTTGAGCTCCCAGTCAGTTATTCGTCTCCCGAAACTCCCGGCGCGAGTGTCAACTTCGATGCGCAAGCCTGCCTCGCGAAGTTCACTGGCGATTCGGTGCGCAGCTTCGACGACCTCGGGTTCATCTCGAACGCAAAGGATCACGACTTGAATTGGTGCAAGTCGAGGTGGCACGCGAAGTCCTGCATCATCGCCGTGGGCCATGATGAGGCCGCCGACGAGTCGAGTGGACGCCCCCCATGACGTCGTCCAGGCAAAGTGCTCGTTGCTGTCGTCGCCGAGGTACTTCATCTCGAATGCCTTGGCAAAGTTTTGGCCGAGCTCGTGGCTGGTCGCCATTTGGAGCGCCTTGCCATCTCCCATCATTCCTTCGCAGGTGTAGGTGTTCGTGGCTCCAGCGAAGCGTTCCCTTTTCGTTTTCATGCCGAGATAGGTCGGCACGGCCAACACCTCGCGCAAAAAGTTGTCGTACACCTCAAGATGAATCCGCTTTGCATAAGCCGAGGCATCAGCCTCGCTGGCGTGGGCGGTGTGGCCCTCTTGCCACAGGAACTCAGAGGTACGCAAAAACAGACGTGGTCGCAATTCCCAGCGAACCACATTGGCCCATTGGTTCAGCAAGAGCGGCAAGTCTCGATAACTCTGAATCCATTTCGCCATGTACTCGCCGATCACTGTTTCCGACGTGGGTCGAACGACAACAGGTTCGGTGAGTTCTTCGCCGCCTGCGTGGGTCACGACTGCCAGTTCAGGACTAAAGCCTTCAACGTGCTCGGCCTCACGCTTGAGGTAGCTCTCTGGGATGAAGAGAGGGAAATATGCATTTTGAGCGCCACATGCTTTGATGCGCGTGTCGATCTCCGCTTGGATTCGTTCCCAAATGGCGTAGCCGTAGGGGCGAATGACCATGGTTCCTCGCACGGGGCCATTCTCGGCAAGTTCTGCTTTTGCCAAAACCTCTTGATACCAACGAGGGAAATCCTCATCCTGGGGGGTAAGCACGCTCTTGGCCACGGGACTCCTTGTAGTGAATGTAGAACTCTTGACGCTATCGAAACAGCGACACCGAGATGGTGAGGTTCCCGGCTTAGTTCAGCGGGCTGCTGTGACGGCGAGCTAATTCAAGCAAAGGGCGCCACGACATGAGCTGCGCGCCCGCTGCTCGAAGCGACGCTTTAAAGGCCGCCTCGCGGGTCAGAAGATGCAAGTCGTCGATGCGCCCCTCGGCATCTTTAGCAAACGCACGCAATTCGCTCGCTTCAAGAGCAGGGCGCACCACAATCTCAGTCACACCATCGCTGAGCGAGTCAGCAAGTGTGGGCAGCAAATTCCGGAACCCGCCCGGCGTCGTGTCAACAACGACATCAGGAACGATGACGCCAGCTTGTTGCGCCAAGAGTCGAGCCGGGTAACCAAGTGCCTGTTCGCCAGCGCCTGAAGGAAGACGGAGCGGCAGACGGTACTCCTCGGCGAGTTCCAGCAAAATGTCAAAGAACTCGGGTCGCTCGACAAGTGCGCCCTGATGCGAGGCGAGATGTGTCACGTTGAATCCGAACAGCACGGCTCGCTCCAACTGGGCACGACATTCACGACGCACCTCGTCGAGATCGGCGTGGTCAAGGGCATCGACGACGCTGTTGGCAAAGCCTCCGTCGCCACCGAGGAGTGAGGGGGCTTGGGTGACGGGTCCGAAGCGGAGGAGTTCATGCTCTGAGGTGATGGTGAGCGAAACGCCAACGTCTTCACCTCGGTAGCGGGCGGCGGCTTCCCGGCTCCATGGGGCAGGCACCAGGAGCGAGGCGCTCGAGACCACACCAGCACCAAGGGCCTCGAAGACGCCATCATTGGCGGCGTGGCAGAGTCCGAGTTCATCTGCAGTGACGATGAGGGCTTTTGTTGTTTCGCCCATGCCGAGGCGCCAGGTGAGTTGACTCATTTGCCCAAACTCTCCTTGAGGGAAGCATCCTGCTCGGTGGCAGCTTGCGCCAATGAGGCTCGATGCTCGTCAAGCGCGCGACTGAGCGCATCATTGCTCAACGCCAACATCCGAACCGCCAGTAGTGCGGCATTCTCCGCGCCGTTCACCGCCACAGTGGCGACAGGCACGCCGCGTGGCATTTGCACGATAGACAGGAGCGAGTCCAGGCCATCGAGTCGGGCAAGTGCAACAGGCACGCCAATGACGGGAAGCGAGGTCACGGCTGCCAACATGCCCGGAAGGTGAGCTGCCCCCCCGGCACCAGCAATAAGCACGCGCAAACCGCGTTGTTTCGCATCGAGGCCATAGCGAAGCATGGCTTCAGGCGTTCGGTGTGCAGAGACGACATGCGTTTCGACCGGCACGCCGAAACGTTCCAATGTGCTGACTGCTTCTCTCATGACGTCGAGATCGGAACTCGAACCCATCACAATCCCAACTTGGTCCACATCGCTCACGTGAGTTGCTCCTCTACTTCGCTTGGAACCGGTGTTCCAAGAGCACTCGCAGCAGCCCATGCGGCACGACGAGCCTGGTGTACATCTTTATCGGTCACGGTCACGTGGCCAAGTTTTCTCATTGGTCGGGTTTCTTTGCCATAGAGATGAACGTGCGCACCGGGCGTCGCCAAGGCGTTCCCGAGGCAATCGAGGAGTGCGGGTGGGCCATCTGGTCCACCGAAGACATTGACCGAGGCCACTGCCGGTGCGGTCATCGATGTGCGGCCGAGGGGAAGATCGAGGATGGCTCGAAGGTGGTTCTCAAATTGTGACGTTTCCGCCCCATCCTGTGTCCAATGTCCTGAATTGTGAGGACGCAGCGCCAGCTCATTCATGAGCAATTGCCCATCTCTCTCAAAGAGTTCGACGGCCATGACGCCGGTGAGGTCGATCGCTTCCGCTACGGCGCGCGCCAAAGCTTCTGCCTCTTGAACGACAGCAGGAGCCAGTGATCCGGGAAGTAAAACTTCCCGACAGACGCCGTCTAGCTGTGCGGTTTCTACTGCCGGCCAGGCCACGATGTCTCCTTGTGGACGCCGCGCCACGAGGACGGCAAGTTCTCGATCAAATGCAACGGCTTCTTCGATGAGCAGTTCGGATCCTTGCGAGCGAAGCTCATCGACAAGACGAGTGGCGTCGACGGCGTTGTGAGCGACAAAAACCCCCTTGCCGTCGTAGCCACCCCGTGTTGTTTTGATGATGAATGGCCAGCCAAGCTCCCGTCCAACCTCTTCGACATTGACCGTCTCTTCGAGAGGAACGTGCCTGAAGCGAGGATGGGGGAATGCATGGCGCTGGCAGAGGTCTCGCATCGCTCCTTTGTCGACTGCAAAGACCAACGAAGACGGAGAAGGGAAGACGCGATGTCCTTCCGATTCGAGTTCGCTCAAAGTTTCGAGACTGACGTGCTCATGATCAAAGGTCACGACGTCGACTTCATCGGCGAGGCAACGCAAGGCGTCAGCGTCCTTGGGCGAACCAAAGCGAACCTGCTGCACACTTGAAATTGCACCGTCATGTGGACCCTCGGCAAGAAGAACGATCTCAAGTCCCAAGGCACTCGCGGCTTCCGCCATCATTCTGGCCAGCTGTCCTGCGCCCACGATGCCAACTCTCATCATCGAAAGTCCTGACCGCTAGCCTTCAAGCACGCTCGCATACGTTCTAAGGGTACCGGGGCGAGAACGAGGAGGGATCCAGATGATCAAGATTGGCGTCATGCTCAACACCGAGACCAAGGTCGCAGACGTGGTCGACCAGGCTCGACGTGTCCAAGACGCTGGATTTGACGCTGCGTGGGGATCTCAAATCTTTGGACTCGACACACTGAGTGCGTTTTGCGCCGTCGCACTTGCTGTGCCCGACTTGGAACTTGGCACTGCAGTTATCCCCGTCTATGCCAGGCATCCTCAAGTCATGGCGCAACAAGCCTTATCGGTGCAATCGGCAAGTACGGCTCGACTCAGCCTTGGTATTGGACTCTCGCATCAGGTGGTCGTGGAAGGTCTGTGGGGCTACAGCTTTGATCGGCCCGCTCGTTACATGGGCGACTACCTCAACGCTCTGGTGCCACTGCTCCAAGGTGAGGCAGCAAATTTTGAAGGAGAAATCCTCAAAGCGATCACGTTTGGACCACTTTCCATTCCCACTGAACAAACGCCCAGTCTTCTGGTCGCTGCGCTTGCCCCCGCCATGCTTCGACTTGCGGGGACCCAGAGTGACGGAACAGTCACGTGGATGACAGGGATTTCCACGATTGCGGAACACGTCGCACCTCGCCTGCGCGAAGCTGCCGCATCCGCTGGTCGACAAGACCCACGAGTGGTGGTTGCACTCCCAGTGTCGCTGACCAATGACGTGGCTCGTGCCAAAGAACTCATTGATGCAGAGTCGGCCATATATCCAACCTTGCCCTCCTATGCGGCGATGCTGGAAAAGGAGGGGGCGACGACTGCCTCTGACATCGGCCTGATTGGATCGAAAGAGCAGATCCTTGACGGGCTCGGCCGGCTCGAAGCTGCGGGAGGCACAGAACTCATCGTTGGCGTCGGTGGCACCCCAGAAGAGAAGCGGGCCACGTTTGACCTTTTGGGAGATATTGCTCGTTCAGGTCGCTAGCGCTGCAGTTTGGTGTGTTTGAGTTCGTTGATGTCTGCGTGACTCGTAATCAGATCAAGCAGCCGTTCAACTGTCGCCACCGATGCCGCTGGATTCGTCGCGTCGGGGCCACTCATAAGTCGCACGAACGTGGCATCCGAATCATCGACAATGAAGGTGGGCACGCCAAAGACGTCAAGCTCGTCGTGGTAGTGGCGCCAACGATCAGCGATGTGGCGTCGAGGGCCCTGGCTGTCGACGAGAGCAAACACACTGCCTGGGTCAAGGCTGCAGGCCTCGAGGAGAGGGGAGATCTGTTCCCTTGTTGTCAGGGCAACTCCCTCGGCGTGGCGAGCTTCAAAGAGCACGCCGTGAAGTTCGAGGAAACGATCAGGGAAGTTGTCTCGCACGGCGACGGACACCTCGAGTGCGAGCAAACTGCCGTCGTGGGCGGGGTCATCCCAGGCATCAGGGCTGCCGGGAGCAACGTGTCCCTGAGAGAGGGTGTAGGGCTCGAACGTCACTGACAGATCTGCGCCTTGATCGAGTGCCGTGAGGACATGCTGGTGCACATTGCGAGCGAAGGGGCAACGATAGTCATAGAGCAAGACGAAAGGTGGAAAGTTCATGTCTTCTCTAACGCTCAAAACCTCGTACTCATTCCCTCTCGAGGCGAGTCAACAGGAGGCGGAGAAGCGCGCCGAGTCCCGCACCGAGAACAAGCCCACCGACCACGTCGCTTTTGTGATGAGCGCCGAGGCGCACTCGACTCCACCCGACAAGGCTTGCTCCACTCAGGCCCGCCGCGACGCCCAGCCCCGATGTCGGAAGGGCGACGGCGCTCGCAGCAGCTGCCAGTGTGTGACCAGATGGGAAACTTGCCGATCGAGGAGTGCGGACCATGCCGTTTGGGAGCGGGGCTGCCTCCGGCCTCTCTCGATCGAACACTTTCTTGAGCACGGTATTGACGCCAAAGACGCTGAGGCCCACGATGCCAAGACGCATCGCTGCTCTCAGTGGCGTTTGCTTGCGGCGCAGCACGCGGACGCCTTCGAGAACAGCAACGCCAAAGCCGAAGTCGGCAAGGATTGAGATCACTTGGGCTGCGACGTCAATGCTCGCTGTACCTTCTGGCGGCGAGAGCGGGGTGAAGTCGTCACTCATCCCTTCAAGCATGACAGGTCACGCAGTCCTGTCGGCTAAACAGAAGGAGATGAGCGAGACAGGGGCTTCCCATAACGTGCGCCAGAGCACGTGGTCGGGCCTTCGGGCAGGGGACCGAGTCGAAATTGACGACCCCCGAGCACGTCGTGGCGTCTTTGAATTCGTAGCCTTCGTCCAAAATTCAGCGACAAAAGCGTCGTGGGTTGAAGTCGTAGGTGGCAAACGGGGCGATAGGAAACTCTGGAGTTTTCGGCCCGACCAGGTCTTCGCCCCAGGTGACAAGGGCAAAGGTCCGTCTTTGGAGGAGGCCCCTCGGTTGCCGTTTTAGCGCCGATGGCAAAGAAACGTGCATTTTGTCAGCAAGGGGATAAAGTCTCATCTGTCGCACCTGTGCGGCATTTTTAAGGGGGGTATGAATGTCGATAGTTACTGCGGAAGAACAACGCGGGCCGAAGAACCCAGTTGCGCGATTCCTCTTCCACCATGAGATTGGGGAGTATCCAACCGGGGCAAAGCGAATGGGTTATCTGGCCCTCGCCGTCATTGCCACCATCACGCTGTACTACACGTACTACACGCAAACGGGTGTCACGCCTCAGATTCTCTCGGGCCTGCACATGTCCTTTGCGTACTACGTCGCCGTCGTCGTCATTTCCAACGCCCTTGGCGCCTTCGCATCGCTTCCGGCATCGCGTACGGACAAGTTTGGCCGTGCCAACGTCACGATCTATGGGCTCGTGCTCATTGGCCTGATGATTGCCTTCTGGGTTCCAAATGTGCACAGCAAGTTGGGATTCATGCTTGCCATCTCGGCGGTCGGCATCGTCGAGGGCGCAGTTCTTGTGGCAACTCCGGCCCTCGTTCGTGACTACAGCCCGCAGTTGGGCCGTGCCTCAGCC
>Ga0164296_1002570_pt1 | contig 17883 bp, 16 predicted proteins | sample GEODES057metaG_FD_113533 | JGI IMG/M metagenome (GOLD analysis project Ga0164296, IMG submission 113533) | Dystrophic lake water microbial communities from Trout Bog Lake, Wisconsin, USA - GEODES057 metaG | ecosystem: Environmental > Aquatic > Freshwater > Lake | place: USA: Trout Bog Lake...
ACGCGCAAGGCGGTCCGTGAGGACTTGAGCAAGAAGGCCACCCGCACCGTTGCCACCTTGGCACCGACCAAGGACAAGGTGGACGTTTCCATCTCCGGAGTGGCGCTGATTACCTTGCTGGAGACCCTGGCTCGGTCTCGGATGGAACTCGACCCCACGTATCGGACCCTTGGACCGATGCGCTTTCGCGCCAATGCTGCCGCCCTGGCAGACCACCTGATCCGCTGAATTTGCAAGCGCTTGCATCCTCACTTTCCTGAGAAACATTGACGTCCTACTATTTGCTATCCAAAATATGACAGTGACGCAAAATGTCACTGAATGGAGAGCACCGTGACCAACGCCGAAAATGGCACCCGCAACCCCGTGCGCTTCGTGACGGCGGCGAGCCTGTTCGATGGCCATGACGCCTCGATCAACATCATGCGACGCATCTTGCAGTCCCAAGGCGCTGAGGTGATTCACCTCGGCCATGACCGCAGCGTGGACCAAGTCGTGCGCGCCATCATCCAAGAGGACGTTCAAGGCGTGGCCATCTCCTCCTACCAGGGTGGCCACGTGGAGTACTTCACCTACCTGCGCGAACTGCTTGATCAGCGCGGTGCGGGCGATGTTCGGATCTACGGCGGCGGCGGCGGGGTCATCGTTGCCGAGGAGATCGCCGAGCTGGCCTCTCGGAAAGTGCGTATCTTCTCCCCGGAGGACGGCCAGCGCCTGGGCCTGACCGGCATGATCGCCGAGATGATCACCGAGTGTGACGTCGACCTGGCAACTCACGTTCCCGATCTGGATGCCGTACTGTCCGGCAGCGAGCACGCACTGGCGCGAGCCATCACGGCACTGGAAGCCGGCAGGACCAGCGATGACTTCCGTCAAGGGATTCTGGCTGCCGCGATTCGCCGCGGCACCCCGGTGCTGGGAATTACCGGCACCGGCGGATCGGGCAAGTCCACCCTGACCGACGAACTGCTGCGCCGATTCCGCCTGGACCAGGAGGGCAAGCTCCGCATAGCCGTCATCGCTGTGGATCCCACCCGACGAAAGGGCGGGGGTGCGCTCCTGGGCGACCGCATTCGAATGAACTCGGTCGACCTGGGCTCGGTCTTCTTCCGCTCGTTGGCCACTCGCCGTGCAGGCGGCGAGATACCCGACAACTTGGCCGACGTCATCGCGGCCTGCAAGGCCACGCACGACTTGGTGATAGTCGAGACCCCCGGCATTGGCCAAGGCGATGCCGGCATCGTGCCCTTCGTGGACGCGTCACTGTACGTGATGACGCCAGAGTTCGGCGCCGCGAGCCAGTTGGAAAAGATCGACATGCTCGACTTCGCCGACGCGGTTGCTATCAACAAGTTCGAACGCCGTGGTGCCGAGGATGCCCGCCGTGATGTCGGCAGGCAAATGGTGCGCAACCGCCAGGCTTTTGGCGCGAGCTGGGAAGACATGCCGGTCTTTGGCACCTCTGCATCTCGATTCAATGACGACGGTGTCACTGCCTTGTTCCAGTTCTTGAAGCAGGAACTGGCGGCCAAGGGACTCAAGCTGAACGAGGGCCTGCTCCCCGCCGTTGAGGGCAAGCAGTCAACCGGGCTCACCACGATCGTCCCCCCGGCCCACGCCCGATATTTGTCCGACATCGCCAGCGTGGTGCGGGAGTATCACCAGACCACGCGCATCCAAGCCGGCGTGGCGAGCACCATCCAGCACTTGCACACGGCCAAGGCGCTGCTGGCTGAGTCCGGTTCGGCCACATCAGACATTGACACCTTGATCCAGGCGCAAGAGCAGGCCCTGGCTCCGGTTGTGCGGCAGATGCTGGCCGACTGGCCTGCAGCAAAGGCCTCCTACGCCAATGACGAGTTGGTCGTCACCATTCGCGACAAGGAGAACCGCACCAGTTTGTGGCGCACTACCTTGTCCGGCAGTCGGATTCCACGCGTTGCACTGCCGCAAACCACTGATGCAGGCGCATTGGTGACCTTCTTGCGCGAGGAGAACCTTCCCGGTTCATTCCCGTTCACCGCAGGAGTCTTCCCCTTCAAGCGTGAAGGCGAGGCACCTGCGCGCATGTTCGCCGGTGAGGGCGATCCCTTCCGCACGAACAGGCGCTTCCACCTCCTGGCGCAAGGCCAGCCCGCCACGCGCCTGTCGACGGCGTTCGACTCGGTCACCTTGTATGGCCGAGATCCCGACGAGCGTCCGGATATCTACGGAAAGGTCGGCACCTCCGGGGTCTCCATCGCCACGCTGGAGGACATGAAGGCGGTGTACGCCGGCTTCGACCTATGCGATCCGACAACCTCGGTGTCGATGACGATCAATGGTCCGGCACCGGCGATCCTGGCGATGTTCTTGAATACGGCCATCGACCAGCGTGTGGATGGTTTCCGAGAGCAGCATGGTCGTGAGCCGAACGACGCCGAGTACGCAGAGCTGCGGGCCTGGGTGCTGGCCAACGTTCGCGGAACCGTCCAGGCTGACATCCTGAAGGAAGACCAGGGCCAGAACACCTGCATCTTCTCCACGGAGTTCGCCCTTCGCTGCATGGCTGATGTGCAGAGCTGGTTTATTGATCACAAGGTCCGCAACTTCTACTCAGTGTCGATTTCCGGCTACCACATCGCCGAGGCCGGTGCGAATCCCATTTCCCAGCTTGCCTTCACCCTGGCCAATGGCTTCACGTACGTGGAGGCCTACCTGGCTCGGGGCATGTCGGTGGATGATTTCGCGCCAAACTTCTCGTTCTTCTTCTCCAATGGCATCGACGCCGAGTACACCGTGCTTGGCCGTGTCGCGCGCCGCATCTGGGCGATTGCGATGAAGGAGCGCTACGGCGCCAATGACCGCAGCCAGAAGCTGAAGTACCACATTCAGACCTCCGGACGGTCATTGCATGCCCAGGAGATGGACTTCAACGATATTCGCACCACGTTGCAGGCTCTGTGTGCCATCAATGACAACTGCAACTCCCTGCACACCAACGCCTACGACGAGGCCGTCACCACCCCGAGCGCACAGTCAGTGCGGCGGGCTCTGGCCATCCAGATGATCATCGATCAGGAATGGGGCCTGTCCAAGAACGAGAATCCGCTTCAGGGCTCCTACATCGTCGACGAGCTGACTGACCTGGTCGAGGAGGCCGTGCTCGCCGAGTTCGATCGCATCGGCGACCGAGGTGGCGTTCTTGGCGCGATGGAGACCGGGTATCAACGCGGACGCATTCAGGATGAATCCATGCTGTATGAACAGAAGAAGCACGATGGATCACTGCCGATCATCGGTGTCAACACCTTCTTGAATCCGGCAGGCAATACCGCTGCCGGCACCTTGGAGCTGGCTCGCGCCAGCGAGGAGGAGAAGGTCTCCCAGGTCAATCGCGTTCGGGAGTTCCAAGAGGCCCACCGTGACTCCTCGGAGAAGGCCCTGGCGGCGCTCAAGCATGCCGCTGCCTCCGGCGGGAACACATTCGATGCGCTCATGGATGCAGTGCGGGTGTGCTCCTTGGGACAGATCACCACAGCATTCTTCGAGGTCGGCGGCCAATACCGCCGCAACGTGTAGCGGAGGTCCAGGTGGCGATGCGCAAGATGTTGCGGACTGACCCGATCGAGGAGGCTCGACGACAGTGGACTGAGCACGGGTGGGCAGGAGCTGCCGACGGCATGGCCGCGGTGACCTCACTGGTTCGTGCGCAGCAGATCCTGATGCAGCGCATCGACACTGTCTTGCGGCCGCTCAACTTGACCTTCGCACGCTACGAAATCTTGATGTTGCTCGAATTCAGCCGCAACGGGTCATTGCCCATGACCAAAATGGGTGCCCTGCTGCAGGTGCATCCCACATCAGTGACCAGCGCGGTCGATCGCCTGGAATCCCAAGGGTTCGTCGAGCGTATCCCGCACCCGACCGATCGCCGCGCGATCCTGGCCAGCATCACCGATAGCGGCAGGACGCAGGTGCTGCAGGCGACTACGGCCTTGAATGCGCAAGTCTTCGAGAACCTGGGCATTACCGAGCATCAGGTGGAACAACTGCGCTCGATCCTACGAAGCCTGCGCGCCAATGCAGGCGACTTTTAGTTCAACACGGCAATTCAACAACACACAAGAGAAGAGATCATGGATCGTCTGGGAGTAGTGGGCTGCGGATTGATGGGTGCCGGCATCGCGGAGGTTGGCGCCAAGGGCGGATGCAGCGTCATCGCTGTTGACGTCAGCGATGAGGTGGTCGCGGCCGCCAAGGAGCGAATGACCAAGTCGTTGGCCAAGGCTGAGGCCGCCGGAAAGCTCGCGGAGCCGGCTGAGACGATCCTGGGTCGGATTACCTTCACCAGCGACATGAGCGCCCTGGCCGACCGTGAGATCGTCATCGAGGCAATCCGCGAGACCATCGAGGACAAATCTGCGCTGATGTCCAAGCTCGACTCAATTGTCGCCCCGGACACGATCATCGCCACAAACACCTCATCCATTCCCGTTGCGCAGATCGCCGCAGCAAGCAGCCATCCAGAGCGCGTACTGGGAATGCATTTCTTCAACCCCGTACCGGTCATGCAGTTGGTTGAGGTCATCGCCTGTTTGGTGACCGATCCTGCTCAAGCTGACAAGGCCGCGGAGTTCGGTGCCACGATGCTCAATAAGAAGGTCATTCGTGCCGCCGATCGAGCAGGATTCGTGGTCAACGCGTTGCTGGTGCCGTACTTGCTGGCCGCGATTCGCGCCCTCGAGACCGGCGTGGCGACCAAGGAAGACATTGATCAGGGCATGGTGTACGGAACCGGCATGCCCATGGGTCCGCTCACCCTGTGCGACATGATCGGCCTGGACACGATGCTGCTGGTCGCCCAGAGCCTGTACAACGAGTACCTGGATCCGGCAGTGGCTCCGCCATCACTGCTACGGCGTCACGTCGAGGCGGGACTGTACGGCCGCAAGTCCGGCCGAGGCTTCTACGACTACAGCAAATAGCGTCGCACACGCATCAGGCCCTGCTCGCACTCGTGAGCAGGGCCTGATGCGTGTGGTCCACCTATGGATGGACAGCCGTCCTAGCGGGACAGGTAGCCGCCATCCACTGCCAGCGCGTGCCCGATGGTGAACCCCGAGGCATCCGAGCACAGCCACAGTGCCGCAGCCGCGATCTCGTCGGGGGTTCCGAATCGCCGAATCAACGACAGCCGGTCGGCGACTTCCTGCGGATCACGTCCGCGGGCATTGATGGCACCGCGAAGCATCGGGGTATCAATCGCACCCGGGCAGATCGCATTGATGCGAATTCCACGGGGTGCGTAGTCGACCGCAGCTGCCTTGGTGATACCCAGAACGCCAAACTTGCTTGCCGTGTACGCGCTCTGGTGCGGCTGCGGACGGTAGGAATTCGTGGAGGCGATATTCACGATGGCTCCGCCTTCAGGAAGCATCGCGTTGATTTCATGCTTCATGCACAAGAACACTGATCGTAGGTTCACGGCAATCATGCGGTCGAAATCCTCATCGGCCAAGTCGGCCAGAAAGTCGGTCTCGAACTCGATTGCGGCGGCATTGACCGCAAAGTTCAATCCTCCGAATGTGTCAACAGCCGTGGCGACCATCGCGGCAACGTCATCGGCCTTGGCGACATTGGTATTCACGTACACTGCCTGTCCGCCCTGGCCTTGCACCAGCGCCACGGTCTCGGCACCGGCCGCATCGTTGAGGTCAGCAACGACCACACGTGAGCCCGCGGCACTGAAAGCCAGTGAGATCGCCCGTCCCATGCCACCGGCTCCACCGGTGACAATCGTGGTGGTGTTGGTGAACGAGGCATCGAGATTGCCCAAAGTTGACACGGTGCGCCTTTCGTCGACGATGATTACTGGAGTGCAAGTGTAGTAAGTCCTGGACGTCGACTGGTGGAAAACCCGTCGTCATGACATCGAGCACACAACAACAAGGCCAGCCCGTTCGGGCTGGCCTTGTTGTTGTGATTCGATTTAGTACGGTGCTGCTCCACCATCGACATTCAGGGCGATGCCGGTGACGCCGCCGCCCAGATCCGATGCCAGCCAGACGCACGCTGCGCCGACTTCCTCAACGGTGTTCGGCCGCTTGATGTGCGATGCAGAGGCCATCAAGTCACCAAGTGCGTTCAGGTCAGCCAGGCCCATCGCCGTTGCCGATGCCGGTCCGGTCTCCTCGAACATGTCCGTCCAGACGAAACCGGGACAGATCGCATTCACGGTGATGCCCTGCGTGGCGACCTCTGCCGAGGTCGCCTTGGACAGGCCGATGATGGCGTGCTTGTTGGTGATGTATCCCGGCACGCCAGGGGTGACGATCTTGCCGTACATCGACGCCATGTTCATGATGCGACCGGACTTCTGCGGCAGCATGTGCTGCAATGCAGCGCGGGTGCCGTAGAAGCAGTGATTGATGTTGAAGTCGAGCTCGTACTGCCATTCCTCGTCGGTCATGTTCGCCACGACGTTGGTCTTGTCGACGCCACCGGCGTTGAACACGGCGATGTCGAGCTTGCCGAAGTGGGCGACGGTCCCGTTGACCAAGGCCTCGATATCACCCTTCTTGGTGGCATTGCAGGCGATGAAGTGCAGGTTGTCCCCGCCGCCGATCTCCTTCAGTGCAACGGCACCCTTTTCCGCGTTGCGACCGCTGATGACGACCTTGGCTCCTTCGGCCAGGAAGGCCTCAGCGATGCCGCGGCCGATGCTGCGCGTGCTTGCGGTGATGACGGCTACCTTGCCATCCAACTGACCCATCAATACTCCTTCGACGACTTGGGGATCTCAAACTTGAGCATGGCTCAAGTAACGGGGAACAGCCTAGATACCCGCGCACCAGTTGTCAGGGGTTTGGCAGCATCGTTACCCCTTCGTGGCTGAGTTCGTCCATCAGGTGCGCCACTGCCCCCCAGCCAGGAAGTTGGGCCCGCGGGTCGATTTCCAACCACGGCACCAGCACGAATGCCCGTTCGTGGGCTCTAGGATGCGGAAGGGTCAACGCCGGGTCATCACTGACGAGGGCTCCATAGGTCACCATGTCCAGGTCCAGGGTTCGCGGTCCCCATCGCACCTGACGGGTGCGGTGCCATCGCAGTTCAATGGACTGCAGGACGCCGAGCAGTTCCTGTGGGTCTAAGGCCGTCTCCACGATGGCGATGGCATTGACGAAATCTGGCTGCTCAACGCCTCCCACCGGAGCGGTGCCGTACAGGCCCGAAACCGCTTTGAGACAGATCCCCGCCGTCTGGGCGAGGGCCTGAATCGCCCCGCGGATGGTGCCACGCGCATCCCCCAGGTTCGCGCCCAGGGAGATCACCGCTTCGATCACGATCGCTCACGACGGATTTGCACGCTGACGCTGGTGAACGGCACGGCAATGGGCGCATCCGGCTTATGGACCGTCACCTCCACGGCATCCACGGGCCACTGAGCCAAGACCATGTGCGCGATCCGCTCTGCCAGGGTCTCGATGAGGTTCACCGGTGGGCCGACGATCACCTCGTGCACTGCCAGAGCTACCGCTGAGTAGTCAACCGTCTTGTGCAGGTCATCAGTCGCGGCGGCGGCAGCGATATCGGTCTCCACGACAAGGTCAATCACGAATACCTGCCCGGTTGCCCGCTCCGACTCCAGGACTCCGTGAAACCCGTGCCCGCTGATTCCGGTGATGGTGATTCGATCGATCATTTGCCGACTTCCGATTGCAAGGCGCTGGCTACCAGCAACGCATCCATTGTCTGGGGGACATCGTGCACGCGTACGGCCCACACTGCCGCCCGCGCGCAGTGTGCGGTGATGACCGAGGTGGCGCCATCGCGAAGACTCGCTGGGCGAAGTGCGCCTGAGTCATCTGACAGCAACTCGCCCAAGAATCGCTTGCGTGAGGCACCAATCATTACCGGCAGTTCCAGGGCGGACAGCCGATCAAGGTGCCGAAGCAGTTCCCAGTTATGAACGGCGAGCTTGGCAAATCCAAGCCCGGGATCGACAATCAACTGCTGTCGACTGATTCCGGCGGCGCAAGCGGCGTCAACACACGACTGCAGTTCGTCGATCACCTCCGCGATCAGATCGGTATAGGTGGCGAATGACTGCATCGCCTCGGAGTGGGCTCGCCAGTGCATCAAGATCATGCCTGCACCGGTCTGCGCTGCCACGGCGTACATCTGCGGATCAGCTTGTCCGCCACTGACATCATTAATGATGCAGGCGCCTGCCTCAATAGCCGCCGCGGCAGTGCGGGCACGCATCGTGTCAATGCTGACCGGCACCCCATGGGACACCAGGCCGACCACCACGGGCAGTACTCGCTTCAGTTCTGCATCGGTATCAATGCGAATCGCCCCGGGCCGCGTGGATTCCCCACCCACGTCGATGACGTCAGCGCCTTGGGCATGCATCAGCACCCCGGCGTCGATTGCCGCCTGCGCGGATGCGAACCGGCCACCGTCGGAGAATGAGTCCGGAGTGACGTTGAGTACCCCAAACACCGCCGGACGATCCAGCCGACGAAGTCGGTCGGGGATGCCCGCGCTCATCGCCCCATGATCAGGGCCATCGCCTCAGCGCGTGATGCCGGATCTCGCAGTGATCCGCGGACCGCGCTGGTGATCGTCTTTGACCCGGGCTTGCGAATACCGCGCATGGACATGCACAGATGCTCGGCCTGAACCACCACGATGGCGCCCCGCGGTTCCAAAATCTTCACTAGGGAGTCGGCGATCTGGGTTGTCAGTCGCTCTTGGACCTGGGGACGGCGCGCGAACACCTCGACCAGTCGCGCGAGCTTGGATAGGCCGGTAATCCGCCCATTGGCGTTCGGGATGTAGCCAATGTGAGCCACGCCGTGGAATGGCACTAGGTGGTGCTCGCAGGTGCTGTACATCTCGATGTCCTTGACGATGACCATCTCGTCATGGCCGACATCGAACGTGGTTGCCAGGACATCCTCAGCTGATTGGTGCAACCCGGCGAAGATCTCCGCGTAGCTTCGCGCCACTCGGGCTGGGGTATCCAGCAGGCCGTCCCGGGTGGGGTCCTCCCCGATGGCTACCAGCAGGTCACGCACTGCACGCTCGACCCCTTCAGCGTCAAACGCTCCGGCCGGCTGCTGCGGTGCAGCCACCGGGTCGATTCCTGACATCAGCGTTCGGTCTCGGAATGATCGATGACCTCATCCAATTCCAGGATCTTGGTCGGGGTGACGACCGGGCCACGGTCGTCCGGGCGGCGGCGCGCTGAGCCCGTCCAGGCCGGGCGAGGCGCGCGGATGGACAGCGCCTGGAAGATCGCCTCGATCTCGGCTTTGTCCAACGTCTCCTTTTCCAGCAATTCCAGAACCAGCGCATCCAGGACATCGCGATTGGCGATCAGGACTTCGTAGGCCTCCTGGTGTGCAGTCTCGATGAAGTTGCGCACTTCCTCGTCAATGGCGCCGGCAACCTGCTCGGAGTAATCGCGCACGTGGCCCAGGTCTCGACCCAGGAACACCTCGTTGTTCTCCTGGCCGTATCGAATCGCACCGAGGCGCTCGGTCATGCCGTACTGCATCACCATCGCCCTGGCCACCGACGTGGCCTTCTCGATGTCGTTGGATGCCCCGGTGGTGGGGTTGTGGAAGATCAATTCCTCGGCAGCACGGCCCCCGAGCATGTAGGCGAGCTGGTTGAGCATCTCACTGCGGGTGGTGGAGTACTTCTCCTGCTCGGGCAGCACCATCGTGTATCCCAGCGCCCGACCACGCGGCAGGATCGTGATCTTGTGGACCGGATCGGTTCCCGGCAGCGCGGCGGCGACAATTGCGTGTCCGGCCTCGTGGTAGGCGGTGATCTTCTTCTCGTGGTCGTCCATCACCCGCGTGCGCTTTTGCGGGCCGGCGATCACTCGATCGATTGCCTCGTCCAGAGCCTCGTCGTCGATCATGGACTTATCCATGCGCGCAGTCAGCAGCGCAGCCTCGTTGAGCACATTGGCCAGATCAGCTCCGGTGAAACCCGGGGTGCGCCGAGCGACAGCCATGAGGTCCACGTCCGGGCCCATCGGCTTGCCGGTGGCGTGAACCTGCAAGATCGCAAACCGTCCGGTGAGGTCAGGGCGTTCAACGGCGATCTGTCGATCGAACCGCCCTGGGCGCAGCAGGGCAGGATCCAGGATGTCGGGTCGGTTGGTGGCAGCTATCAAGATGACGTTCTGCTTGACGTCGAAGCCATCCATCTCCACCAGCATCTGGTTGAGTGTCTGCTCGCGCTCATCATGCCCGCCACCCATGCCCGCGCCGCGATGGCGACCCACGGCATCGATCTCGTCGATGAAGATGATTGCCGGAGCATTGGTCTTTGCCTGCTCGAACAGGTCCCTGACCCGTGAGGCGCCAACGCCGACGAACATCTCCACGAAGTCCGATCCGGAGATGGAGAAGAACGGGACACCGGCCTCACCGGCAACAGCACGGGCCAGCAGCGTCTTGCCCGTGCCCGGCGGACCGTACAGCAGCACGCCCTTGGGAATCTTGGCCCCGACGGCCTGGAACTTGGCTGGCTCGGCAAGGAATTCCTTGATCTCCTCCAGCTCTTCGACCGCCTCGTCGGCTCCGGCCACGTCCGCGAATGTGGTCTTGGGCATGTCCTTGGTGATCATCTTTGCCTTGGACTTGCCGAAATTCATGATGCGGTTGCCGCCGCCTTGCATCTGTCCCATGAAGAAGAACAGGAGCAGCACGACCAGCACGACCGGCAGCAGGGAGACCAGCAAGGTGGTCAGGATGTTGTCCGTGGGGACCACGACGTTGTATCCGCCGGGCAACTGTCCGGCCGCCTGCCGGGTCTGCAGCATCTGCTGAAGTTCCAGGCCCTGTCCGCTGATGTAGGACGTGCGAATCTTGGACCCATCCTTCAAGGTCAGGTCCAGGCTCTGATCTCGGTCGGTGAGGGTTGCTGCGGTGACTTTGCCACCTTGAATGTCCGATACCGCCGTGCCGGTGTCGACCTGGGTGGGTGAGCCGATGCCCGAGATCAGGCTCGATCCGATGAGCACCGCAGCCACGGCCAGGACGATCCAGAAGATCGGGCCCTTGAGTACTCGTCGGAAATCCACCATATGAAGGTACTACGCGCTGAGCGCGGCCGATCTGTCCGGTAGCCCCGATTCGCCCAGGGCGTACCGCCAATCAGTTCTGGTACACGTGGGGAGCCAGCACGCCAACGCAGCGCAGGTTGCGATACCGCTGGTCGTAATCCAGCCCGTAGCCCACGACGAACTCATTGGGAATGTCGAAACCCATGTATCGGGGAGTGATCGGAACCTGCACGGCATCTGGCTTGCGCATCAAGGTGAACACCTCGACCGAGGCCGGGCCCCGGGAGGACAGATTGCGCAATAGCCAGGACAGGGTCAGTCCAGAGTCCAAGATGTCTTCCACGACCAAGACATGCCGGCCGGCGATGTCGGTGTCCAGATCCTTCAAGATGCGCACGACTCCGGAGGATTTGGTTCCCGATCCGTAACTGGACACGGCCATCCAGTCCATGCCGACGTGCCGAGTCAGCGAGCGGGCCAGGTCGGCCATCACCATGATCGCGCCTTTGAGCACTCCGACGAGCAGCAGATCCTTGCCGGCGTAATCCCGTTCGATGTCTGCGGCCAGTTGGGCGATCCGCTCAGCAAGTTGCTCCTCGGTGAGCAAGATCTGCGCCAGATCGTTACCAATGTGTTCAGGGTGCACGTCAACTCCTGCCGTCAGACCAGATGGTCAGCCTTGCATACTGCACCTGCGCGGTGACCCCGACGGGCAGATTCACCGGACCTTGGCCATGCCAAGTGCTGATCAGTCTCTCCATCGACTGCACATGATCAAATGCCAATTCCTGGCAGCCAACGTGACGGCACATGGTGATCAGAACACGCGTTCGCACCGCCCGCGGCAGCTCCTGCAGGTCAGCCAGGCTCGCGCTGCTTCGATCCTGCTCGAACGCCACCAGCTCAGCGGTTGCTGCTGCGGCCCATCCATCAAGTGCATCGGCGTCATCACGCAGCAGCCGGCTCGTGCGCGCCAAGTTGCCCGGCAGGGCAGCCCCAAGCAGCTGCTGCAACTGCTCCATCCCCGCGCGCAGACGTGACCTGGTGTATGCGGGGTCGAGGTTGTGCGGATCGCTCCAGGCGCTGATGCCCAAGGGATCGCACATCTCGTGATACCCCTGGTGCACGACCGTTCGCGGGATTTGCAAAAACGGCCTGCGCAGCAGTCCGCTCACCGGCGCCATCGCGGACAGGCTGCGTGCTCCCGAGCCTCGCGCCAGGCCGAGCAACACGGTCTCGGCCTGGTCGTCCTGGGTATGCCCGAGCAGCACGGCAGCGGCATGGTACCGGCCAGCGACCTCCTCGAACACCGCTCGACGCGCGTCGCGCGCGGCAGCCTCGGGGCCACCTGTGGCTCCCACCTCGACCGGGATAGTCAGCACCTCAGCGATGCCCAGCAATCGGCAGTGATCGGCGGCCGTGGCCGCCACCTGCGCCGAGCCCGCCTGGAGTTGATGATCGATCACCACGCCGATCGGCTTCCACTGCTGACGCTCGGCCACCCAGGAGCTGGTCCCGGCCAGTGCCAGAGAATCCGGCCCGCCCGAGCATGCGATGACCACGTGCTGTCCTGGTTGGACGTCGGCCATCGCATCGCGCAGTGCAGTGCGCAATGCCATCAATGATGCAGAACTCATGGCAGGAAGTTCACGCGGCCGAACAGCCACACTGGGTCACGACCGCCGCAATGTGATCAACCACTAAACGCGCTGCAGCCACGGACGGAATCTTGTTGGCCATGATGACGAACACCAGCACGCGGCCATCGACATCGCGCGTGACCCCGGCCAGCGTCACGTCGGCGACCAGCGTGCCGGTCTTGGCACGAACAATTCCGCGTGCCGGCCGGGCAGCGGCAGAGCCGTATCGGTTGGCCAGTGTGCCGGTGAAGCCGGCAACAGGAAGCCCCTGGTTGATCGGCCACCACTGACTGGCCTGCGTGGTGGCCGCCTTGGTGAGGACCGTTGCCATGGTGGTCACCGGGGAGCGATCCAGATGGGACAGGCCGCTGCCATCGGACAAGGTGACTCCGACAGTGGAAACCCCGGCCGCTTGCAAACTGGCCACGATGGCAGCGGCTCCGCCGGCAAAGGATGCACCGTGTCCCGATTTGCCGCCGGCCAGGTGTGCCAGAGCTTCGGCCATGTTGTTATCCGAATCGGTGAGCATCCGCTCGATCAGCCAGGAAACCGTCGGACTGCTCACCGACGCCAGAGGCGTGGCTCCTGGGCCTGCGGTGCCTTTGTGGACTCCGGTGACCGTGACGCCGTTGGCCCGGAGCAGAGCGGCAAAGTGCTTGGCTGCGGCCCGAGCAGGATTTGCGACCCGCACCACGGAGGTCGGCGTGGCGCGCCCCTCGTCTGTCATCAATGCCTGGACCGGGGCAGCCTCCCCCTGTGATCGCAGGTTTGGCGACCAGCCTGGCGCCCAGTCCGGACCGGTGAACAGGCTGTCATCGAATTGCACGCCCACGCGGGCACCCGGTCCCAGTGCCACTGCGGTCTTTGCCGCCAGGTCCTGCATGGATGCCTGCGGGCCGACCGCCGGGCCGCTAGCAAGCAAGGGATCGCCGCCGCCGACCAGCGTGACCGTCGACCCCACTCGCACGACGCTGGTGCGCAGCCGGTAATCCGGTCCCAACACCGACAGGGCGGCTACCGCCGTCAGCAGCTTGGTTGCCGAGGCCGGGATCTGCGCAGTGGTGTCAGCCTGATTGAGCAGCACTGTGCCGGAAGCCGGATCGCTGATGATGGCACTGGCCTGTCCCAGCGCCTTGGAGTGCAGCAGCGGTCCAAGGCGTGCCGCAAGTCCCGCAGGGGTCGGCATCGGGGCGCGTGAGCCGGAGATCGCTGCCGGCACCAGAACGGGCGCCGCGCTGGGAAGTCCCGGCCCGGACGCAGCCTGGGCTGTGACCGAACAGGATGCCAGTACCACGCAGGTGGTGATGATGGCCACATGCCAGCCTCCTTGGCGCAGCATCGACCCTCCCGCATCACTAGCCTGGGATCACACACTATGACACCGCGAGGCCCACATGGCTGAGCGCTCTGCCCGAAAGGCAACCATGGAGCCCCTGGAGTTCGACGTCACCATCGAGATCCCCGCAGGCAGCCGCAACAAGTACGAGATTGATCATCACACCGGGCGCATTCGGCTGGATCGAATGCTGTTCACCTCCACGCGGTACCCGCATGACTACGGCTTCATCGATAACACCCTGGGGCAAGACGGCGATCCCTTGGATGCCCTGGTCTTGCTGGGCGAGCCGACGTTTCCCGGAGTGCAGATTCGCTGCCGAACGGTAGGCATGTTCCGGATGACTGACGAGGCCGGCGGGGACGACAAGGTGCTCTGCGTGCCGGCTGGTGACCCGCGCCAGGAGCACCTGCGCGACATCCACCACGTTCCTGAGTTCGATCGGCTCGAGATTCAGCACTTCTTCGAGGTCTACAAGGACCTAGAGCCCGGCAAGAGCGTTGAAGGGGCTACCTGGGTCGGGCGAACCGAAGCCGAGGCTGAGATTGCCGCTTCCTACGAGCGTGCCCGACAGATGCCGACGTCCGCGCATTAGGAGTGCACGTCCGTCTTACGAACAACAGTCATGGCCCCGACCAACACGTTGGTCGGGGCCATGACTGTTCAGCGTGCTCGGTGCTCCCGTTGGCCCGACCATGCGTCGGCCGAACGATGCGGTCAGTTAACTATGCGTCGGCGAAGCAGACTTTGCCGTGGCCGCAGCACTGTCCAGGCCCTTGTTCAGCTCCATGGGCGTGAAGAGCGCGTACCGAACCGGTTCGGGTAACGGCGTGAAGCCGAAGGCCTCAAAGGCGCCTTGGCCTGCTTGACGAATCAGGAATTGCGCCGTGGCGAAGGCAGCCGGGTCAGCGGGGTTGTTGCAGACCATGAGATGGGCGATGCCCATCACAGGCCAGCCGACCATGGCCTGGCCCTGCTGCAACACGATCTTGGCTGAGCTGGCAGAGAAGTTCTTGTCGTTCGGCACACCGCCCAGTGCTGGTCCGGCAGTGACATTGCCCTTGGCGTCGGTGGTGTACTCGATTGCGCCGATACCCACCTTTTGCAGTTGTGTGTCATCGGGGGCGATATCGCTGCCCTGCACCACCATGCTCGCGGCGGTGAAGTTGGCGGCGCTGGAGACGACCTGGGTCAGCACGCTGGCTGATCCGGTCTTTGCCGTCATGGCATCGATCAAGGCCTTTTGTGTTGGGAAATGCTGACCGGTGCTCACTGTGCCCGCTGAGCCTCCCTTCCAATCGGCCGGGGCCGTCTTGGCGAGGTAGGCGCCCATGGCAGCGACTGGGCCGCTGCTTGCCGTGGTGCTCATGACCGTGAGCGCCCCATCGGCTGACAGTGAAGTCCCGCCGTTGGCAGCGGTCAGGGCCGGGTCGCCCCATGAGGTGATCTGGCCACTGAGGATCTTGGCGATCAAGCTGTTGGACAGGACCAGGCCCTGGGCATCGGGGTTATTGAAGGCCAGCACCACGGCGTAGCCGAACACGGGGGCCACCACGATCTTGGCCGGACAGGTCTTTTGGAATTCCTCAGTCTGCAACGGTGTTGGCGCCTGGTCAAACAGCTTGATTGGCGCTGCCTCATTCGGGCCGACCTCGGTGATGGTCTGACCTGCGCACGATGAGCCCAGGTTGGTGTTGACCGCCGCGGCAACACCGGCCAGATCCTCGGGAACCGAGATCTTGGTATCGCCCTTTTCGCACACGATGTGCTGGTCGATCAGTGCCGCTTGCACGTCTGGCGGCAGCGGTGGTGTGCACGCGGCCAGTGCCACCGCACCCAGTGTGAGCAACGAAGCGAGGACGATGCCCCGGGATGTTGACAGCTTCCGGGACATCGTCCTCACCTTTTATCGTTGAGCCTGTTTACGGATCAGTGAACGAACGTGCTGGTACTACTTGATCGTCGTAACGAAATCCTTGGCCTTGGCCAGGACTGATCCCGAAACCGGCACGTAGCCCAGGCCCGAAGCCTGCGTGGGTCCGCACTTTTGGATCACGTAGTCGAAGAACTGGCGAACGCCCAGTCCGTTCGGGCCCTGGCCGTCGTCGCGAACCAGGCCGTAGCTGAAGATCGCAGCCGGGTAGGCGCCGTTGACCTTGACGTTGTGATCCAACGTGACCCAGCCATTTGAGCCAATGTTGGTTTGGACGGCCAGGTTCTTGGCTGCAGACTGAGCGCTGGGGGCAACGTACTGGCCCAGAGCGTTCTGGATGCGAGCAACCGGGTAGCCCTTGGCATCGGAGTAATCGACGTAGCCGATTGCGCCAGGGGTCTGGTCAATCAGCGCCATGTCGGCCGCGTTGCCCTTACCGGACTGCGAGCTGGGCAGCGGTGCGCCACCGGGGAATGCCGTGCCGAAGTTGTCCTGCACGACCGACCAAATGGTCGGGGCCCAGGCGTTCAGGTAGCCCAGGGTGTTGTTGGAGGTGCCGGAGGCATCCGAGCGGTAGACGACGGTGATGTTGGTCGCCGGGATGACCTTGGCGATCGCCGGGGTCTGCTCGGCCAGGATTTCCTTGTCACGCCAAGACGTGATCTTGCCGGCCATGATCTTGGCCAAGGTGACCTGCTTGAGCTGGATGGACGAGCCCAGGGTCTTGTTGGTGGCAGCGTTGCGCAGGTTGATCGGGAAGGCGATGGCGCCGCCGATGTCAGGCAGGTAGTGGTAGCCGAAGGATGGCGGGGTCGCCGTTGCGGCGTACTGCGAATCCGTCTGGCCGTACACAAAGACGCCCTTTTGGAAGTTCGACTTGCCAGTGCCGGAACCGGTCGAGGCGTACTGAACCGCGAAGTCCGACTGGGTGGCGTTGTAGCCCGACAGGCAGGCAGACATGAAGGGGTAAGCGAATGACGAGCCGCCACCACTGATGGTGTTGGTCGCGAATGATGGTGCCGCAAGGGCGATGGTGGACGCAGCTACTGCTGCGCTCGCCGCGACTGCAAGCAGACGACGCACGGGATTCTCCTTAGGTGGATTTCAATTGCCAGTGAAACGCTAGGCAAGGTGGGTGACCAGAAGGTCCCTTGCGGATTTCCCAGTCACGACGCTCAGGTGAACAGTGCGTGGACAGGTGAACAGCCGATTAACCGAAGCGGCCGTTGACGTAGTCGAGCGTGCGCTGGTCCTGCGGGTTGCCGAAGATGTCGGTCGTCGGCCCCTGTTCAACGATGTGCCCGGGCTCGCCTTCGGCTGCCAGGAAGAACGCGGTGTAGTCGGCCACGCGCACTGCCTGCTGCATGTTGTGGGTCACGATGATGATCGTGATGTCCTTGGACAGCTGGCGAATGGTCTCCTCGACCTTCAGGGTCGATGCCGGGTCCAGTGCTGAGCACGGCTCGTCCATCAGCAGCACGTGCGGATTCACCGCAAGTGCACGGGCGATGACCAGGCGCTGCTGCTGGCCACCGGACAGCGAACCGGCCTCGTGGTTGAGGCGGTCCTTCACTTCGGTCCACAGCCCGGCCGCGGTCAAGGTCTCCTCCACGATGTCGTCGTGGTTGGGACGCTTCATGCCCGACAGCTTCAGGCCGGCGAGCACGTTTCCGCGAATGGTCATCGAGGGGAACGGGTTTGGCTTTTGGAAGACCATCCCGATCGCCAGGCGAATCAGGACCGGATCGACCTCAGGGGCGTAGATGTCCTTACCCTCGTAGCGAATCTCCCCGGCCAGCGCAGCGCCCGGAATGAGCTCGTGCAGGCGGTTCAGAGTCCGAAGGAAGGTCGACTTGCCGCAGCCCGAGGGGCCGATCAGCGCGGTCACCGTCCGCTTGGGAAA
>Ga0164296_1002573_pt1 | contig 17868 bp, 12 predicted proteins | sample GEODES057metaG_FD_113533 | JGI IMG/M metagenome (GOLD analysis project Ga0164296, IMG submission 113533) | Dystrophic lake water microbial communities from Trout Bog Lake, Wisconsin, USA - GEODES057 metaG | ecosystem: Environmental > Aquatic > Freshwater > Lake | place: USA: Trout Bog Lake...
CAACCGGGGGCCCAGACGAAGCGCTGGCGCTGGTTATGGCGCTGGCACTCGCGCGCATCGGCATCGCCAGCGCCGATCCATCCGTCCGCCCGGACTGCTTGGCGGTGATGCTCGTGCAGGCAGGGCCATCATTCGGCAGACAAAACGGGATCGATAGCACCGAGGCCGAGCGGAGCGGTGATGATCACACCGAGCGGAGCGGTGATGATCACACCGAGCAGAGCACTCCGCGCCGACTGAACGCCGAGCGCCGACCAACCGCCGAGCCTGGGCGCAACGACCAGGCTGGTGACGATCCGACCAGCACCGATCATGCCTGGGGGGACCGGCAAACCACGGCCCCGGGCGCACGCGCGCCAGTTATTTCCTTCGATTGGAGTTGGGGCGCGCCAAGTCCGGATGCGGCGATGGCACCAGTGGCTCTTTACAGCCACCCCACGGCGATTTTTCGCTTGTACCCGACGTCAGGCACCACGACGGCGCCGCGCCATTGCGTGCTAACCCATGCCGCAATCGTCGCGGAACTTGCCGCCGACGCCGCTGCCACCCTGGATAAGGCCGTTGCTCCCATCACGCTGTGCGCCATCGGCGGCCACCCCGCATTGCGCGGTGCCGTAACCGCGCTGGGTGCCGGCGGCAGTGTGGTATTCACGCACATATCCCGCGTTGCCAACGCCATCCTCAAGCACAACGTCACCCTGCTGCTGACGTCGCCTTTCGTCTTGCGACAAATCCTTTCGACGCTACCTGATTGTATAGGCCCCCTGCCCTCTTTGCGCGCGGTGGTCACCATGGGGAGTATCTTGCCAAGCGGCCTCGCGGCACAGGCCGCGCGGGTCCTGTGCCGACGTGTTCTGACATACTACGGCGCCACCGAATGCGGTGCCGTGGCGATCGGTCCGCCGACTGGCACATCCGCTGGCACCTTGCTGCCAGGCGTGCAAGCCCAGACCGTGGATGACGCTGGCCGACCATTACACCCTGGCCATGCCGGCTTATTGGGGTTTCGCACGCCCGGCCTGTTTGCCGGCTATTGGCATGATCCCGAGGCAACGGCCGCCAAGATGCGCGACGGCTGGTTCTACCCGGGGGATATCGGCGTGGTCACCGCGGATCGTCGCCTCATCCTCCATGGGCGAAGCAATGAAATCATCAACACCGGCGGCCTGAAAATCAGCCCGCGCGCAGTGGAAGCAGCCCTGCTGAACTTCCCGGGCGTGATCGAGGCCGCAGCCTTCGGGGTTCCGGACGGCGAAGGCTTAACCCACGCCTGGGCCGCCGTCGTGGGGGAGGCGCCCCTGCCAATTGCCGCCCTTATGCAGTTCGCCCGCGAACGACTAGGCATCTCGGCCCCACGCCACCTGCTGCAAATTACGGCGCTTCCCCGAAACGCCAATGGCAAGGTTCTGACGGATGCACTGGTGCTTTTCGCTTTACGCCGCACCGGCACAGGGCCTCTGGGGCCACAGCCTGTAACAGCGACGCGACCCAATGGCTGATGGGGTGCCGGGTGTCCCCGAGGCTGGAAGCGCCCCGCTCTAGCGCCAAAGCAGGACCTTCGCCGCTATGGGGGGCTGACCGGCAGACCTGACGGAACGTTGCGCCGCCCTGCTGAATGCCGGCACGCAGACCTGATCTAAAACAATGCACGCATTGCTACGGACGTAGATCGGCGGAAGGCCGTGCACAGGGATGTGTGGCCGAGCGCTGCATGATTAGGGATCCTGCCAAGGATTCTGCGGCGGGATTCTGCGGCGAAATTCTCCGAGGGGATGCCCCGGAAGGATTTTCAGAAGGGATGTTCAGGAGGGATGTTCAGGGGGGGGATGCAGCCCAGCGGGCGTCGACGGGGCGGCAGTACATGCGGCGTGATTGCGCTACTCCAGCGCGCTCCGCAGCGCCGCCCCGGCCATGACGGTGAACAGGCCCAACGCCCCGGTCAGAATCGCCGTCAGCAGCAGCAATTGTGGCTGCGCAGACAGCCCGCTCGCCACTGCGGCGGGGGCGGAGGCGCCGAAAATAACCACCGGGATCAGCAATGGCAGAACCAGGATCGGCAACAGCACGCCCGGCCGGCGCGCGCCGAGTACCATCGCGGCACCGAGCGTTCCGAACAGCGACATGATCAGGGTGCCGGGCAGCAGCGCGAGCAGCAGCACAGGGATGCCGTCATCAGGCATCCGCAGCATCACCGCAATCGGTGCGGCCATGACGATCAGCGGCAATCCCGTGGACAGCCAATGGGTTACGGCTTTAGCGGCAGCGATGGCGGCGGCGGGCAGCCCGGATAGGATCAGGTGGTCCAAGGACCCGTCCTCCAGATCCGCTCCGAACAAGCGTTCCAGCGGCAGCAGCGCGGCCAGCAGGGCGCAGACCCAGATCACCGCCGGCGCGATGTGGCCCAGCGTTTCCGGGGTGGGACTAACCCCGAACGGAAACAGCGACGCGGCGATCACAAAAAACAGCAGTGCTGCCAGCGTATCGCCGCCATGGCGGATCGACAGGCGCAGGTCGCGTGCGATGATGGCCCAAAAACGATACATCTAGCCCAACCTGACCTCGCTAACGTCGGCCAACGGCAGCGGAACATGGGTCGCCGCCACAACCATGCCCCCGGCGGCACGGTGCGCCGCCAGCATAGCGCCGAAGCGGGCGATGGAGGCCGTATCCAGCCCCAGTGTCGGTTCATCCAGAAGCCATAGCGGCGCGTTGGACAGCGCGAGCCGAGCGAGCGCCACGCGCCGCTTCTGGCCCGCCGACAGCATGCGGGCCCGCAGGTCCGCCAATGCCGTCAGATTCATCGCCGCCAGCGCCGGTCCGATCGGCCGGCGGGCGATCGCGGCGGCGAACGACAGGTTCTCGGTCACCGTCAGCCCCAGTTTGATGGCGTCCTGGTGGCCGACATAGGCCGCTCGTGGTCCGTGTTCGGCCAGATCATCGAAGATGTCATGTCCCTGCCACAGGACCGTCCCGGCGACCGGGCGAATCAGGCCGGCCAGCACCCGCAACAGCGTGCTTTTGCCAGCCCCGTTGGGGCCGGAGAGGATGATCGCCTCGCCTGAGGCGATGGTCATGGACAGGTCGCGGAAAATCAGACGTTGGCCGCGGCGCACGGCGACGGCCTGGAGTTGGATGTTAACGGCGCGTGTGCCGACCGTGCTGGCGGCATCCTCGGCGTGCAACGAATGATCCCTCTGCGTCTGGTGCCGGTGGACGAGTTGTGGTGGGTGTGGTTAAAGCCCGACGTTCGTCAATATTTCATCCGCGGCGCGATCTCCACCCCCGCCGCCCCAGCCAGAGGCGCCTCGCGAAACGGGGCGATACAAGCGCATGACCGCCGTTGGGCACGATACTCTGAAAACGCGCAAGACTCTCTCCGTCGCGGGGCAGAGTTACACGTATTTCTCTTTGCCGGAAGCGGCGAAGACGCTGGGTGACATCACCCGCCTGCCGGTCAGCTTGAAAGTGCTGCTGGAGAACGTTCTGCGGTTCGAGGATGGACGCTCCTACAAGGTGGATGACGCAAAGGCGATCGTCGGCTGGCTGGAAAAAGCGTCTTCCAGCAAGGAAGTCCCGTTCAAGCCCGCGCGCATCCTGCTGCAGGATTTCACCGGCGTGCCGGCCGTGGTCGATCTGGCGGCGATGCGCGATGGTCTGACCCGTTTGGGCGGCGACCCGGCGAAGGTGAACCCGCTGGTGCCGGTTGACCTGGTGATCGATCACTCGGTGATGGTGGACGTTTCTGCCAGCGCCGACGCGCTGCAGAAGAATGTGGATATCGAGTTCGATCGCAATGGGGAGCGGTATCGCTTCCTGCGCTGGGGCCAGGAAGCATTCGACAATTTCCGCGTCGTGCCGCCCGGCACCGGCATCTGCCATCAGGTGAATCTGGAATATCTGGGCCAGACGGTTTGGACCTCGGTTAATAACGGCACGACCTATGCCTATCCCGACACGTTGTACGGCACGGACAGCCACACCACCATGGTGAACGGCCTCGGCATTCTGGGTTGGGGCGTCGGCGGTATCGAGGCGGAAGCGGCCATGCTCGGCCAGCCCATTGCCATGCTGATCCCCGACGTCATCGGCTTCAAGCTGACCGGTAAAATGCCGGAAGGCGCGACGGCGACCGATCTGGTGCTGACCGTCACGCAGATGCTGCGCAAGAAGGGCGTGGTCGGCAAGTTCGTTGAATTCTTCGGCCCCGGCCTGAACGATTTGGGCCTGCCGGACCGTGCGACGATCGCCAATATGGCGCCGGAATACGGTGCTACCTGCGGCTTCTTCCCGATCGACAAGATCGCCCTGGATTACCTGCGCTTGTCGGGCCGTGACCTGGACCGGATCGCACTGGTTGAAGCCTACTTGAAGGCGCAGGGCATGTTCCGCGAAGCCGGCACACCGGACCCGGTGTTCACCGATACCCTGGAACTGGACCTGGGCTCGGTGCTGCCGTCGATGGCTGGCCCGAAGCGTCCGCAGGACCGCGTGCTGCTGAAGGACATATCCGCGTCATTCAAGGCCGATCTGACCAAGGGTCTGGGCGTGGCGGCGAACGACACCGGCGTGTCGGTGAAGGTCGAGGGCAAGAATTACGAGATCACCCATGGCGATGTGGTGATTGCGGCGATCACGTCCTGCACCAACACCTCCAATCCGTCGGTCCTGGTGGCAGCCGGCCTCGTGGCACGCAAGGCGCGGGCCAAAGGTCTGACGCCGAAGCCGTGGGTGAAGACCTCGCTTGCGCCTGGCTCTCAGGTGGTGACCGAGTATCTGGACAAGGCCGGTTTGACGGCGGACCTGGACGCGATCGGCTTCCAAACGGTCGGGTATGGCTGCACGACCTGCATCGGCAACTCCGGCCCGCTGGACGACGCGATCGTGGACGCGATCGAGGACAACAAGTTGGTGGGTGCTGCGGTGATTTCCGGCAACCGCAACTTCGAAGGCCGCGTGCATGCGAACGTGCGGGCGAACTACCTCGCCTCCCCGCCGCTAGTCGTGGCCTATGCGCTGCTGGGTAAAGTGACGGTGGACATCACGACCGCGCCGCTGGGCAATGACCAGGACGGCAAGCCGGTCTACCTGAAGGACATCTGGCCGACGAACAAGGAAATCGCCGACACGATCGCCGCGTCGCTGTCGCGTGAGCAGTTCCTGAAGCGCTACGGCGAGGTGTTCAAGGGGCCGAAGCAATGGCAGGCGATCCAGGTGGAAGGCGATAGCGCCACCTATCGCTGGTCCGATGGCTCGACCTACGTGAAGAACCCGCCCTATTTCGAAGGCATCACGATGGAACCGGCACCGGTCGGCGACATCACCGGCGCGCGCATCCTTGCCGAACTCGGTGACTCGATCACCACCGACCACATCAGCCCCGCCGGTTCGATCCGCAAAACGTCTCCGGCCGGCGAATACCTGCTGGAACGGCAGGTCACGCAGGCGAACTTCAACAGCTACGGCGCACGTCGCGGCAATCATGAGATCATGATGCGCGGCACCTTCGCCAATATCCGCATCCGCAATGAGATGCTGGTAAACGTTGAAGGCGGCATGACGAAGCACCTGCCCAGCGGTGAGCAGATTCCGATTTATGATGCGGCGATGCGCTATAAGAAGGATGGCGTGCCGCTGGTGATCTTCGGCGGCAAGGAATACGGCACCGGTTCGTCGCGTGACTGGGCGGCCAAGGGAACGTTCCTGCTGGGCGTGAAGGCGGTGATCGTGGAAAGCTTCGAGCGTATCCACCGCTCTAACTTGGTTGGCATGGGCGTGCTGCCGCTGGTGTTCCAGCCGGGCATGGATCGCAAGACGCTGGGCATCACGGGCGAGGAAATCATCGACATCACGGGTCTTGAGTCGATCACCCCGCGTATGGAATTGAACCTGGTGATCCACCGCCCGAACGGCACCGTGGATACCGTGCCGGTGCTGTGCCGCATCGATACGGTTGACGAGGTCGCTTACTATCAACATGGCGGCATCCTGCAGTACGTGCTGCGCGGGATGGCGAAAGCCGCCTGATAGCGATTGCCGAAATAGGACCAGGGATAGGCCGGCCAACGGCACCGGTGACCGGCTTATCCCCCTAACGGCCTTTGCGGATCATCGGCCCCTGATAGTCGAACCGACCTTCCGCACAGGCAGGAAGACCAGCGGTCGCGTGACAGCGTAACCAATATCGATGCGCCGGCGGGCCTCCCCCGCCGGCGTTTTCCGTTCGAGACACCCCGGAGGCGAAACCGATAGGGCATGCGGCATGCCGCATGTGAGCGCGCAATCGCGTTCCGTCCCCCAGGGTCGACGCATCTGCGGGGCAGGCTTCCGACGATCACGCGCTAAAAAGGTATCTCCAGTTCCAGCCGCCAGCGCAGCACGTTATGCGGCGTCGCGGGCGTCTCGCCGAAAAGCCATCCAATCTCGTATTTCAGCTTGCCGGCCGTCCCCAGCCCCAACGAATGCAACTGAAGTTGCCCGACCCCGACCGGGCCAATCAGGAACTGCTGCCCGTTCCAGGCCGGTGCTCGGCCCAACGTTCCAGCATCGCCATAGATCTCGATCGCCGGGGACAAGGGCGCCCAGAGGTTCCAGCGGCTTTGCCAAGCATAAGAGACATCCAACCCGCTGCCGGTCTGATCCGGGCCCAGTTGGCGTGTCATCAATAGATTAAACGTATGCACCGTCTGGCCAACTTCCTTGGCGATGAGTGGGCCAAAGGTGACCGCGTTCGGTCCGGCGTTCTGCGCGCGCGTCAGTGACTGGCCGTATTCGAAGTAGAACCCCGTATCAAAGAATGTTTCACCTGGTTCGGTCAGTTGGATCATGTTCTCGACCACCGCGGCGGTCACCAACAAAGGCTGGCCCAAACCGGGCTGACGGTCGAAACTCATCTCGAGCTCGAAATGCCACCAGGGCGTCAGGCCGGTCCCCACCTCGGTCGTGTAACTCTGCGCGCCGCGCTGGTTCGGACGGTTATCGAAGACGGCCGCACCGTTGTGCTCGATCTCCAACTCCCCAAAATCGACCTCGTAGGGCGAACGCACATGCAGATCGGCATAGACCGGGGCTGGGATCAATCCGAGCACTGCCAGCAAAAAGAGGCTCGGCCTTGTCATTTCGCCACCAGGACACCCAGCGCCGTATCCTGGTGGAAGTCACCGAAGACCTTGTATTCCCCCGGTTCCAGCGGCCCCAGAAACACGGTGATCGTCTGCCCCGGAGCCACGAGCTTTTCGCGATTGAGTTGGGCGCTTTCGAACTCTTCGGCCGTGGGATCCGCGTTGGTTACCAGTAACTTGAATTTCGTGTGCGCCGGTACCTCGACCCGTGCGGGCTGCATCCTGTGGTCACGGAAGGTGACGGTGGGAGAGTCCTCGGCCTGTGCCGCCGGCGTCGCGACGACGAAAACCAGGACCGCGGACACCGCCGCGATGGCGGCAGCCTTGGGACGGCTCGCCAGACGGTTCATGAGAACCAGCAGGATCATCGTGCCGATCCAGGCACATACCTGCACGCCGCATGGGCGTGCCGAATAGCCGATCAGCGCATGCAGCGTCTTGCCGGTGAAACTCGTATCCTCGATCACGCCACTGCTGTTCCATACCACCTCCCCCCAGCTCGGCAGCACATCAGCGGCGTGTAGGATCGCCGCGGCCTGACCGGCCATGCCGGCGGCAAGCAGCGCGATCAACCCGTTCGTGACAGCGAACAGGTGGCGCACCGGAATGGCAACAAGGCCGCGATACAGCAACCAAGACAGCAGCGCGGCTAAGCCCAGTCCCAGAATCCCGCCCAAAGCCATGGCCGCGCCCGAGGCGCCAGATTCCGCCATGATCCCGAACATGAACAGCACGATCTCCGCCCCCTCTCGCAGCACGGCAACAGCCACGACAACGGCCAAGGCAAGCAGAGACCGCTGGCCCAGGCTGACGGCGTGACCGATGGACCTCATTTGTTGCGCCATTTCTCGTGCATGGGCCGACATCCAGGTGATGTGCCAAGTCAACATGCCGACAGCGAACAACAGGATGGCGGCGGTGAAGACCTCCTGTCCGACGCCGTTCAACGCATCGGACAAGGCCGCGGCGGACATCGCCACCAGCGACGCCCCGGCGACACCGGCAGCAATGCCGGCGCTGATCCACCGTCCGCGCTGGGCAACCCCCTGTGTCGCCGCCAGGACGATGCCGACGATCAAGCCTGCTTCCATCGCCTCCCGAAATACGATGATGAGGCTGACCAACATGACGGCGCTCCCCGCGAAATGATATTGCGAATGATTCGCAATATGGGAACCGATAAACGCTTAGGCACGACAGCGCAAGCTGATTCCTCGGGTGCCATCGGGTTGGCGGTCGCAACTATCCGCGGGCGTCACAAGCCCGCCCCCGTTCATCCGGCGCGACCGGCACTGCCCAGCATCACGACGGCGGAGCCGGATATCAGGATGCGTAACGCGGTGGGATCAGGCGGCAACCGCGTGCGGAGACCCCGCCTGAGGCGCAACAACCGCGTCGCCAGGGCGGACGCCGGCCAAATCGGCAAGCAACGCGAAGGACTGCTTGCGCGCCGCATGATCCCAAATGTTCGCCGTCACCATCAAAGCATCCGCCCCCGTGCGGGCAACGAACTGTTCCAGCCCCAGGCGCACCGTCTCGGGACCGCCGACCACGGCACACGATAGCGCGCTATCCAGCATCGCTTGGCCGTAGCGATCCGCCTCTAACCGATCGACCGGCATCGGCAATTTTCCGGGCTGGCCGCGCCGCAGGTTCAAAAAGGACTGTTGCTGGGAGGTAAACAAATATCGCGCCTGCTCATCCGTCTCGGCAACCACGACGTTCAAGCCCAGCATCACATGGGGCGCCGCCAGGTGCGCCGACGGGCGGAAGCCATCGCGGTAGATGCGGATCGCGTCCATCATCATGTCCGGCGCAAAATGCGAGGCAAAGCCGTACGGCAAACCCAGCATCGCCGCCAATTGTGCGCCATAGGTCGAGGAGCCGAGGATCCATACCGCCACCTGCTCCCCAGCGCCGGGCACGGCCCGCAGCGGCTGGCCAGGATGGTCCGGCTCAAAATATGACATCAGTTCCACCACATCGCGCGGGAACTGGCTGGAATCGCCATCCAGATTGCGCCGCATGGCCCGCGCCGCAACCTGATCCGATCCCGGCGCACGGCCCAGCGCCAAATCGATCCGCCCCGGATGGAGCGCGGCCAGGGTGCCAAACTGTTCGGCAATCAGCAGCGGCGCATGGTTCGGCAGCATGACCCCACCGGCACCAATCCGGATGGTGGACGTCACGCTCGCCACATGCGCCAGTGCCACGGCCGTTGCGGCCGAGGCAATGCCGGGCATGTTGTGATGCTCCGCCATCCAATATCGGCCGTAACCCAGCGTTTCGGCATGGCGGGCAAGATCCATCGAGTTGCGCAGTGCCTGTCCGGCAGTGCTGCCCTCGGGGATCGGCGAAAGATCAAGGATGGATAGAGGTACCATATCGCCCATATAGGATGAGAAATGCCAAAACGCTAACCTGTGGCGGATCAACGGGGCAACCGAGGGACCCATGCACATCGATTTCGACAATTCCTACGCTCGGCTGCCCGACCGCTTCTATGCGCGCCAGGACCCCGTGCCCGTCGCCGCGCCGCGCCTGATCGCCTTGAACACCGCCCTGGCCGATTTGCTGGGTCTGGATGCGAAGGCGCTGGCGGAACCCGATGGCGTAGCGATCCTGGCCGGCAACAAAATCGCCCCAGGGTCACTGCCGATCGCCATGGCCTACGCCGGGCACCAGTTCGGGCATTTCACGCCACAACTGGGCGACGGCCGTGCGAATTTGCTGGGTGAGGTCATCGGGCGCGATGGCGTGCGACGCGATATCCAGTTGAAGGGGGCCGGCCGCACGCCGTTTTCCCGCGGTGGCGACGGCCGAGCGGCACTGGGGCCGGTGTTACGGGAGTATGTGGTCAGTGAGGCGATGGCGGCGCTTGGTATCCCGACCACCCGCTCTTTGGCCGCGGTCTTCAGCGGGGAACCGGTGCAGCGCGAACAGATGCAGCCCGGCGCCGTGCTGACGCGTGTGGCCAGCAGCCATATCCGCGTTGGTAGCTTCCAGTATTTTGCCGCTCGCGGCGACGTCGAGGGGCTTCGTCTGCTGGCTGACTGCGCCATGGCGCGGCATTACCCACAGGCCGGGTCCTATCTGGCCTTTCTTGATGCGGTGGTCGGCGCGCAAGCTTTTCTGGTGGCGCAATGGCTCCTGATCGGCTTCATCCATGGCGTGATGAATACCGATAATTGCTCGATCGCCGGCGAAACGATCGATTACGGTCCCTGCGCGTTCATGGAAGCGTATGATGCCGGCACGGTATTCAGTTCGATCGATCACTATGGCCGCTACGCCTACGCCAATCAGCCAAAAATCGCGCTGTGGAACCTCTCACGACTGGCCGAAACACTGCTGCCGCTGATCGATCCCGACCAGGAAAAGGCCCTACCGCAGGCCGAGGCGGTGCTGATGCAGTTCGGTCCGCGCTTCGAGGACGCCTATCTGGGCGGGCTGCGCCGTAAGATTGGTCTGTCTGGGACGCATGGTGGCGATGATTCCCTGACACAGGATTTTCTGAAGCTGTTGGCCGAACATGGGGTCGATTTCACCCAGGGTTTCCGCGCCCTGGCCGCCGCGGCGGATGGTGAATTATGGGTCCGTGCGCTGTTCGGTGACGGCAGCGATTTTGACCGCTGGGCCGCACGGTGGCGGCAGCGTCGAGAGCAGGGCGCTGCGTTGGATGGGGCGGCACTCCGTCTGATCAATCCGATCTATATCCCACGCAATCACCTGATCGCCGCAGCCATCACAGCAGCAGAGGCCGGTGATTTCACCCCCTTCGAAGAACTTTGCGCGGTGCTGCGTCACCCGTTCGATGAACAGCCCGGCAGAGAGCGCTACGCGCGCCCCGCCGAAGAGCATGAACGGGTGCAGGTGACGTTCTGCGGCACCTAAGTCCGCCGTCACAGCCCTCGTTGCGGGAGCGATGCCTGTTCCCATGCTAGAAATTCAACCATCAATACCGTCCGGCACCACCGCAGCCGAACCGCCCTCATCGTCCCGCCCAAACGGAGAGTATGTCATGCAGCGTATGAAAATCTGGGACCTGCCGACGCGCCTTTTCCACTGGGCCACTGTCCTGCTGGTGCTTGGTGCATGGCTCAGCCAGGAATTCGATCGCATGGAGTTGCATGTCCTGATCGGCTACGCGATCCTGACGCTCATAATATTCCGCGTTATTTGGGGCCTTATCGGTAGCGATACCGCACGCTTTACGCATTTTCTCCGCTCCCCGCTGCAAGCGCTGCACCATCTGCGCCATCTGACACGTCGGGAAGCGGACCGTGAGATCGGCCACAACGCGGCCGGCGGCTGGATGGTTCTGCTGATGCTTCTGCTGCTCGGCGCTCAGGCGGTTACTGGGCTATTTGCCAATGACGACGGCAATACCGAAGGTCCCCTGATGCACCTCGTCAGCAAAGACCAAAGCGATGCGATGAGTCACCTGCATGCGCTGAATTTCGGTCTGATCGAAGCCGTGATTGCGCTCCATATTCTGGCAATCCTCGCATACGCCATCATCAAGCGTCACGACTTGGTGCGCCCGATGCTCAGCGGGGTGAAAGCGATGCCCGAGGACGTTGCCGCCCCCAGACTAGCCGGGCCGGTGCGCGCCCTGCTGGCGCTAGCGCTAGCCGTGGGTGTGGTTGCGTTGATCGTTCGCCTGTAAGGCCGCAGCGTTTCCAGGTGTCTGGGCCTTTGCCAGACCGGCGAAACCTTGTCCGCGGCAAACTCTCGGGCCAAACTGACGCCCATAGTAAAATTGCGCCTAGACAATGAGGAAACTTCGCATGACAAACGTCGCCCCAGCCAGCAGCACCCCGAAGGAACTGGACGCGCTGGTGATCGGCGCCGGGTTCTCCGGCATGTACCAGTTGCACTGCCTGCGTGACCGCCTGGGACTGAAGGTCCGCGTCGTGGAAGCCGCCGATGGCGTTGGCGGCACGTGGTATTGGAACCGCTACCCCGGCGCACGCTGCGATTCCGAAAGCCATGCCTACTGGTTCACCTTCAACCAGGACCTGATGCGTGAATGGGAATGGTCCGAACGCTATCCCGGCCAGGCAGAAATCCTCCGCTATCTGAACTTCGTCGCCGATCGGCTGGACCTGAAACGCGACATCCAGTTCAACACACGCGTCGAGGGTGCCGACTATGACGCTGCCACCAAGCGCTGGCTTGTGCGGACGACAGCGGGGGAGACATTCTCCGTCACGTGGCTGATAACCGCGGTGGGATGCCTGTCCAGCGCCAACCTGCCAAAAATTCCTGGGCTGGAGACCTTCAAGGGCGCTTTCTACCACACCGGTGAATGGCCACATGAAGGCGTTGATTTCACCGGCAAGCGCGTCGCGATCATCGGCACCGGATCCACCGCCATCCAGGCCGTTCCTGTCATCGCCGAAACCGCGGCGCATCTGACGGTGTTTCAGCGCACCGCCAACTACTCGGTCCCGGCACAGAACGGTCCGTTGTCGCGGGAATTCAAACGCTGGGTCAAAGACAGCACGGCCGAAATCCGCAAGGTCACCCGGGAGACGCATAACGGCATGCCGTTCCGGGTGGCGGAAACCCGGGCGATGGAAGTGCCACCCGAGGAACGCGAGGCGATTTATGAATCCGCCTGGGAGCGCGGCGGGTTGCGTTTTCGTGCGTCCTTCCATGACGTGCTGTCCAGCAAGGCCGCGAATGATACCGCGGCCGATTTCATCAAGCGCAAGATCCGCTCCATCGTGAAAGATCCGCGCACCGCGGCGCTACTGTCGGATATCGACCATCCCTACGCCGCCAAGCGTCCGCCGATCGATAGCGGTTATTTCGAGGCCTTCAATCGCCCCAATGTCTCGTTGGTAGACGCCCGTTCGGCGCCGATCGAGCGTATCAGCGAACACGGCATCGTCACGAAGGACGGCGAATATCCGGTGGATATCATCGTCTTTGCCACCGGCTTTGATGCCATGACCGGGCCGCTGCTGCGCATGAACATCCACGGCCGTGATGGTGTCGCGCTTAAAGACGTATGGGAGGATGGGCCGCGTAACTACCTGGGCTTGCAGGTGGCCGGATTCCCCAATCTGTTCACCATCACAGGCCCCGGCAGCCCGTCGGTGCTATGCAATATGCCGGTGGCGATCGAGCAGCATGTCGACTGGATCACCACCTGTATCGACTACCTGCGCCGCAACGGCCTGCAAACAATCGAGGCCAAGCCGGAATCGATGGATAAGTGGGTCGCGGCCGTGAATGAAGCCGCCGGCAAGACCCTGCTGCCGCAGGCCACCCACTCCTGGTATCTGGGCGCCAATATTCCCGGCAAACCGCAGGTATTCATGCCGTATGCCGGCGGACTGGTCCGGTATCGGGAAATCTGCAACGACGTTGCAGAGCGCGCGTATGACGGATTTGCCGTATCGTAACACGCCACCATCACGACGACGCAATGCGGCCATGCCCCATCCCGATGGTAAATGGCCGCTTGGCGTAGAGACGGACATCATCCCCGCAGGAGCGAGCCTTGGAACTGAGCGCACATTTTCCCACCCGGCATATCGGCAACGATCCGGCAAAAATCCGTGACTGGGCGCAGGCGGCCGAAGATCTCGGCTACGCCCATATCGAGGTACCCGATCACGTCTTCGGTGCAGCACCGCGCGGCGACTGGAAGCCGCTATACACGGAACAAGACCCGTTCCATGAAACGTTCACAACCATGGCCTTCCTCGCTGCGGTGACCAAAACGATCAAGCTGGCCAGCGGTGTATTGATCCTGCCGCAACGCCAAACCGGCGTGGTCGCCAAACAAGCCGCCGAGATCGACATCCTCAGCGCTGGCCGCATGCGCCTCGGCATTGGTGTCGGTTGGAACCATGTCGAATACGAATCACTCGGCGCCACCTGGAACACGCGCGGCGCGATGCAGGCCGAGCAGATCGAGGTGATGCGGCGCCTGTGGACCGAAGATCTGGTGACATTCAAGGGCAAGTTTCATACGCTAGAAAGCGTCAATGTCATGCCTGCGCCGATCCAACGGCCGATCCCCATCTGGTTCGGCGGTTCATCCGATGCTGTCATCAAACGCGCCGCACGCCTGGGCGATGGCTGGATGCCGATTATCGCACCGGATGAAACCGGGCAGGCGAAACTTGCGAAATTACGTGCCCATTTGCAGGAATTCGGCCGCGATCCGAAAACATTCGGGTTGGAAGCCTGGATCCGCGCACCGCGCTTTGATCCCGACTCCTGGGCATCCGACGTCGCAACGTGGCGACGCCTGGGGTTCAACATCATCATGGTCTACCCGACCTACGATGTGGGCGATCTGGACGCGCAGATCGATCTGCTGAAGCGCTTCAAGGAGATCGTCAACGGCTAACGGCACGATCGTTACCGCCTGTCCCTTCCGCGGGCCCGTTTATTGGCCCGATTGCCGGGCTTGGCGCCGTGCCAGCGGCGGCCCAACCAAGGTATGGCTGGACAGGACAGGACTGACGCGCGCGTGCACCTGAGACCCGCATGGCCGGACGGACATCCGGCCATGCGTCTTTGCCAAGACCTGCGACGACCTATTCGGCCGCAGCGGCCATTTTCTTCACGCCATCGAACGCCGGCATCACCTCTTTGGAGAACCGGTCGAGATCTTCGAGTTGCACCGCCAGCGGCGTGCCCAGCGGCGTGGCGCAGACAACACGGTCGAGACCGGGAAAGCGTTTTTCCACCGCCTTCAACTGCTCAATGATATCGGCCGGCGTGCCGGCCAGGAATCCACCGGCAGCCACCGCATCCTCGATCCGCGGCATCTTCGTCGTCGCCGCCAAGATCGGGTTGCGCATCGCCGCGATCTGCTCGTCACTCAGCGCACGCACCAAGCGCAGTTCGCCGAACATTTTCATGTTCTCTTCGTAGTGCGGCGCCGCCTCGCGGATCGCCTGTTCGCGGCTGTTGGCGATGTGGAACTGAAAGCCGAGCGCCATGCGTTCGCCTGGCTCCAGATAGATGCCACGTCGCGCGTAGGCATCACGGAAGCCGTTGATATGCCGATCAACCGCACCGCCCTCGGCCGAACCGCCGCCGATTACGCCATTGATGCCGTGCTTGGCCATGAAATCGAAGGCCCGCTGGGACCCGCTTTGGATCGGCTGCCAGCATTCCACCGGCAAACGCGCGGGCGCGGGCACCAGCGTGATTTCCTTCAGCGTATAGCCGCGATAGGGCACTTCCGGCGGGATCGTGAAAAATCGGCCTTTGTGGGAGAACGGCTCTCCCTGGAAGGCCTTGAAGATCACATCCACGCCTTCCTCGAAGATTTCGCGGTTGGCCTCTTGGTCGATCAACGGCCCGCCGAAAGTCTCGACTTCTCGCGTGTGATAGCCGCGCGCAACGCCGAAGATGACACGCCCGCCGGTCAGGATGTCGGCCATCGCGTAATCTTCCGCCAGTCGCAGCGGATGCCACATCGGCACGACGTTAAAGCCGCAGCCGATATTCAGATGTTTCGTCACGCCGCATAGATGCATTGCCATCATCAGCAGGTTCGGGATCAGTTCCGTGCCTTCCGGCTGGAAATGATGTTCCGCCATCCACATGGTGTTGAAGCCGCGCTCATCCATGCACTTGGCATAGGAAACCACCTTGTGCAGCGCCTGGCCTAGTACCTCTCGTGAATAGCGCCGTTCGTTGATCGGGGTGCCGGAATAGCCCAGTTTCTCCATATCGACGGTGCCGAAGTAGGAGCTGTCGAATTTCGTGATCATGTCCGTTTCCTCTCAGTCCTGATGCGACGCAGACGGCGATACGCAGTCAGGTTGTTGGTTGGGTGTTGCTTTGCAGCAGATGACGTCGGCGTTTGGACGATCGGCCGTCTGACGCGAATTTGTCGCCTTTTTTCCGCCCCTGGCAAGCGGCGGAGATAAGGCGCCAACGATTTGGGGCTAATCCGCCGCCCGTCACGTACGCCGGAGCGCTGTGCGCCTGACGGCCGGGGGAAATCATCCGCAGGCGTGACTCGCGCGGCCACAAAAACAGCGCGCAGACGACCATTGCTGCCAAGAGAACCGGTGCCAGCGGGTGAGGAACCAGGGGAAACGGCGCCACAGCGGACGCCGCCAGGGGGAGCACTGCCAGGGGGAGCACCGTCAGTGGGAACGGGCGCAAAGCTTGCGATCCGTGCGATCAACCCGACGCGGCTATCCGCACCATACCGATCACCTTGGCTGGTGCTGGCGCAGAAACACGCGCACCGCTTCGGTTGTCGCCTCCAGCACGGATTGCGGTTCACGCCAGGGAAACACAGTGGCGCCGGCGTTTGGCGCCAGTGCCGCCACATCGCGCGACGCAACCAGCGGATGCGCCGGCGTATCATCCGGCATCACCAGGATCGGCGTCTGACAGGACCGAGCGAAATCCCGTGTCACGCTGTAGACGAAATCCGGCTGCACCCGATAGAGCCGATTCAGATAGGGTTCGATCTGCGCCTTCGCCAGATCCGGACGGCGGGCCAGGAGTTCCGGTGCCCAGACATCGCGCCCGGCGTTGAACATGTAATCGGGATGGTCCGGGTTATGCCCCACTGTCTGACACAACACCGCCGCCACCACCCGCTCTGGCGCGCGCTGCAGCAATTTCATCGCAAAGCATCCACCAATACAGTAGCCCATGAAGAAAAAGCGATCGATGCCCAGATGATCCATCAGCCCCAGATGGTCGTCGGCGAAGGCCTCCCACGGATCTCCCTCGGGGATCGGGCCGCTCGACTCACCACCATTGGCGTTACGCTGGTCCATGGTGATGCAGCGGAACTCGCCGCTGAATGCCTCCATGGCGTTGATCACCGCCTTGGGCCAGTTGGCGATGCGGGAGTTCAAGCCGCCTCCAGGCACCACGAATAAGGGAAAACCGCTGCCGGCTTCCTCGTAGCGGATGCGAACATTGCCGTTTTCGTAGAATGGCATCACCTACTCCCCACACGCCAACAACCCGGTCTCCTCCGGGTCGCTCGGCTATCGAATACCGAGAAATTTATGCGTTTGCAGGCTGAGTTGCCAGCGCGGCCGGCGCAGGCAGATCTCGACTGCCAACTGCGTATTGGCGGAGGCATCCGGGCCGGCCATGGGTTGAACGGCGAAGCGCGTGAAGGGCAGTGTTTCCAGCGCTGCCAGATCCAGCCCGGCCTGCGGCACGACCAGTTTCAACTCATCCCCAGCCGTCAGTAGCAGTGGTGCGCCGGCCTTGGGACTGACACACACCCAATCCAGCCCCGCCGGCGCCGGCGCGACGGTGCCATTGGTTTCAACGGCAACTTCAAATCCACGCGCATGCAGAGCGGCGACCAGCGCATCGTCCACCTGCAACAACGGCTCGCCGCCCGTGCAGACCACGAACGGACGCCCGTTTGATGCGGGACGGTGCGATGTTTGGCCCAGGGGCGTGTCCGCCAGGTCGGTTTCACCGAGCGGCCGCTCACCAAACGACACGTCACCGGACGATTGGGCCCCGCACGCCGATATCCCCGACGCGCATTCCGGGCTTGGCCAATGGGCGGCGATCGCATCCGCCAGCGACGCCGCATCGGCGAAGCGACCGCCGCCGGTGCCGTCCGTGCCGACGAACGCGGTATCACAGAAACGGCACACGGCCGTGGCACGGTCTTGTTCGCGGCCAGACCACAAATTGCAGCCCGTAAAGCGGCAAAACACCGCCGGCCGCCCCGCCTGCCCGCCCTCGCCCTGCAGGGTGTAGAAGATTTCCTTAACCG
>Ga0164296_1002574_pt1 | contig 17842 bp, 21 predicted proteins | sample GEODES057metaG_FD_113533 | JGI IMG/M metagenome (GOLD analysis project Ga0164296, IMG submission 113533) | Dystrophic lake water microbial communities from Trout Bog Lake, Wisconsin, USA - GEODES057 metaG | ecosystem: Environmental > Aquatic > Freshwater > Lake | place: USA: Trout Bog Lake...
CCGGCGACATTGAGCATCAGCTCCCGGCGGCGTGCGTACGCATCCAGCCGCGGCGCGAAGAAGGTGTGCAGCACACTCTCCGGCGACTCGTACTTGGTGATGTGGTTCTCTGCGTCGAAGGCGTGCATGTTGCTGGTGCTGATGCGCCCTGCCAGCTTGAACTTCTTCTCCAGACCCGCCTGGATGGCCGCCACCAGGTTCTCCGCAGGCATGGTGATGACGAACCGCACACTCGTGTCGGTGTGGTACTCCTTGTAGTCCGTGATGAACGGCGCCTCCTCCTTCTTCTCCGGGCGCGCCAGGGACTCCAGGAACTCCTTGTAGTCCTGCGTCCAGCTCTGCAGCGGCAGCTCCAGCACCTCGATGGTGGTGTCATCGATGATGCGCACGCTGCCGGACACCACGTACGCGCGCTCCCCGGATGCGCCAGCAGGCACCTCCGTGATGGTGCCCTGGAAGCCTCGGTACCAGGGGTGCATCTTCTCCGGCGCCTCTCCGTCCAGCATGCGCTTCAAGTTGGCCACAATGTCGCGGGGGTTGTAGTTGGGGACACTGGTGCTCCACCCAGTGCCGATGCCATCTGCGCCGTTGACCAGCAGCAGCGGCAGGATGGGCAAGTAGTACTCCGGCTCGATGCGCTGCCCGTCGTCGTTGAGGTAGGTGAGCAGCGCGTCATCCGCCTCCGGGAAGAGCGCTCTCGCCAGGGTGGCGAGGCGGGTGAAGATGTAACGCGGCGACGCGTGGTCCTTGCCGCCCTGCAGGCGAGTACCGAACTGGCCGCTAGGCACCAGCAAGTTGATGTTGTTGCTGCCCACGAAGTCCTGCGCCAGGCCCACAATGGTGGCGCCCAGACTCGCCTCGCCGTGGTGGTACGCGCTGTGCTCAGACACGTAGCCGCTGAGCTGGGCAACCTTGATGTCGGTGCGAAGGCGGCGCTTGAAGCAGGCAAACAGAACCTTCCGCTGGCTCGGCTTCAGACCGTCCATCACGTTCGGGATGCTGCGCTGCAGGTCAGCCACGCTGAAGAGAATCAACTCCTTGTTGATGAAGTCCTCGTAACGGACGTTGCGCACGCTGTGGTCCAGGAACGTGCCGGGCTTGAAGGCGCGGAGCCAGCGCTTGCGGTCTTCCACCTTCTTCTTGCTGAACGCCATGTCAATCAGCTCGCCATCGTCATCGCCGTTCCACTGGAACGCCTTGGTGTTGGCATCCATGGCGGCGAAGTACTCCTTGGCCTCAGCCGCGGTGCTGGTACCCAGACCCTGGGAAGTCCAAGAGACAGTCCGTCATGTCAGTTCTACCACGCCGGTAGCACACGGACGCTGTGAGCGCAGTATTCGCGCCTTGTAGTACTTGATCTGCCAGCCCTTGGTGCCTGCCGGGCCGTGGGACTCCTTCCACGTCTCATACCTGAGAGGACGGGCAGAGGAGTATGCATCGTGAGCAGCGGGCAGGATGGTGCTGCTGAGGACGAAAATCGCGCGTGTAACGCACTCTGGCATGGTGTGGAACACCAGGCGCTGGTTGCCCTTGGTCGCCTTGATGATGGGCGTTATGAACTCCACCAAAAAGTTGGGCACCTGTGTAGGGGAACATAGGTGCAAGGGGTGAGCGCCGCCATGTAGGCGACATGCGAGCGCACATGTGCAGGCGCCACGCGCACGCGCCTTGAGCAGGCTGGGGAAGTGGGCATGCAGGAAGTTGATGAGCAAGCCTTTGATGTGGGACCCGTCGTGGTCCTGATCCGTCATGATCATCAGCTGACCGTAGCGCAGCGTCTTGGCGTCCGTGTACGTCTTGCCGTGCTGCAGGCCCAGGATTTGCTTGATGTGGCTGATCTCTGCGTTCGCCATGATCTGGGGAGGCGCAGGGCGGATTAAGGGGGCAAGCCATGGCCCGGTCAGACGGGGAGAGATTACGGGAAAAGGCAATGACCAGGCTGCCGCATACCTGCTGGTGCGTCGCATCGCGCACGTTCAGCAGCTTGCCGCGCAGCTGTGTGGCAGGGGAAGAGGACAGGAGGGTAAGATCCACACCTGCGTATCGATAAGTTACCCCTGCCCTCAGCTTCCCCGACGCACCGGGAAGACGCCGAAGTAGTCGCGTCCAACGACGGAGAGGCCACTGATGGCCAGCGCTTTGGCGGAGTCGCCCTCCGTAAGGATGAGAGTGCATTTGTCACTGTTGCGCCCGCCAGCCTCGTTGGCATCGTCCAGCTTGGGGATGCCCGTCAGACGGCCGCGCTTGGCGCCGTCCGTCTTCTTGAGCTCCTTGCTCTGCTTGAATGCCGCGAAGGCGAGCACCGACTCCACGACGCCCGTCTTGAGCACCTTTTTGATGAACTCCTCCGTGATCTCGCACTTGCTGCCGAAGCTGCTCGCCTTGGTGGTCAGCGTTTCCTTCGTCTGGCTGTCGAATGCGGGGTTCTCGATCATGGCGTTGACGAACACCCACAGGTGGCTCTTCACCTGGAATGGCTTCACGCCGGCGCTCTTGTTCTTCTTGTTGATGCGCTCCAACAACTGCGCTGCCACCGCATCTGCCACGTAGTTGGCATGCGTGCCGCCCTTCACGGTGTTGATGCTGTTCACGAAGCTCACTTGCTGGAACTGGCCCTCCGACACCGCCACACATATCTCCCACCGCGGGTTGACCTGCTCGTACACCTTTGCGCTGGCATCCTTGCCGCCCAGGTACAGGTTCACGTAGTCGGAGAAGCCCTTGATGGGCAGGCGCTCGCCGTTGAGGTACACCTTCGTGTTCTTGCCAATGGTGCCCGCAACATCGCACACTCGCTTGCGCATCAGCGCCACTGTGTCCTCCTCCAGCGTCGCCTGTGCTCATGAATCACACGCACACACATCAGTCAGAGGCAGCGCTGACGCACCAGCATTGGCGCTGACACACACGCAAAGACGCAGCCAAGCGTGGACACGCACCATGCCGAACTTGGCGAGATCCGGCTTGAAGGTGACGCACGTCCAGTTCTCATTCGCCTTGCAGGCGGTGATGACAGGCGCCTCTTTGACGGACATGTTGCGGCGGAACACCTGGCGATAGCGGCGCCCCCGCTTGCCGTCGCACGTCTCGATAACGAACTCTGTGCTGAAGATATTGGCCAGCTTGGCGCCATATCCGTTGCGACCACCGACAACCTGAGAGTCGCGCGCGGGTGCACAGCGTCAGGGCGCTGTCGCGCGAGCAGGGTGGCTGTGCAGCTCAAACCGACAGCCCCGGCGTTGCGTTCGCCCGTTGCGCACCTTCTTCTCTGTGTCGTCGTAGTTGCTGCTGGTCAGCAGGTGTCCGAAGATGAGCTCCGGCACGTACACCTGCTCCTCCTTGTGCACCTCCACGGGGATGCCGTCGCCGTCGTTGTAGACGCGAACCACGCCCGCAACCGGGTCCACGTCCACCCGCACGCACGTCATGCTCGGGTCGCGGACCTTGTTGTCCGCCGCGTTCACCAGGATCTCGTCGAAGATTTTGTACAGGCCAGGCACGTAGCTGATGGTGCGCTGCTCAATCTTGGGCGGACCACCCGGTGTGTCCGCGGCCGCGTGCACCCACATGCTCGCCGTCTGCTTCTCCACGCTGCCGATGTAGGTATCCGGGCGCAGGAGGATGTGCTCCAGCTGGCTCTTCTTCTGGTACACCTGCTCAATGCTGCGCCCCGCGTTGCCGGACGCGCTGGCCAGGGGGGCAGAGGCAGCGGGCGCCTTGGCCTTGCTCGTCTGCGAGCGCCGGGGTTTCGGCCACGCGAGAGGCGTCAGTTACGCGACGCAGGGCTTGAGCGACGCGGCGAGAGCGAGCAGCGCGCGCCCCGACGACTGCGCGCCCGCTGGACGGCTGCCGAGGCTGAAACGTCTCAGCAGGCGACCGGGCAACCGGGCGCCCTGTGACGAGCCCCACGTGCCTTGGCAGCGCCGCGAGCCGGCACATTCTCGTAGTCGTCGTCCACGTCCATGGCTGCTGCCCTGGTCGCCACACAGCGCGCCACACACAAGGCTTCTGCGAGGCGCTTGACGTGATGACGTGGACGCCATGACGCCTGGCAGCCTCGCCTCGCGATGCACGCCACGCGGGGCCCTGGGTGATGCGCGTCGCCAGCGCCAGCGCCTGCGCTCGAGGCCCTGGGTTGCGCAGCCACGGACGAAGGAGACTCAGACGCTGCTCAGTATTGCCTTCCAACAAGCAAGAGGCTGCGGCGTTTACTCCGGACGCGGCGTTGGAACTGCTCCTTAGCCAACCAGCGACAGGGACACTGCTGACTCTCGTGCTGGAGTGGGCGACTCAAGAGGCCCTACAAGCGCGTGCCAAGGGCCACCCGACAAGCAACTTGACGCAGCACTTGTATGCACACCTGGGGTGCGCTCTACGCTCGCACTCTTTGTGGGTGTTCTCGAGGCTGACGTGCACGCGTGTCTCACTAGCGAGGAGATGCTTGACGCACAGTGTAGTGTTCCAGCACTCTTGCTGCGCCCGTTGTGCTATCCCCACTCGGCGCTGGATTATCGACAGCTGGTGGAAGCTGCTATCCGACTGCTGCGCGCCCGCTTTGCGTGGCGACGTATGGCTATGAGACAACTCTTGGTGTGTTTGTCCATGGCTCCCCAGCCCATGCGATGTGTGTGTAACCCTGATGCGCGCGCGCAGGTGTGCGTCACATGGGATGGCGCCATTACTGACATCAGCACGGCGAACGTGAGTGACGGCGAGGTCATCGAACTCACTCAACTGCTGGTGCGTGCCTCTCCACACGCCATCGCTGCGGCTGCTGTGAGCATCATACATATGAGTGCAGTCTGCGTGTGACTCCTGCAGGCGCTCTCAGATGATGCTCTTGCGACAAAGATAGCAGATCTGACCATGGACCGGCCGGGCCTGACACCCCACGTGCGAACGCTCAACGCGTTCCAAGACTCAAAATGGGCATTTGATGTACAGGGTTGGACAAGCTGGGACCCGTGGGAGCGCACGAGGCCGTAGGGGTCAAGCTCTGTTACGATAAACATAGCTGGCGTTGTGTTTGCAAGGAGACACTGTGCGCGTTGAACATATGATTGGCGTGTGTGCTCATTACAACCGTAACATACTTTCAAGTGGCCAAGGAGGGATGCCGTTCTGCCTGCACACAACAAAGTCTTACACCCAAGCAGCAACACAGTGGGCGAGGGGGCGGAACGTAGCCGCCCCCAGCCCGCTCAACTCGTGACTCCCCCCACAACACAAAGCACACCCCCCGGTCTGGCAGTGGCTCCCCTCACCTGGCCTCACCCCTTTGGCTGTAGCCCCCTTCACAGGTCAAAGGTGCGCTGCACACGGATGCGAGCGCTGGCAGCGATGTCGCTGCGCACCGGCGCCTCGAGGCGGACCTCGACGCCGTCCTGGTTGCGCACGTACGCAAGGCGCGGGTCGTTGTCCTTCTCCAGGTGGGCCTCCACGTGGTCCTGGGAGCTCAGCTTGTGCTCCAGGCTCACCTTCCAGTGCTGGTTGGACAGGTTCACCTGCGGCTCGATGGTGCTGTTGTCCATGCGGTAGCGCAGGGCAGCCGTCAGCTCCTTGTTGTGCACGCCGTAGCTGCGGGGGAAGTAGGCACCACACGGGGTCAGGGGTTTGAGAGGGAGGCGGTGCGCGCGCGAGAGAGAACGGCGGGGGCGTTCACGCACTTGAGGCGGACGCGGGTGTTGCTGTCCAGCTCGTGGGACGCCTCCACGTCGACCTCGTGGTCGCGCTCTGCAAGGCCAGGCCAAGCACAGCACAGCGCGTGTGAGTCAGCGCACAGGATAACGTTGCAGGACACAGACCAGTCGCGCGGCACTCGTGCACGCGTCTCGCGCGAGCAACGGTCAGTTCACGGTGTGTACGTACCGCCCTGGCGGTACTCCGCGTCAACCTGCACCTCGCGGTTCGCGACGTTGACGTTCTGGCGGGCATTGATCTGCACCTTCTGGCTGTGCAGGTTGAAGCCCAGGCGCACGCGGTCTGGGGGTCGCAGACGGTGTGTCAGTGCCGTGGTCGCGCGGGACGGGGGACGCTCGCCCGCGATTGGAGGTGCGCGCGCGTGGACGGGCTCGCATGTCGCAGTGACTCGGATCGAAGGCATCGTGCGTGCTACGCCCCGGCCCAGCACGCACCGCCGTTGCGCAGCTCCAGGTTGGCACCCGCCGGGCGGAGGGACACGTTCTTGGCCAGCTGGAGCAGGACGGGGGGAAGCCACGCGCACGCGGTGCGTCAGGAGGCGGTGGTGAAGGGAGCTGAGTCACAAGCCAATTGCACTGTGGGGGTCAAGGCCCCCACACCGCCCCCGGGGCGCAGTTCGTCGCACAAACGCATGCACGCACGTCGCTGGCAGTCTTGTCCGTCACCGTCAGCTTGGCGCTCCAGCCCTCCGGCAGGGAGGCGTTCACGTTCGCCTTCAGCGACGCGGAGCGGTCACCCAGCTTGCCGTTGGTGCTGATGCCGTCCTGGCGGGCCTGGGCGTCCAGCTGCACGTTGTTCAGCTTGAGAGACATGGGTGCTTTTTGGAGGTGAAGAAAGGTGTGGGCGAGGAGGCTTTGGTTTGTGAGTGCCTGCCAACGTGGCACGGGCCCCGGACTTCTCTTTGAATTCCAAGGAAGCATTTCAGAGCTGCGCGCGCACACACACGCACGCACGCACGCGGCGGAAGCACTGGTTCACCGCTTGCCGAACCCCTTGCTTTGGGGCTTCATCAGCTTCTCCAGCCGCTTGTCGGCAGCCTTGCTGGCAGCGAGGAGGCCCTTGTCGGAGGAGTCGTCCACGCAGTCGGTGAGGAACTGGATGGCAGTGCGCTCTAGGGGCGTCACCTCCGGATGCCAGAAGCGGATGAGGAGCACATGGCGGTCCGTGTCCGCCTCGTTATACGTTTCGTGCACAAAACTTGTGTCAAAGATGAGCAGCTTGCCGTTGCGCCACTGCCGCGTGCTGTCACCCACCTTCATCCAGCACTTGCCCTCAGGCACGACTAAGCCCAGGTGAGCGGTCATGATGAAGTTGTTGTAATCACTATGAGGCTTGATGCCGCTCCCCGGCGCCTGGCGCGCGAAGAAGCACTCCAGACTAGGAACACCCGAAATGTCGCGCACAAGCTGCACCGTGCGTGGAAACAGAGGCGAGTTGGCCGCATCCCACTTCCCCCGGTCCTGCAGCGCCAGCGTCCGCCACTGCGGTCCGTATGCCATGGCGTCTGCACGCGCAGCGGGTGACCAGACATTGGTGCCTGTCTTTGAGACGCGGGCGTTGCCGCCTGGCGTCAGTGCCGCCTGCAGCTCAGCCTGGATCTCCCCTGCATGTTCTTCCAACACAGACGCCCAGCTGAACGCCTCCACCTCGTGCCACGCCTGAGCAGTCAACCCCTGGACGTAGCCTACCGCCTGCTGCACGCCAGTCGGGTGGCGCACTTCCAGCACCTCGCTGTTGCCACGCACAGTGCGAGCCCAGGACTCAAAAGCGCGCTCCAACTGGCTGCCGTACGGCTTGAACTGCCGCTCGAATGCAGTAGCGATGCGCAGATCCTCCGCCGCGGCGGTGCTGGGCAGCGGCGCGAAGGCGGTGGCAGATGATACAGTTGCAGGGCCCCTGCGGACTCTTCTCTGCCCCCCCCGGCATGCGCGACACGGCGCATCGGGCTGCAGCAGTGCAGCGGGTGCGTGAGCAGTCAGCATCTGGATCTGGCTGGCGAGGGGCAACTCCGCAACTGCTGGCGACCCCACCTCCGCGCGAGTTTGGGCGCTTCGCGGGAGCCCGTGCGCACTTACTTGCTCTGTCTACTGCGCTTGGGCTAGGGGCTTGTCAGACGCAGCAGGCAGGCGTGCTTGCCTCCCGTCGCGGTGCACGCACTCACCTCAGAGTGGCGGCAAAGTTTTGGTTTGACAGAGGGCACTTGAGAAGCCTCCCAACAGCAGCGGCGGAAGCACAATGACGCCCGCGACGCTGCCTCGCCCTCGCCCAACGACGACACCGCCCTGGCAAGCACCTTCCAACGCGCCGCCCGCCAAGCTGTTGACGCTCGTTCTGCCTCGCGCCCCTGGCAAGGTGCTGCTTGGCCTGAAGAAGCGAGGCTTCGGCACGGGGTTCTGGAACGGGTTCGGCGGCAAAGTGGAGGCGACAGACGCGTCAGTGGCTGCTGCTGCGGCGAGGGAGCTTCAGGAAGAGTGCGGACTCACCGCGCTGGATCTGCGTCGGTGTGGGACGCTCAATTTCCATTGGGAAGAGCAGCCTCAGGCGTGGGAGGTGGCCGTGTACAATTGCACCCAGTGGACGGGCGAGATTGTGGAGAGCGACGAGATGCTTCCTCAGTGGACGGCGACAGATAGCCTTCCATTTGACCGCATGTGGCCGGATGACCGTCACTGGTACCCCTTCTTTCTCGACGGCACGCCATTCGAGGGCACATTCTGGTTCCGGAACACGACGGAGCTGGTGCAGTTCATCATCGCACCGACGACAGAGGAGGCGCTTCAGATTGCGGATCGCAAAGATCACCGCGCGCACTTGCCAGCCGTGACTGCAAGATGAGCGGGACCCCATTCTTTATCTGTTATGCATATGCGTGGTGATGGCGCAGCATGCCAGCCGTTTGATGCAAGGAAAAGTCCAGTAGGCACACTCCCCTCGAAGGTCTCTTTTTCGCGCGTCATCTGGTTGTTGACGCCCATTTGTGCAGACCCTTGACGTGAGGCGTGCACACGCGACGCGTGGACTGGCGGGGCTGCCCTGATCGACCTCCCGCTGCACCATGGCGCCCCGTGCCCTGCGCGCTGCACTCCTGGCTGTTCTCCTCCCTGGATCTCTCCCCGCCGCTCTGACAGCAGACGGGAGCACGCTGTGTGCCCGGTGCGTCGCCGCCCGCCACACGTACTGCTGCGCCCACTGCTCTCTTCCCTTGTTTCCACCTCCTCACACGCCGCACGACAGGCCGGCTGTGTCGCCTCGCAGCTTGCTCGAGCAACATAGCAGCGCTGTGACTGTCCAGGTGCGCGCGTGTGTGTGTGCACACATAGCACGTCCACGGCCGCTTTCCTTACACTGCAGAGGGTTTCCTCCCCTCTCAGCTGCTTCCCCAGGCACGTGCAGACAGCCTGTCGCTGCAAGCACGCAGCGTAGACCTCCGCCTAGACGTTGGCCTCCCAGATGTCGGCGCTGCTGCTGCAACTTCGTCGCTGGCGGCTGTCCTTGTGCACCTCCCTCCCGGCTGGCACCTGGCCGCACCTGAGCAGGGAGACGTGACTTCGGTGCGTGGCTCTACCCGGAGTGTGAGCTCTTATTTGCGACGAGGGGTGAGCTGAGACTGACCGTGTCGTGTGTGAATGTGTGGGCAGGAGGAGTGTGTTGGCAGCTTCTCCGCTGTCCAGATCTCCTGGGCCTCTACTGCTCCGCGTTCAGTGGAGCTCCACTTCCGTGGAGAGTCTGGCGCCACGGGAGGCGTGTTTACAACGTGGGCCCAGTTAGGGGGTGACTCTGGGGTGGACTCTGTCTGGTTGGGCCCACTCACACCGCATCAGCCAGCTGCTGCAATTTCGCGGCGGCGACTCCTTCAGGATCCAGCCGCGGCACAGCCATCTCCAGCATCGGGCCCCACCGACGCTGCTGCTGGCGGAGGTGGCGAAAGCACGAGTGACATGAGCAGCAGCAGCACTGCCTACTACGAGCCCTGGGGCGGTGAATCCACCAGCTCTTCGCAGGCGGATGCCTCCTTTTCTGATTCCGCATCCACGTCAGACACTGCGCTTGATTCAAGCTCCTCCACCACCAGTGGCGTGGACTACGCTGAGAGGGCGGAGGAGATTGTGGCGATGGAGGCGGCTGCCAATGCCACAAACAGCACTACGGCGCCAGCAACACAGGCAGCGGCACCCACCACGCCGGCTACCCCCGTTGCGACCAACAATGCAACAGCCAAGGATGCTGCAGGTGCAGCTGCTGCATCCGGAGCAGCAGCACAGAACCATCCGACGCCAGCAGGCTCGGCCGCCAAGGAGACGCCCGCAGCTGCAAATGACATGTCGGACAGCAGCAGTAGCAGCAGCTCATCCGACGGGAATGGGCACGTCCTTCGACATGCCCGTACACACCTGGTTGGTTTCTTCACATCTGCCGACACCAGCGTCCATCCCGGCGTCGTGGCCTTCATCGTGGTCATCCTTGTGGGTGGCAGCGTGGGTGTCAGCGCCATGTGGTGGCGAAGCAACCGGCACACAGCAAGTGCTATGGTGCCGCCATCAGCGAGCCCGCAGTTGGAGTTGTTACCGACAAGTCGGTCGGGTGGTACTGGAGGCGGGACATTCAGCAGCACGCCGCTGCTGGGCGGCGCCTCAAAGTCGGGGGCTGCGCATGCGCCGAAGCCACCGCCGGCGAAGGGGAAGCTCGGGGCTGTTAAGAAGGGCCACGGCGGCGGCCACTTCGAACTGCTGGGCTCAGAAGACGTCTGAACATTGGGGGTTGTTGGATTATATACACACGTTCATCATCAAAGTGCGATGAACGCGGGCACATGCAATCTTGTGTGCGCCAAAAATTTGTCGGCATACAACGCCTTGTCGCAGATTCAATCCTTGTTGGGCTTGCCGCTGCGGAAGTCGCGCTGCGTGGACACGTAGCTGAGCACCTGTGCGCGCGTGCAAGAAACTGGGGTGAGTGAGCTCACCTCTCCAAGTGACCCGTCCCCACATGCGCCGGGGTCCACTCTCCGCGCCTTGTTGTATTCCTCTTCGAACTGCAGCTGGTTCTCTTCGCTGTCCACCCAGAGGTACTGCGTGAAGAGAGTTCAGAACGAGGAGTGCGCGCCAGCGGCACCGTCGTCAACGACCTCTGAGACGCACGCAGTTCGTACACACAGGACGTACCTCCCAGACCCCCATGTCCTGCGTCAAGCCGCACTGCTCCAGCGTCGCGTTGTCATCCAGGACGGTGCCGCCCTTGACGCCGCCCTTACGTAACCACTGAGGTTTCGTGCCTCCGCAAGCGGCTGTACACAGCGGGGGGCGTCCAACGCGCGTCAGTGGCTCGTGGGTGGCAGACGCATGCTGCATATCGAAGCATGCACGCGAAGGCAAGCTGACCGAGGCTGTGACGTGACTCGGGACTGTTGGCCTGCCTCGATACTTGTTGCGCACATGCTGCGGTGATACCGCACTCGCGACTGCGCAGTGCCGGCATATATAGCGTAACAAGGAGATGGGACGCGCACCTGCGACTTTGGCTTTGAGGGAAGAGACGCTGTCAGCCGGCTGCGCCTGGATGCCGAGAAGGGTCTTTCCCTGCCAGTGCGGCGGGCATTCCGTCTGGAATCGCGTCAGGTGCGCCTCCTCTTTGGACCGCGTGGTGAGAGGCAGCTTGACGTTGATCAACATGATAGTTAGTGCGGAGGGGGAGTCGACAAGAGGGGGAGACCCCTCAACTTCCGCCTCCCCCGGGGCAAGTGTATGACTTTGAACAAGTCAGCCGCCCTCTCCGCAGCACCGCCACTCATGGGTGGCTGCGCAAGCCGCGAGGCGGACGCTGCGTCCGCGACGGTGCACGCAGCGGACGCCTTGACACCGGGCACGCCTGCAGTCAACCACAAGACGCCTCACGCCGCGCCGGCCTCGCTCGACACGCGCGCCGCTGACCCCGGCCGCGCTGCTGTCGCGAGGTACGCGAAGCGTGGCGCTGTGGGCGAGGCGGAGCACGTGAGCGAGGCGGAGGAGACGCTGGAGAGCTTGCCCAAGGCGCCAAAGAGCGCTGCCGAAACGACACTCATTAAGGCCGCAATTGCGGACAACATCCTGTTCAAGGTGCGCACCGCTCACAAGCCCTACCTCGTGCTCTGCCGCAACTACTGACAGACACACGCACACACACACACTCACGCGCGCGTGAGTGCAGGACTTGGAGGAGGCGGAGCTGCAGAGTCTCCTCATAGGCGCCCTTCAACCGTTGACTGTCCCCGCCGGCGAAGTCATCATCCAGCAGGGCGCAGCCAACGGGGACACGTTCTATGTCGTCAACACCGGCGCCTGCGACATCCTGGTCAACGGCGTGCAGGTGGCCACCAGGGGACCGGGCACCGCCTTCGGCGAGCTCGCCCTGCTGTACGCCTGCCCACGCGCAGCTACCGTCCGTGCGCGGGAGAGTACACAGCTGTGGGTGCTCCACCAGCGATGGTACCGCCTCGTGACACGCAGCGCCGCTGCTTTCCGCCTTAACCAAAAGGTGTGTGCAGCTATTTCATATATATTGCCTGGGGCGCATCAGTGTGCATCCACGTCTGACACACGCATGGGCCTACATAATAGGTGTCACTGCTGCGCAATGTCCCGTTCTTTGGAGATTTGACGGAGGCGCAGCTGTCTAAAGTGGCTGAGTGCCTTGCGCCAGAGGAACACGCGCCAGGCGCGCCCATCATCACCAAGGGAGACATTGGCGACTGTTTCTACATGCTCCGGTCCGGCACTGCTCTCGTCACCGACGGCCCTGGCAAGCTGCTGGCCACAGTGCAACAGGGCGGCTATTTCGGCGAGCGCGCACTGCTTAACGATGATGTCCGCGCTGCCCATGTCAGTGTGGCGCCAGATGGCGAGTCTGCGCTATGCTTCGTCTTGCGCCGGGATGCGTTCAAGGCGGCGCTGGCGATGGTGGAGGCGACGTTCAGATGTGGAGCACTCAGCAGCATGCCCCTGCTGGCGCCTCTAGTGCCGCAGCAGCTGGCCGCCGCTGCTGGTGACATGAAGCGCGTGGTGCGTAGCATTACTACTGATGCACATCAAGTGTGTGTCCTCATGGTGACCGGCATTTGACTCTCTCACTGTGCATTCGATCCTGCAGGAGGTGCGCCCCGGCGCGACAATCATCACCAAAGGCGCTGCGCTGGATGGCATCTATATTCTGGAGCGTGGCGCGTTCGCCATCACGGGCGCTGAGGTGTGCATCGTGCTACATGATTGCATAAATTGCTCGCCTGCGCTGATTACCGATTCCGAAACAGGCGGACTGCACTTGGCCGTCGCAGCCGCGTCGCGGCTTTGCCTTCGGCGTAGAATCTCTTCTGCCTGGTAGCGCGATGGCGCCCGCCACAGTGACTGCCACTTCATCTGCCGACGGAACCGCGGAGTCGATGTGCTCCTTCCTCCACCTCTCTGTCTCCTCCTTCGAGTCTCTCTTCGGCAGCCTGACTGAGGTGACAGCCGCCTCTCGCATGGCAGCTCTTCGCCGCGTGCCGCTGCTTGCACCGCTGCCGCCACCTGCCCTGCTGCAGCTCAGCCGAGAGGTGCAGCCTCTCAATGTTGCAGATGGCGCCGTCATTGTGCGCCAAGGTGATGACGGCGACTGCTTCTACATGCTCCAGACCGGATGCGTCGGCATCCTGGACGCGTCTGGCAAGGAGGTGGCGCGCCTGCACGAGGGGGCCTACTTTGGCGAGTTGGCTCTGCAGAAGAGCGATGTTCGCAAGGCGACTTGCGTCTCCCGCGGCCCCTCCAATCTGCTCATCATGACGCGTTCTAGCTTCACGGCCATGCGGGACGCCTTCCCCCAGGTGGCATCCGCGCTGGCCAAGGGCGAGGCGGGCTACGCACCTGTGGCGTTCTCCTCCCGCCTCGGCCTGAAGGATGTGCGTCTCAAGCGTGCCCTGGGCGTAGGCACCTTCGGCAAAGTGTGGCTGGCCACGCACAAGGAGAAGGTGTACGCGCTCAAGCAGATTGCGAAAGCACAGGTGGTGAAGAAGGGGCTGGTGCAGCATGTGCGCCGCGAGCGAGATGTCATGGCGGAGTGTGCCGGCACCACCTTCCTGGTGGGCCTCAGCGCCAGCTTCCAGGATGGGCAGAGCTTGTACATGATGATGGAGCTGGTGCCTGGCGGTGAGCTGTTCTACTACCTGCAATCGCTGCCTGGGCCACTGCCTGAGGCATCTGCTCGCTTCTACACCGCCTGCGTGGTGGAGGCATTCGCATTCCTGCACGCCCGCTTCTACATCTACCGCGATCTGAAGCCCGAGAACTTGCTCATCTGCGCCAACGGCTACATCAAAGTGGCGGACTTCTCGTTCGTGAAACGCCTGCGGGGCGGTAAGACGTACACTCTGTGCGGCACGCCCGCGTACTTGGCGCCAGAGCAGATCACGCGCGCGGGGCATGACCGCGGCGTGGACTGGTGGGCGCTGGGAGTGCTCACCTATGAGATGCTGGCTGGCATCTCTCCTTTTTATCACGAGGAGGACATGGTCATGTTCCGCCGAATCGTGGAAGTCAAGTACAGCTTCCTGCCGCCAGTGCCCAAGATGTCATACGAGGCCAAAGACCTGGTCAATGCGCTCCTGCAGAAGGCGCCCCACCAGCGCCTGCCGATGGGTCGCCTCGGCGTGTCTGCCTTGCACCAGCACCTCTGGTTCAAGGGCTTCAACTGGGACTCGCTGCGCGATGGCAAGATGAAGGCGCCGTACGTGCCGCGGCTCAAGGGCAGCGATGACCTGCGCTTCTTCCCAGACTGCACACACGAGAGCCCCGGGGCTGAGTACGGCACCTACTCGTCAGTGGGCAACTTCGTGGGCTTTGAATCGTGAGGGATGATGTGCCTGTGTATAGAGAACAGCACACTGCGCGCATTGGGCGTCCTTTCATCAAGCATCATGCTCACGCGTCACCCTGTCCAGTCGAACTGGCATCCACACATGTTGCACGTCATATGATGGCAGCCTCCGTTCTTGAGGATGACGACGCTGCAGCGAGGGCACGACCGCGCCACGTTAGATGCCAGCAGTTCACGGAGCCCGCTTTCTTCCTCGTTTCCAGCGCGAATACTCGCAAGCCGCCTCTGTTGGTCGGCCACATTATTGGCGCGCTTAGCGGCGAGCGTGTCCAGCGGCACGAGGCGACCGATCTCATCAACGTCCATGGTGTACGGGCAACCGGGGCTGGGGCAGCGAAGCATGACTTGCGCGCCGATGAAGAGAGACGTCTCCGCGTAGCGCTTCATGCAGGCCTCGCAAAAGATGTGCGCCGAGCCACGGTCATGCACCGAGCCACGACACGTCCACGACGGGCCCGGGGATGCAAATCCGAGGCAGATTCCACAGAATGGCGGAGGGATGACAACGTACGTCGGCACCGGAGCAACGCGTGCACGGTGGTCAGAGTCGAGCAATCCGAACCCAGCCTCAGCTAATGTGCGTGTCGGCCTGTCCGGAGCCAGAACTCCAGGCGATGCGGAGACGGAGATACTCTCAGGGCCCGGGACGCCCAACCATGCAGCGCAGAAGTCCAGCAGCGTCGCTACCGTCATCGTAGAGGGCGCTTTAAGCGACACGCGAAGTGCGTCCACACCGGTGCGGCGGTACTCTCTTCCCCGCCAGGTGAAGGTCGACCCGGTGCCTACCAGGCGTTTCGCTGCGGGCTCGGTGCACACAAGGTTGAAATACACCGCCTCGGGGTGGGAAATCGATGCCGTCGCTGCAGTCTCTGTGGCTTCGGCTAGAGTAATGACAGCCACCTCTAGTGTCGCTACGCCGTGCGACGCAGCCTGCGCCGGCGTGTGTGGCTGCGCTACATCTGTCGAGAGCATTCGTACTCGATGGGGAAACAGGCACCGAAGGAGGAGAAGCATTGAATTTTGGCATCCCAAGGAGGCACTTGGACGCTGACGCGGCACCGCGAAGCACTCCTTGTTCGCAAGCAACATCTACTGCACGCCATCGTACCACATGCCAGGGCAGTCGAGATGATCCGTTATTGCGCGGCCGGCCCAGTGGCCACAGGAGTCACTGCATCTGGAGCCCCCCACTCCGTCCAGCTGCCATCATAGACGGCAACATCATGACGACCAGCCACTGCTGCCGCTAACGCCACAATGCACGCCGTCACGCCAGTGCCGCATGACGCCCACAGCGGGTGCGCAATGTCATCCAATGGAGCGCCTGCCGCATCGAACACAGCTTTGAGCTCTTCCACAGACTTGAGTGTTCCGTTTGGCCTCAGCACTTGGCCGAATGGCAGGCTACACGACCCCGGGATGTGTCCTCCACGCAGCCCCGGCCGCGGCTCCGGAATTATTCCATAAAATCGCCCTTCTGGACGAGCATCCACCAGCCGCGCCTGCTTGCGCTCCACCACGCTCATCATCACGTCATTCATCGACTTGACCAGGCTTGAGTTCAGTCTTGCCGGGTAGTTCAAAGCAGCCTCCGGATAGGTAGACATCTGTACGGCCGCACAAGCCACCGTAGCCGCGTCCACTGGACTTGCCGTCTCGCCGTGCTCCACTGGACGGCCCTCTGCTCGCCACAGAGGCAACCCCCCATCGAGGACAGACACGCGGTTGTGCCCAAGAGCGCGGAAAGTATACCACGCTCTGGGAGCCGAGAAGCAGCCGAGCGTGTCGTATACCACCACGTGCGTGTTGGGCTCTATTCCCAGCGCATCAGCTGCAGCTGCGAAGGCAGACGGCGGCGGCAACATATGAGGCAGGGCTGAGCTTGCATTCTTCACGCCGTCAAGGTCAAAGAACTGAGCGCCCTGGATCCGCGCCTCCAGGAAGTCGGCGCGCCCACTTCGTCCACTATTGGGCATGTGCCAAGAAGAATCAAGCACTTTCACATCGCTGCGGCCGAGAAGCGCTTGGAGCTGAGCACCAGTCACAACGTCTGTTGTTGACGATGCCATGGCGATTGCGGCGGAGCGTCTGCGCAGGTGGTGGCGATGCGTGCTAGGTGAGCTGATAGTCGTCAGCTGAAGCATGTGCTTCCGCGAGGGGTGGCGAATGGACCACATCCAAAATGTGAGTACATTTGCATCAAGGCCTCTGCCGCCATCGCTGCCGGGCATTCAGCAGCTGTGCGGCGGCAGCAAGCGTCACAGAGGGGGTGCTTTCGGAGGGGTCTTGAACCCATCACGTGGGTTTGAGGGCCTCGAGAACGGGTTGATAGGCTGAATGCGCCCTTGCACACTCTCCCAGTGCGCACTCGCTGTTCCCAGCGCCTCGTGCGCCTCCTCTCCCGCTCGCACACCCCGCATCGTCAATGGCCGCGCACATTGTGCGGCTTAACACCCTAAACCTGGGTCCGTCTGCCGCTTCCCGCCCTCCTGGGCCACGCGCTCCCGTGGGGGAGCCCCGTGGCCCGGCCCGGAAGCGACACCGCTGGCAGGTGGTCTTTCCACTGGCTTGGCTTCCCACCTGCCCTGTTCGAACCAACGAAACAAGAAGCTGCCTCAGCAAGGGCAGCGGCGGGAGAGGGGCACGGGGTGCGGACAGCAGTGCAGCCTTAACAGCTCCTAGCCTCAGACTCCAGCTCCTGGGTCGCCCTCTGACCGCGGGCCGTGGGGCGCGGCGGCACTCCTGGGTACATGCTCCGCCAGATGTTGGCCCTACCCGAGTGACACGCTTGGTTCGACCAAAGGCAACCGCCGAAGACGCGAGACCGGGCCCGTAGTGCAAGGCTTCACAGGGGCGCTAGGACGCTCTTTTGCTGACTTGCGCATTGCATATATTGCGCCTATTGCGACAGCGCAGTGCGGCTTTTACAGCTTGCTTCCCTTCGCCGCGTGGTCTGCAATCCAGGCGCACAGCTTGTCCAGCACCTGGCTGGACTCTGGCTCGTTGAAGAGCTCGTGATAGGCGCCATCCCACAGCTGGAAGGTTTTGTCCGTGCTGCTGGCTTCATTCACCAGGCGGCGCGCCTGGGCAAAGGAACAAAACAGCATGCGGGTGTCAGGTGCGTGCGCTCACTCCGCAAGGCCATGGCTTCCGTTTCGCGTACCGCCGGCATGCTGGTGATGCGGTCTGAGCTGCCGTGGTTGACCAGCAGCGGCAGCGTCAGGTCCTTGTACCGCGGCTGTGCGGGAGGACCAATCAAAGG
>Ga0164296_1002575_pt1 | contig 17835 bp, 26 predicted proteins | sample GEODES057metaG_FD_113533 | JGI IMG/M metagenome (GOLD analysis project Ga0164296, IMG submission 113533) | Dystrophic lake water microbial communities from Trout Bog Lake, Wisconsin, USA - GEODES057 metaG | ecosystem: Environmental > Aquatic > Freshwater > Lake | place: USA: Trout Bog Lake...
GGCAATATGCGACATATCATGGTCAGCGACGGCAATCCACATCCCATGGTAGACAAGCTGGATGTGGATCATTACAAGCTGCCTCTGGCTCATGCAGATGCTGGTGCTACTCCGCGGGCTATGTTGGCACTAAGCGCCTTCAGCCAGGGCTATGATGCCATAGGTTTCATAGACGCTGACAACTATCTCAAACCAAATCATGTCGAGACCATGGTAAGCGTGCTGGAGCAGAGCCGAGCAGACGGTGTAGTAGCTACTCGCGTTATCCACAGCCAAGACGATCGTGAAATGTATGTTGACACCATCGAGAGCAATGGTGAGAACATGATAGATACCAACAGCTGGTTCTTAACACGTAAATCATTGCCTTCGATGGCAGGTTGGATAGTTGAACCTGGTCAACGCCTGTGGAGCGACAGGCATTTTGCCAACGCAGTCATGTCCAGTGGTCTTGCCTTGGTTCGCTGCGAACAGCCAACGGTTGTGTATGTAACGAAATGGGCCTGGCACTATCAACACGCCGGATGGCCAATACCAGATGGAGCCGTGTGGATCAATCAGGCAGCCGATGGCACGCTGACACACGTAAAACACACCAATAAATAATCAGGGAGATTTAGAAATGCACGCTGTCATATATACCAAGGATAACTGCCCATTCTGCACACGCGCCAAGGCACTGTTTGATAAGAAGGGCATCACCTATGACGAGAAGATCATAGCACTGCCAAAACCTGATGCTAGGACTCTCAAGGAAAACCAAGCGTGGACTACTCGCGAGGCACTGCTAGAGATCGCACCGGCGGCCAAGACTGTTCCGCAGATATGGCTGGACGGCCAACACATTGGCGGTCACGACGATTTGGTTAAATACTTCGCAGATCGAGGAGAATAAAATGTCCAGCAACGTTACGATTTACACCAAGCCAAATGATCCGTGGTCAAAGAAGGCCACCGCTCTGCTAGCCAGCAAGAACATCACTTACAGCGAAAACATAATCACAGATGACAGCTCTCGTACCAGCAGATTGGCTTCTCACCAGTCAGTGGTGACCAAAGAACAAGCTGACACAGCAGCCCCTGGTTGGAAGGCCAAGCCTGTAACCATTATAGATGGTGAGACTGTGGTCGGTCTGAAAGCATTAAGAGCTAAACTTGGTTGAAAAACTGTGGTAAGTATCTAACATAGGATACGCCAATGCCATACATCAAAGCCAGTGTACCACAAGCTCTAGATGTCTTCGACGCTGGCGTCGTCGACGTATACAGCAGCCCGACCGTTTTCGTAAACTATCAGCAGGTAGCGTTGTGGAACGCGCCGCAGCTGGGCAATAGCGTTCTAAGTTCGCTCAACATACCACCACCACCTCCTCTACAAAACTATGCGCCTAGCGTAGAACAGATCAACAATTACAAAGCCAGCGCTGCGGTTTCACAAGCAGATCCTACTGAGATTGATAACGTGGACGGTGGCAGCATCGGTGTGACAAAGATGGATCAGGGTAATCCTCCCGGTCCTAATACCAGCGATCCGAACGATCTCGGCGGTAATCCAGACGCAGCAGCTGGTGTCCCAGTGGCATCTGGCGACAGTGTGTTTGGCAGAGTGGAAAATCTACTAAATCAATGTCTGCAGGAAGCAGCTGGCGGTGCATGGAAAGCCAACGGTAACAACCAAAACATCCTCGGTTGTTATGCTCAGAATGGTGGAGTGGCAGCAGCACAGCGCCTAAGTCCGGGTGACAGCACACCATGGTGCGCTGCATTCGCTGGTTGGCTGCTCAAGGGTGCTGGAGCCAAGGCACTGGTCACGTTCTCAGCTGACAGCTATCGTACGTCGTGGGTAGCTAAGTGCGGTGCCACTGCCTTGCCTATCAATGACCCAAGCACGTGGCGTCGTAATGATCTCGTGGTGCACTTGGATGACAGAGGCAACCACCACGTGACTTTCATCAGAGGTGTTGATCTGCAGAAGCAGGTATATCAAGCAGCCGGTGGTAATCAAAGCCATAACATGACGCAGTGCACTTTCCAAGCTGGCAGCGCACGCTGGATTGCGTTCGTGGGCAGAGTCTGGGATGTACCACCCGAATTTGATAAACCAATAATCCAATCGCTACCACGCGGATACAAAGTTCCAACTCGCTGATCTTGTGGCTTGCCGTTATAGCTCTTACACTGTATTAAACAGGAGCGAATATCATGTTATTAGAGAAATCATGGAAAGTGGATGACATCTGCACGATCAAGATGTCAAGCGGTGAAGAGGTCATTGCAAAGATAGTGGCCGCTGACGCAGATAGCATCACGGTGAGCAAGCCGTTATCAGTGCAGATCAGCATGGATCCATCAACACAGCGCATGGGCCTACAGATGGTACCCGGATTTGCGCTAACAGTAAGCATTGATACCAAGCTAAAGGTTAACTTGAGCAATGTTATCTTCATAGCACCAACTGAGGATAACGTTAAAAACAGCTACCTGAGCCAAACAACTGGACTGGCTATTTCCAGCAAAAACAGCGGGCTCAAGCTTTGAGATATCCGCCAAGCTCAGAGCCTGGTAAGACCATGCAGTGGACACAGGGGCAACCCTGTAGCCATTGTGGCAAACCGACTGAAGCCATATTACACCAATTCCAGGGCGGCAATGACCGATGGGCATATTGGGCACCTATGTATCACAACGCCGAACATAACGTTGGGTTCTGTGACGTTAAATGCGGTTTTGAGTGGTCTAGAGTTGACTATCAGAGAATTGATGCTGTTTAATAATGTGTTATGTTTCACATCATCTATAAGATTACCAATCTTGTAAACAATAAGATCTATATAGGCGCTCATTCTACAGAATCTATCGATGATAGTTACATGGGTTCTGGTCATGCGCTTAACCGAGCCAAAAAGAAATACGGTATAGAAAATTTCAAAAAAGATATCCTATTTGTATACGCTACGGCAGAAGAGATGTACATGAAAGAATCTGAAATAGTTACTGAATCTTTTTGTGCACTGAAGGACAACTATAATGTACGTGTTGGCGGTATAGGCGGCTGGAATCACTGGAACAACGGCAGTGCAGCATATTTAGAATCCACACGGCGAGGTGCTAAGGCAGGAGCAAAAAAGACAAATGCTTGGATAGCACAGCAGAAAGCAAAAAATACAGAATGGTATCGGCAATGGTGTGTAAGACAACGAGCTCGCAATATTAACAAGAATAATAATAGTTGGATACATTATACCGAAGAACAACAAGCAGAACGACGGAAGAAAATTAGCGAATCCCAAAAAGGTTCTGGTAATAGTCAATACGGGAGATACTGGATATCTAATCCTTCCACTAAGGAAGTAAAACGAATCAACGCCAACGATGATATACCTTTCGGTTGGGTTCGTGGCAAAAAAGGTCATATACCGCATAATTGTTGGGTAACCAACGGTATTAAAAATAGATATGTGCCACTTGAAAAACAAAAAGAATTTCTAGATTCTGGTTACAGATTAGGAAGAACTAAGCGTAAGCTCTTGACTAGTTCTTAAACCACACTATAAATATACTGCTGATGTTGATAGCATCATAATAAGCGGGCTGGACGAGGGTGCAATTCCCTCATGCTCCACCAAAAATACTGTTATAATACAACCACAATGAAGCAGTCTTTTTGTTGGGGCATAATTAGGATCGACAGACGTGTAAAGGGTAGCAGGAGTCAGTAGGTTAGGCACGCCTCCGGGTAACCGGATAGTCCAAATTAGTAACTGCAAACGATAACAACGTTGCATCTGAGATCCGCCTAGCGGCTTGATCTCAATGAGTTTTCGGTGGGTTTCCTTGGAAACAGAATAAACCCACCACTTGCTCCAACGGCAGACTGAAGCATATAAATGCATGATCCAAAACAAAGCTTCATAAACGATCTAAGCGCATACATAGGATATGATTATCTAGAACAGAATCAGATCATGTTGGATGACCATATAAGATTTGACCAATTGAAATTTGATTTGGTTGATGAGGTTGTCGCCGAATACCTTGTGCGCCTGCACTTTGGCCTACAGCATTGGCAATGTGATGAATGGCCTGCGACCATAAGGGATCTTCTATTGTTGATCAATCATGAGCAAAAAAGTGCATAAACCATTTTATACCAGCAGTAATATCATTGCTATCAATTTCATTAGCGGCGCCAGCGGCTGTGCCCTGCGGCGTTTGCTGTCATTTGGCGGAAACACCGATGTTCCGTCGATTTGGAAGTCTCCGGTACGAGAAGATGGTGCTGCTCATCACATGACAGATAAGAACAGCATCGTGCTGGGAGCAGGCGACCAGGAGCCTATCGTATTCGACAAGATATTACATAATCTTGGCTACGATGATCCAAACTATATTTTCAACGACTTACCTCGAAGTGTAGTAGCACAGATACATGAGGTTTTGCTCACCTGTTATAAGAAAAACCACGGACCTCTGTCTGACTATCAAGACACTGAAAAGATGATCATAGCTGATCACATGCCAACTAATAATCTCCGTAAGATATTCCCAAACGCTAAGATCATTTATTTGCGCAGAGATATCAACAAGTGCATTAGATATTTCTTCATCAAGAATCTGCTGCAGTCCCCCAGTGTTGATGCCACGAATTGGACGAGAGAACAACATAAGCCAACTGTCTTTGATGCCAGGATGGCAACTAGAAATCTCTCTCCAGTGTGGAAAAACTGGAAACAAGAAATGAGATACATCAGCGAAAACATCATGAGACAGCACGCGCTGATGCAGGGCGCAGACTATATTGTGGATGCTGATGAGTTATTCGAGAATGATGCCTGGCAAAGTCAGTATCTAGATTTGATTGAATTCTGTGAACTTGAGCCAGCTCTAGCACTTGCCAAACAGTTCATTGATTACTATCGTGCCAGCCAACCCTATAGAATGACAACTGAGCTCGAGGCAAGGTGGTACAGCAGGCGCTAGTGTTGCGGTTTTATTTCTTTTCGTATACCCAATATAAACGTTCACCGTTATCTTGCTTGAAAGTAACCAGTTCTGCTTGATTTTCTCTTGCTATCTTATGGGCGTACTCAAAGCTCCATGGGAAGATATCTATCCATGGACCGTTCTTATGAGTATGTCCCGGGTTCGCGCGAACATAGATCCTACCACCTGGGGCCAGCAATTCGAATACCTTCTTGTATCTAATGCTCATGTCTTGGTAATCACCAAAGTTGATGCTACCGAAAACGATCACTGCGTCATAGCTGTTGGGCTCTACTGTGTATTCCAAGATGTCTACCATGTAGTCGGCACTGTTATTGAACTTGTCGATCCCAACTAGATTCTTGATCCTCGGTTTGAATTGGTTGTAACCACAGCCAACATCTAGCACTGCTTTTGGATTGCGTTTGTTGATCTCATCAACGATGTTCCAACCAGTATATTGGTAGACATCTGTGCGAGGTTGCCATACGCCACCTCCCCAGAATCTCGCTGCGTATTTGTTGTCTATGTCTAACGCTACGTCTGCTAAGGTACCTGATAGATCCACATCTATGTCAAAGGTCTTGGTCAAATCATCCTTGAACCTTTCTAATCTCTTGGGAGTCCACGGCAGTGCTAAAATGACTGTGTCTGCTGCTATGCTGCGTCGTACAACATCCCAGCGCGACAAATTAAATGAAACATGTAATTTTTCTACAAGATGATTAAAAATTTTAGTGTTCATGTAATTTTTCCGCATTGGTGTTTGGTTTGTATACTATATAACTTAAATATCAGCATAGAGCGAAAAAAACATGTCAGATGCGAAAACAGAAGATTGGCAAGGCAGTAGATGGGAATTCACCAAGAGCCGCAGCCGTTGGCACTTTGATACGAACCGACCTGCAGAACCTGGCATTGACAGTTACACTCATGTCTGTAGATTCCGAGCTGATTTTTCTGCTGCTATAGCAGAATGCTTGCCGCGTGCCAAGGTCAGCACCTGGGGTACTCGCAACAACTTCAACAAGGACATCGCCGCACAAGGGCTCTACAGTGCCAGCGCCGAAGAACAAGATCTCATAAGAGCCGGTGCTGATCCAGCAGCAGAAGTTTTCCATAGGACTGCTGCGGAGGACATAGCATTGTTCCAACGTATCAGTGAATGCCTGGGTATGACAGACAGCATGATCAAGTTCCATAACCAAACCTGTGGGCAGATGCTGCATACTCATATTGATAATTTTGCTGCCCGTCCGGAGCGTGAAAACAGCTTCAAGGTCACGGAGATCGATGAGAATCCACAGATCATGCGCAGGTTTGCCATCATGCTAGCAGACTGGCAGCTGGGACAGATATTCCAATTGGGCAATGCCAATTTCACAGGTTGGCGTGCTGGTGACTGCATCACCTGGGAATGGCAAGACATGCCACACAGCACGGCTAACATGGGATGGTGGGATAGGCCCATGCTACAGATCACCGGCTATGTTACAGATAAGACTCGTTGGTTGTTGAACACAGCAGCAGATCGCAAGCAAGTGATAGAGTTTAATCTATGAATCAAGTCATTTGTATAGCCTACAGGCCCGGTGCGTTTGGCAGCTTCATAGCATGGGCAACAGAGAGGTTCTCTTTGGTTCGTAAGAGATATCAACCAGCTGTGATGGATGATCCTCTATTACCTGATGGCAGCAGCCATGCCTATGCCAGTTTCTGTAAGATTAAATCCGCAGATGATTTCATGCAGGGTTTGAACACAGCTAGATGGGACATTAACTCTTGGCATACCAAAGTGTTTGCTGGCTGGCCAGTTGGCGACATAAACCACGCAGTTACAGAGATACAGGACTGGATGATGGCGTTTGACAAGCTGATCATCGTCGAGTGCGAAGATGCCGATGATCACTACGTCTGTTATCTGCGTAACGAATCTACCATGGATCGTGATAGATGGTATGGCATGTTGAACATCCAGCAGGATGCGCAATTGATAGATGCGTTGCGCAGGGATGTTAACAGCCCAACCCTGTCTCAGAATCACCGGCATGACCCGCGCATCTTATCTCTCAGTGTCAAGAAGATTCTTAATTGGTCGCCCGACCAGCTAGGGCATGCTCTAAAGACTACCATGGCATGGCCCACATGTGATCACGATCTTTTCAGATCAGTGACTTCGGACATGCAGAACCGACAGGTGCAGTACCTGGATAGGCTGTCACGAATAAAGAATGGCGCGGCTGAAACTCCAGCTGAACGTGCCATCCTACAATCATACATCGAAAGGACTCAAGATGGATCTAAGTAAATTATTCCCGCTGTTCCAACCTGGCACAGGCCTGGCCATACTAGCAGCCTATGCTGCTGTGGTATTCGCATTGACCTATATGTTTGCCAGCGGATATACAACTACCAAGGAAGGATTCCTCGTTGCTAGGCGGGAGCTGACCGCGATACAAGGTGCCATGAGCACGGGCGCAGCCTGGATGTGGGCACCCGGCATGTTCATATCAGCACAGCAGGCCTATCAGAATGGACTAGTGGGCTTGTTTTGGTTCACCATTGGCAATTTCCTAAGCCTAATCCTGTTCAGTTGGTTTGCCAAGCAGTTGAGAGACAGGAAACCAGATGGATTCACCGTGAGCGGTTATCTCAAAGAGCGATTCGGCAAGAGGGTCCAGATATTGTTCATGATAGAACTGGGTATGCTGGCCATCTGCAGCTTTGCTATCAACGTGCTAGCAGGCAGCAAGACAGTAGAAGTTTTAACAGGCATGGACTATCATTTGGTTAGCATGATATTAGCTGCTATAGCATTGACCTACACCTTGCGCGGTGGATTGAAAGCATCTGTGATAACAGAGATGTTCAAGCTCAGCATGTTGGTACTGGGATTGCTGGTTTTGGTACCATGGGCGGTGAACACAGCCGGTGGCATTGATATCGTGTCGCAAGGACTTGGCGGCATCACAGGCAATGGTCGTGCTATATTTGGTACTGATTTTGCCCTGGGTGTTTTCATGGGCATAGGATTCAGCACTGCTATTGGACACCTTGGCGCACCTTGGGGTGACAATGCTTTCTATCAGCGTGCGTTCGCTATACGCAAAGACAGCGTTGTAAAGGCCTTCGTGGGAGGGGCCTGCATATTCGTGTTGGTACCATTGCTAACAGGTGTGCTGGGATTCCTTGCTGCGGGTCTGCAGTACAAGATACCAACACCTTTGCTGGGCTATGTTAACGTGCTTACAGTTGGCAGCCTATTGCCGACTTGGGCAGCCATGCTGTTCATGTTCATGCTTTTCGCAGGATTGGTCAGCGTGCTCGACAGCCAGCTTAGCAGCATGGGCAACCTATTTGGTCACGATCTACACGGAATGACAGCCAAGACAGATGATGCCAGCAGCGTGCGGCTCAGCAAGCTGGGCATGTTGGCGCTGTTAGTAGCTGGTCTGGTTCTGGCCAATTGGCCCGGCATGACGCTGGTTACCATATTCCTGTTCTTTGGCATCCTCAGAGCAACTGTGTGGTTCCCGCTGATGTTTAGCTTGTGGAATGACCGGTTGATCAACGAGGCTGGCATGTTCTGGGGCGTGTTGATAGCATATCTAGTTGGCTTCACTACCTATGTCTATGGCATGAACTTTGGTGGCGGTGCGAACATCGCAGTGCTGGGCACCATGTTGGCTGTGTTTGGCAGTGGCGCATTGGCGCTGGCAATCACCGCAGCATCACCTCGTCAAGCATGAGATCCAACGCATGAAGATGATAGTGCTCTTTGGACCTCAGGGTAGCGGTAATCACTTGTTTGGCAAGATATTCAGCATGCACTCTGATGTGCATGGTTGGAAAGCAGCACTCAAGGATGATGGTTACTTCATACCACACTACAAGGAACCATTCAATTGGTATTGGAACAACATCGACAAGATAGATGTGAATATCATGGGAGGCAAGCAGTATGCCGTTACCTCCATATCCAATCCCTATATCGAAAAATGGTTACCCAAGGTCCCGCCCATCTATGAGTTCATGGAGAAGTTAGAGAGCATAGGCATAACCGCGCAGCCGGTGGTGATAGGCAGAGACAAGAACATTCTGACTCATCAACAGACGAGGTTGCGCGGCGGTCCTACCTGGGGTAACATGCCTCAGCTGATCAAATGGATGAAGACGCCGCCATTCTTCATCAGCCAGGAACTGCTGTATCTGTATCGCAGAGAATACATCAAGAGCCTCAGCTCGTGGTTAGATTTCCCTTTGAGCTGGGACGATCCGCAGATTGATGATATACTAAAAGACGATGCCAATGAGAAATACATACATGCCGCTGATCCATATTGGTTAGATGATCACGTGCGCAACATACTAACTCCGCATTGTATCGATGAGGACAATCAGTGAAATACATCTTTGTAACGGGTGCCCCTGGCAGCAAGTGGAGCAGCGTGGTCAAGAACATCTATTACAGCGATGATATTGATCGCGGTGATTACAGTGATTCTAGAACCTACTATCACGATGCGTCTGGTACCCAAGATCTCATGCATCTTGGTGCTTATTTTGATCCTGGCATGGAGTTTGGTAGCTGGTTTGAAGAACTTGATCAGAACAGCAAAGGCATGTGCGAGGCTGAATTTGACAGACCGTGGGCAGGGCATGCCCTGGGCGGTATAAAGATAATCAAGAGCCACGTTTTTGCAGCACAGATAGATTTCTTGCGTGAAACCTGGCCAGAATGCCCGGTGGTGTTGATACATCGTCCAAACGATGCCTGTCTTGGATGGTGGGTGCGCTGCGGACACTTTGATATCACCTATCCAAAATACAACTATTACAGCGATCTAAAACAGATGGCTTGGCACATAGATTACCAAAACAACCAAATATTGAACGCAGCAGCCAACGCAGATACTGACTTTGATATAGTTGACAACTGGCATCTTTGCCAGCGTTTGGGTATAGCACCACCAGTAAATCATTGGCAAAATTATCCTCGATCGGATATCAAAGTGGCAATATTAAAATAGGCTCTTGCGAAATCAACTGGTTAATGCTATAACTAGCTGATGAAAAAACCGCAAAGCAACGAAATCCAAAAGCTGACTGACTATCAGCACCATAGATTGCGCACCGAGATGTATCTTGGAAGCCGCAGCCCGCACACTCAAACCATCGTTAACTGGGATGGCAAAGCCCTAAAACCTGTTGAGATGACATGGACGCCGGCGGTCTACTGTGCTTTCCGCGAGATATTGGATAATGCGCTAGACGAAGTGGTTGGACATGGTCACGGCAGCAGCGTAGAAGTCACGTTCGATCAGAAAGAGATGCTGTTTACCGTTAGCGATGATGGTCGTGGCATCCCCATCGACTGGGACGAAAACGAGGGCATGCACAAGGCCACGCTAGCACTCACACAGGCTCGTGCTGGTCGTAACTTCGGCGCTCGTGAGGAAGTGCGCGGTACCAATGGTATTGGTGCCAGCACGGTGGTTAGCTGCAGCGAACATTTCAGCATCGATATCATCAGGGATGGTCAGCGCTTCCAGCAGACATTCCGCGAGGGTAATGCTGCGTTTGATGAACTAGACATACGCGAACCAAAGATAACCAAGAATTCTAGCAAGACTGGTACCACCATCGAGTTCAAGCTCAGCAAAGAAGTGTTCAAGAAGGCAAATCTGCCTTTGGCCTTTGTTAAAGCACGCATGATGGAAATTGCGGCGAATCACCCAAAGATTCGCTTTAGTTTCAATGGCTCGCGCGTGGTGGTCAAGCCAACCGTAGCTCGCACCTTCTTTGACGGTAAAACGGTGATCACCATTGACGTCAAAGACAAGAACTTCAAAAGCAGCTTCTATCTGGTTCCCAACTTTGCCGAAGAGGGTGAATACCTACACACTACTGTTAACGACATACCTGCGTTTAACGGTGGTCAGCATATTGATACTTTCAAGAGGCTGTTCTACGGCGGTCTCATACGTGCACTGGAGCGTGAAAGCAAGCGCAGAGGTTTGACACCAAATCGTTCAGACATCGCAGACGGTTTATTGATCTACAACGTCACTGTGATGCATGCTCCTAACTTTGACAGCCAAAGCAAGACACGGCTGATCAACGACGACGTTGATGGTTACATCAAGGCTGTGCTGGAAGACGAGAACACGCTTAAAGCAATCATCAAGAGCAACAAGGAATGGATTGATGAGATCTATGCCCGTTGCGCTGCTCGCACGCAGAAGAAGGATGATGCTGAGCTGGCCAAGCAGGCACGCAAGATGATGCGCACCAAGGTGCCCAAGCTGCTTGATGCCAACGGCAAGGATCGTACCAAATGCGTGCTGTTGATCACGGAAGGTGACAGCGCCAAGACCATGGTCAGTGCTGTGCGCGATCCTGAGATACACGGCGCGCTACCTCTGCGAGGCAAGATCCTCAACGTGCGTGGCGAAGCTCCCAAGACGCTGCTTGATAACCAGATCCTCATGGATCTCATGACCAGCATTGGTTGTGCGCTGGGACAGCAAGCAGAACGAGGAGATCTGCGCTATGGACAGGTATGGTTAGCAGCTGACCAAGATCCAGATGGTGCTAACATCACCGCTCTGTTGGTCAACTTCTTCTACCTACACTGGCCAGAGCTGTTTGATCCCAAGCTGCCTACGTTCTTCTATGCGCTGCAGACGCCGTTCATCATCCAGGAAAAGGGCAAAAATCGCCACTACTGGTACGCCGACGATTACCATACTTACGATGCCAAGGACTGGAAAGGCGCACCAAAGCCCACACGCGCAAAAGGTCTTGGTTCGTTGGAAGAAGCTGACTGGCGCCACAGCTTGGTCAAGCCCAAACTGATACCTATCAACGACGATGGTAACCTTAGCGATGCGCTCAAGCTGATATTTGATCCCAAGGGCGCAGATGCTCGCAAGGATTGGATCGCACTAGATGCTTGATAATGTGTCCTTGGGCAAGTTTCAGATCAATTTGGACATAGCCCAGCGATACGGCAAGACACAAAAGATTCAGCTGTTCAGAGACAGAAATCCTGACCTCTTTATCTGGATAGCTGAAAATATCGATCCTGATTTTGAACGCATTTGCTGCAGGATCAAGCTGATCAGTTGGCCATTCAGGACCTACGATGAGGTCAGCGTTTACCTAGAGATACGCACCGAAAGCGAGCTCACACTTTGGAAGCTGCGCCCGGATAATCTGGTCTCTGGTTGATCAATCCCTGCTTCTGCGATCGCGCATGCAGCTGGTGCAGCATCCAGCACCATGTGAGTCATCTGGATCAGCTGGGCCTATCACGTTTTCGGCATTGATGCTGCTCCATCCGCTGCCGTGAGTTACCTGAAACACACCTATGTAACCTCCGCTGTACAGCTGGAACGGTGCTGTGATGTGGTTCATCTGATCGTAACGATGACCTGAATGGTTGGTTATAGTGGTATCGAACCATGCTGGCCACACGAAGTCGCTGACCTGGATGCCATTGATCTGATAGCCAAGGTTGTCTGCTTCCACCGCATCGCACGCTTCGTAAGCATAGAGCAGGCCCGCCGTGTCGCTGGTTTGATTGAATACCGTGAGATTCACGTATGGATCCAACATCATCTCCAACAGTTCGTGGCTGAGAGTGACCGTCCAGTTGTAGCCGTAGGTAATGTCATCCTTGGCAAATATCCTGCCGTAGGGCACACCGGAAGTGGCTTCGTCGTGGTAGCCCAATGCGCCGCTGACGTCGCTGTTATCCAAGATGTAGATAGGCCATGCACCCGAGGGTATGCTCTGATTGCTACTGACAAACACTAGAGTAGCAGTGGTGCCCCAGGCTGCTTGCCAATCTCTGTCAAGCTGGATCTGCAGTGCTGCGACCACAGGCGTGATCTGAGAGTCCGTGAGAACTGTGCATTTGTTCTGTATGGCAATGGTTGGACCCATGCGCACCACTGTGTTGCCGCTGCTTGGCGAAGGAGTTGGCGTAGGTGCTGGTGTTGGCGGTGTCACATATGTGTAGAGGCTGTTGGTGGCACTGGTGCCGTTGCCTGTAGTAACCGTTACGCTTACTGCGCCTGCAGCATGCGCCGGAGCAGTAGCATGTATCTGTGTTGCGCTGTTGACCACCACGTTGGTTGCTGCTGTGGTGCCAAATTTAACGCTGCTGGCACCGGTGAGATTGGTTCCTGCTATGACCACGCTGGTACCACCAACAATGTTCCCGCTGCTGGGAGTGACGCTGGTTACCGTTGGAGCAGGTTTGGCAGCAGCAAGCATGCCTTGTGCTGCGAATCTAGCTTGTATCTGCTCTTCTGTGGGCAAGCGGTAAGTGGCCATTTCTCGATCTCCTGTTGATATAGCTTATTTACAAGAACCTGATCATGTGTTAAGCTAGAGCAACAATAGGATAGGGTCGCATGAGCACATACAATAACACCACAGAATACATCAAGGGAACCAGCCGAGATTACTCGATCTACGTGTGCCAAACACGCGGCATACCCAGCGTTGCTGATGGATTGAAGGATGCTCAGCGCAAGGCGTTGTTCGTGATCAAGCCCAAAGCAGAAAAGATCAAGACCATCTCGCTAGCAGGTGAGATGATCAGCCAGAACGTTTACCTGCATGGTGACGCCAGTGCTGCTGAAACGCTGAGCCTCATGGCTGCTCCCTATTGTAACAACGTACCTCTGCTGCAGGGTATAGGTGCGTTTGGTACCAAGGTTGGTCCCACTGATTGGGGTGCGGCACGCTATACCTATCTCAAGCGCAACAGCCACACTGATGCGTTGGTGTTCACAGACTATGACATCGTTCCGCTGAAAGAAAACTACGATGGATCAGTGTTGGAACCCAAGAACTATCTACCATTGGTCCCCATGGTGCTGCTCAACGGCATCAGTGGCATCGCAGTTGGCTGGAGCACTGACATCCTACCTCGCACGCTGGATGACATCATTGACGCTACCATCGCTGCGCTTGACGGCAAGAAGATCAAGCAACTGGTGCCACGCTATGATTATCTCAACTGCGGGGTGCGCAACATAGCAGGCAACAGCTGGGAGTTCACTGGGCGTTGTCGCATAGACGGCAGCACTGTGTGGGTGGAAGAACTGCCCCCGGATCTCAGCCTCGAAAAGTTCAAGGCACGCTTGAACACCATGGAAGAAGAAGACAAGATCCAGACCTACATTGATCGCAGCACCAAAGAGATCCGCATCGAGATCCGCTTCAAGCGCGGCACGATCAACGGTTGGACCGAGGACACTGCTATTGACTACTTCAAGCTGCGCAGCAAGGCCACAGAGAGAATCGTGGTGCTTGACTGGAACGGTAACAGCGTTCGCCAGTTTGAAACAGCTGAACAGGTAGTAGCTGAGTTCGTGGAATGGCGCTTGGGTTGGTACAAGACGCGCTATGAGAAGATGGTTGACGATCTTACCTATCAGCTGAATTGGAACATGGCTATAAGGGCCTGCATCGGCTCTAAGCTGCCGGCATTCTTACCACAGGCCAAAGACAAATCGGAAATCGTAGCTAAGATACGCCAGATCATGGACACGACCAAGATAACATTAGATGATGATCAGATCGATCGCATAGCTGGACTGCCAAGCTATCGTTGGGCACAGGACACGCTAGCAGAAGTGCAGGCCAAGATTGCCGAGCTATCCACAACAATCGCTGATCATCAAGCAACTTTAGCTGACCCTGTGAAGCAAAGAGAAATATATAAGCGTGAGGTCCAGGCACTGAAGAAGCTGCCTAAAGTAGACCGATAATCAACGGGGCGCATAGATGGAAGACAGGGGCACCAATCCTAGCATAGGCTTCTACCTCACTACCGCATTTGACTACGAGATACGCAACAGGCTAGACATAGATATAGCTAGATTACAAACCATAGATGAGCTTAACGAAGAACAAGCCGATCAATTACAGATATTGACCACGGTAAAGGAATATATGATAAAGCGCAAAGGCGAGATCAAACCATGATATGCGTAGCAGGCTATGACTGATCTACACATATTGGGATTACCTCGATCTGGTACCAGTTTTGCTTTCTCATATTTTGTGCTGCTGCTAAGACACTCGGGTCTACGCTTTGTCGACCTGTTTGAGCCATCGAATCCGTGGTTAAAGATTGAAAATTCAGCTGACGGCTATCGCATTACGGGGTTTAATTCTTCAAATCTCGATACCACGCTAGAAGAACGCATGCAGATCTATCGCAGTTACGATGATCAGCATAGGTTGATCAAACATGTTTTCCAAAAACACTGCAAGCCCTACATTGATCTCATGATGCGCGGGGATGATCTCTCATGGATAGAGATAAAACGCAACACATTTGAGCGTTGCCTCAGCTGGGTTATCTCAGAACAAAGCGGATTTTGGATTTCCCACAAACAGGCTACCATAGATGATTTCAAGGAAAATCTCACTCAGTTCACTGCACCATTGCACTTTGTAGAATCATTCCAAGAACACATGAAACTTTATACTGACTACAGGTCCAGGATGATAGACTATGGAACCTGCCTAGGTGTGATAGATTACGATTCGTTGGTCTCAGACTGTGCTGAACTAAGGGGTGCTGTTCTAAAACATTTTGATCTACCTGATATTGGTATCGACCCCATGAAATTAAAAGATTTAGAACACTATTCGCATCTCATGCCAAAAAAATCGTTGACCCTTGAAGAAAAGAAGCACATAGTTTCAAATTGGCAGCAGATATTAGACCTGGTTGGGGATGAGTAACACCGTGGAACAGCATCATACAAAACTCTTGTGGTTACCAATAGCTGTACCAAAGTTGCCAGATATCTCTGATCTTTTAGATCCAGTGACTGCTATATCTGATTGGGATGCGTGGAATTTCCGTAGGCTGACAGTAAAAAAAGAAAATCCCTATGACATCAGCGAGTGGGCACCGTGGGTACAGCGTGATCACGCAAGCTTGATTGATTGGTTTAAGCAGCTGCCATTCAAGAACTTGCGCAATGTAAAATTGAATTTACAGAACAAACCTGTGGTAGGGCATATAGATTTCACACGCCCGGACGCTGAGCCGAGTCTCTGGAAGAACAACAACAGCTGCGAACCTTGCGGATATCGCATCATTGTTAAGGGGGATCGCCAAAACGGTCTATGGATGCAGCGAAGCAATGGCAAACAAATAAATTGCCAGATGCCTGATAGCACTGACACTTATGTATTGCGCCATACTGATGGCATGCACGGTGTGAACGATGATCAAGACAGATGGACCATATTCTGTCACGCTGAGATTGACGAAGATAAACATGCTGCGTTAATGGCAAAGAGCCTGGACATGTACAGTGAATTTGCCATTTGGGATGACAACGGAGATGACACATGACTGATTGGTTAGTAACAGCGACAGAAACGCAGGCCAAGCTGGAAGATTGCCAGGCCAGGCTGGCAGCGGCTGAGGACGAACTGGCTCGCCATCGCTACAATCTGGGCATCATCGCTCATGATGGTTATGAGCTCAGCTGGGAGAAGATCGTTAACCAGCGCGACTATTTCATCAAGCTAGCACGCCGAAGCCTTTATCCAGAGGTGGCCAAATGAAGTATCACGCCCACGTATATTGGAACGACGCTGAGCAGCGAGCACATGCTATTGCCATGCGTATTGGATTGGAGATGCTGGGCTGCGGTCTTGGTCGCATACATGATGTTCCAATCGGTCCGCATCCGCTGGCCATGTACCAGGTAATGTATGATGATCCGATCAAGGAGCCAGTTGAGCGCATGCTGACAAACCAGTCGCACGGCATTAGCATATTGCTGCATGAGGACACCGGGGATGACATCCACGATCACACGGAAGGTGTGCGTTGGATCAATGAACCAGTGGTTCTGGACATAGCCTGGTTGGAAGAGTACACCAAACACAAGGATCACTGATGGACCACCGCTGTTCGGTTGACAATGCTGTAGCCTGTGTTATGCTGGCTGTGATCAAAGAGAGGTTAACAGCATGAGCGCAGAACGCAAACTGGTTATTCCCGAGGATACCTGTCCATACATTGACATGACCATCACACTGTTGGACAAGATTGCCAACCAAGATGACCTACAGTGGCGAGTGAACCAAGCAGCGCTGGCCAAGGCACTGTTGGAGCATGTGCGTGACAGCAATTTTGCGCTGCGCACGGCCAGCAAGCACTGGTATGATCGTGCCAAAAAGGTCAAGCGATGATGGATGCCGTTGAACAGCATAGGTTGAAGTGCGAGGGCAAGCTGCACCTCTGCCTTGACCCAGACACGCTGCAGCCAGGTTTGCTTGACCCTATCACTAAGACCTGGGAACCAACCTCCCCTGAATTCGATCACATACAGACACAAGCCTATGAAGCGGCGGTCGATTGGCGCAGGGAACTGCTGAGGAGGCAACATGCCTGAATCTGAGCAGATTGTAGTGCTGGACTGGCGAAATCTAGATGATTGGGAAGCCATGGAACGAGTTGACTGGTTGCGAGAGAATCTGGTGGCAGGTGAAGACTGGGGCGTGTGTAACGATCCGCGCATGTGCGTGCTCAAGACCGAGGTAGCAGGTACACTCTATCGCATGCGATGGTTTGACGGCTCGCAGAGCAGCTTTGAACCATACATGCCAGAATCGCCGCTGTTGCCCTATCTGGATGACCTCAAGGAGGTAGACCGGAACCTCGCCAAGATGAAAGAAATGCTGGAGAACATGCGATGACCGTTGAAGAAGTCATTGAATGGTGCACCGCCCATGAGCTGGTTGACCTCATGGTACAGATAGGTTGGACCAAGAGCAAGGGCGAAGGTCGCAGGCTGATCA
>Ga0164296_1002577_pt1 | contig 17822 bp, 16 predicted proteins | sample GEODES057metaG_FD_113533 | JGI IMG/M metagenome (GOLD analysis project Ga0164296, IMG submission 113533) | Dystrophic lake water microbial communities from Trout Bog Lake, Wisconsin, USA - GEODES057 metaG | ecosystem: Environmental > Aquatic > Freshwater > Lake | place: USA: Trout Bog Lake...
ATGAGAAGTATGATTGATCGCCCTCTCAAACTAGCGAGTCCTCTATAAATCGGTATCGCTAAACTTACCGTTGCCGTGCCTAGTAAAAAATGCACGAACTGGGCACCTTGAAAATATTGAACATACGGCATGTCTATCAATTGGATGAATATCGCAACCAGAATCACAGCTATTGCAACAGGATTTGCTAGAGCGTTTTGTTTAGTTCTCTGGTAAATAGTTAAACCAATTTGATATGCCGCTAAAGTAGCGAATAAGGCAAGCAAAGGGCTTCCAGATAGGTAAACCCAGATTTCATTAATTGATGGCTTAACCATGATGGCTCTCTCCAGAATTTAGCCTACTGGAGAAAAGTTTAAGCACCAAACTACTTGCCATAATTGTAGCGATAACGCTCACGACTAGAGCAACAATAATCGCCCAAGCATTACTTTTAAGTTCAGGCAAATACAAAACCACTCCGACTGCCGCTGGAACAAATAACACACCCAGATACTGAGCCAAACCATCTGCGACGTGCGCTAAGGAGCTGTTTATCTCTTTCTTAATAATCAGCCAAGCTAAAAGCAACACCAGACCAACTACTGGTCCTGGCAACATTGGCAAAATGAACTTTGAAATTAGTTCACCTATACTTTGGAATACAAAAATTTGAACGAGACCCCAGATCATCAACTCACCTCGCAAGGAAATCCAAATAGATTATTGAATCGCTATGCCGAAACAATAAATCATTCTTAGAGAAAGGGGTTAGTAAAATGATCAGTCTTTACTTAAATGCAAACCAATAGCAACCGCAGCAGTTCGGGTTTCAACACCGAGTTTGGCAAAAATGTGTTCGAGATGTTTGTTCACGGTTCGAGGACTCATACCAAGAATGTCAGCGATGTCTCGATTAGTTTTACCTTTCACGAGCCATGAAAGTACTTCACTTTCTCTTTTTGTAAGAGACGCATTTTCAAGTCTTGCTACATCTCCACTTGCCTGGTTACGCTGAGCCAAAAGCAGCATTGTTTCACCCAACCCGACTAGCCCTAAGTTTCGAACAGATAACTCGGGATGATCGGGTAAGGTGAGTTGTTCGCGTTGATCCGTAAGTACTTGAGTTAACTCAACTGTTGTTAATTTTCGTTTAATCCATAGCTTTGCCTGAGGAGATTGCCACGCAATCCTGCCTTGAGAATCGATCACCATCACACCAAAACCCGCAACATCAATCGCTTCACGGGCAAGTCTCACAGTCTTCGCATTTCGAATATGCGCATGTAGGCGTGCTAATACCTCTTCAACCTTGACGGGTTTAACCACATAATCGACACCGCCACTGTCAAATGCCTGCACGATGTGTTCGGTATCTGACAAACCCGTCATAAAAATAACTGGCAAATGCGCTAGTGCAGGCTGAGCTTTAATTCTTTGACATGCCTCAAACCCGGACATTTCAGGCATGACGGCGTCCATCAACACGGCGTCAACCGACACCATCTCAAGGCGATCCAATGCAGCCTGACCATCTAGGGCGACTACAACGCTATAACCCGCTTGTTCGAGCATCTGATAAAGAACGCCCAGACTCGACGGATCATCGTCAACGAGCAAAATGATTGGCCTGTCGCCCGATATTGATTTAATCATGAAGTTGTGCCGCAATCAGTTTTGCCAACGATTCAAATTCAAATTTTTTTACTCTTAAACTCAAAGCTGCGCATAATTCATGACATTTTGGATAACTTTTCGAATAGCCGTCCAGCAGGTCGAGGAGGCCTTGCACATGACCAACACTCAACAACGGAGACAATTGCTCACAGAGATCTACTGGGATGTGTTCGATAACAAAAGGAGTGACGATAGGCTCGGCGACTCTCTCAGTAACGCTCAGACCAACACTTATCCAAGCAATATTCAAGAACTTACCTAAAACGTTGAGTAACTCTGATTCGAGTACTGGTTTCGCAACAAACGCTTGGCACTGCCCATCTAATATCTTCTTTGGTTGATTATCAAACAGATTTGCCGACACCAGAATAATTGGCACCTTCTGATAGCCCTTCTCTCGGATTTTTCTCGCTGTTTGCCAACCATCCATCTCGTCCATCGAAATATCCAGCAAAATTGCGTCAGGTATTTCGGCATCAAGACTATCCAGACACTCACTGCCGCTCGCGGCCTCTCTAACTATAAACCCGAGTGGATTAAGCAATGCCGCCAGCATTTGTCTTTGATCCGGCTGATCGTCTACCGCAAGCAAAGTTAATCGCCTACCCTCGTAGCCCGTAACTTGTCCAATTTTTTGAACCAGTGGTCCCGGGTCATTGATTGTTGGTAGATACAACCTAACACAAAAGGAACTACCCTCCTCTTGCTTGCTGGTCACCGTTAATTCACCACCCATCATCGATGTGAGCAACCCTGTAATGGTGAGACCTAATCCCGTACCCGGTTCACCACGCCGTCTAGCGGCACCGCCACGCTCAAAAGGTAAGAATATGCGCTGTTGGTCCTGAGGCGCGACGCCAACACCTGTATCAATTACATAAAATTGCAACACTTCGGCTCGAGCATCAACTTTTAGTGTCACTGAACCCGTATCGGTAAACTTAATGGCATTTCCAAGTAAGTTGATGAGCACTTGAGTCAAACGCTTCGCATCTCCCTTTACCCATTGTGGCACCTCACCGATGACGACATACTCAAATTTCAGACCGCGATCGGTGGCCTGAGGCTCTACCATCTGAGCAATTTCTAATAACAAATGCTTTAACGGTATCGGTGCAGTCTCTAACCGAAGACGTCCAGATTCAATATGAGCCAAATCAAGCAAGTCATCAACCAGTGAAGCCATATGAGCACCACTACGCTGTATGGTTTTCAACGCGTCGATTTGTTTTTGATCTTTAAGATCAGTTTTAAGCAATATCTGTAAGTAGCCAAGTATGCTGTTAAGAGGCGTTCGTAACTCATGTGTCATACCTGCAACGTATCTTGTCTTAGCTCGATTTGCGTTCTCTGCTGCGTCTTTTGCGGCCTGCAGTGCGGCATCAGTTCGTCTTAAAGCTTCGACCTCTCGTTGAAGCAAGCGACTTTGCGCATTCGATTCATCTTGTGCGAGTTGCCGGCTTTCGTTGATCAGTACGACCCACCAACTACAAATCGCAATCACTAACATCATCATGAGATAGATTTTGGTGAAGGCAGTGACTTGAACACCATGAGACGATGTGTCAACGTTACCGTCCTGTGTCAACGCGATCGCCATGACGGTCCCCAACACCAGGGATAAAGATACGAAAACAATTAAAAACCGTCCTGCTCTAGACTTAAATCTTTGAGAGATGAATGCTGGAAGCACAAAGGTCATCCAAGCGGAGACTTGCTCGTCTAGGCGAGAACCTTCTTTACATGCATCGTGGCATCGAGAATCCAGCGTGCAGCAAAGCGAACAGATTGGCGCTCCGTACGCGGGGCAATGTGTCATATCTGGAGATTCAAAATGGTTCTCGCAAACACTGCACTGTACAAGCTTACTCGTTGTGGAGATCGCCGAAACACGGCGAGCGAGATACCATTTCCCTTTGGTTATCCAGGCAATAATTGGCGACAATATAAAAGAAGCACATAGTGCAATGAAAGGTGCGAAAGCATGTGCTACCTCACCAAAGTACCCACCGTACGCAATTAAGGCGATGGTCGCTGCGATAACAGTTGCTCCTAAACCAACGGGATTAATGTCGTACAGATGGGCTCGCTTGAACTCAATTCCTCGAGGCGAAAGACCAAGCTGCTTATTAATCAGTAGATCAGCAACGATTGCGCCAATCCAAGCGATTGCAACATTGCTGTATAAGCCTAAAACTTGCTCTAGTGCCTTAAATACCCCAAGTGTCATTAACAACGTTGCAATCACAACATTGAATACGAGCCATACAACTCTGCCTGGATGGCTATGTGTTAATCGCGCAAAAAAATTCGACCATGCCAATGAACCGGCGTATGCGTTGGTGACATTAATTTTTACCTGAGACAAAACAACAAAAAGCGCCGTGATTGCAATGACCCAGACTGGATCTTGAAATACATAAGCAAATCCCGCCATATACATTCGTGTCGGTTCACTTGCAACGTCTGAGCTCAATTCTTGCTGAAGAACTAAAAACGCTAAAAATGCTCCACCGAGCATCTTTGCCATGCCCGGGATAATCCATCCAGGACCAGCCATGATCACGGCAGCCCACCAGCGCAGACGATTATGTACAGTTTTCTCCGGCAAAAACCGTAGATAATCTACCTGTTCGCCAATCTGAACAACTAATGAGCAAGCAACGGTAAAAGCTGATCCAAACATCAACCAACCAAAATCACTCGTGCCTGAAAGTGCACCGCTTAAACCCGTAAATGCAACAAACGCCCGAGGATCTTTGATTGCTATGGCTACATAAGGGCACACAAGCAAAAAAATCCAAAGCCCCTGTGTCCATAATTGCAATTTCGAAATGAGAGTGATGCCTCTCAGAACCAATGGAATAATAACGAGCGCACTCAAAACATAGCAAAGCGCGATAGGCCAGTCCAAATAAAGCCTGATTGCGAGGGCCATAATTGCTGCTTCAAGTGCGAAAAAGATAAATGTGAAGGCAGCATAAATCAGCGAGGTAATAGTTGATCCCACATAGCCAAACCCGGCTCCTCGGGTCAACAAATCGATGTCCACGCCATAACGAGCGGCGTAGTAGCTGATAGGAAGGCCGGTCATAAATGCAACCAAACCAACGGCGAGTATCGCCCAGACCGCATTTGAAAAACCATAATTCAGTGCCATTACCGCACCAATCGCCTCTAGTGCTAAAAACGATATGCCCCCTAGCGCAGTATTAGCCACCTTCCATTCGGACCACTTTCTGAAGGATTGAGGTGTGTAGCGAAGCGCGTAATCCTCGAGGGATTCATCAGCTACCCACGTGTTGTATTCACGCCGGATACGAATAATTTTTTGATTCGCTGTTTTCATTTGTATGTCTACGCGCCTCAGGTAACGCCTCAATACAGCTAAGCACTTACCATGCCAGCCGATGATTTATTAGGCCCTAAGCCAATCTTTAGCGTTTTCCAACGAATTTAAACGTACCAAGTCTATCCATAAGAATACGTCAATTGACGTATTGGGGTTCTCCCGGGGTACGCGCAGAATAAATCCCAAGACGGATATTCGTCTGTCAACCTCAGGAGCCCTCAAATGAAGAAGCATCCTTCAGATTTTCCAGTTAGTACTGACCGTCGTCAGGTTTTACAAGGTATCGTTGGTCTCGCTCTGGCAGCTGCCACCATGCGAGCCGGTGCACAGAAATTACCGACTTCACAAGTCAACACGACCAAACTCGCTGTCACTGACACTGAAGTCACGGTCGGCCAATTGCACTCGGCAACCGGCACGATGGCGATTTCAGAGACGGGTTCGATTCAAGCAGAGCAGCTTGCCATCGACCAAATCAACGCTATGGGCGGCGTATTAGGTCGTCAGATCAAAGTAATTAAAGAGGACGGCGCATCAGATTGGCCAACCTTCGCTGAGAAAGCTAAAAAACTCCTCGTCAACGATCATGTTGCAACGGTATTTGGTTGTTGGACTTCAGCTTCGCGCAAGGCCGTATTGCCGATCTTTGAAAAAGAGAACGGAATGCTGTACTACCCAACCTTCTACGAAGGCTTGGAACAGAGCAAAAACGTAATCTATACCGGTCAGGAAGCGACACAGCAGATTTTGTGGGGTCTCGATTGGGCATCGAAGGAAAAGGGCACTAAAAGCTACTTCCTGGTCGGATCGGACTATATCTGGCCACGTACTTCGATGAAAATCGCTCGTAAGCATATCGAAAACGTGCTGAAGCAGAAAGTGGTCGGTGAGGAATATTACCCACTGGGCAATACGAACTTCAATTCCTTAATCAATAAAATCAAAGCCGCGAAACCCGACCTTATATACGCGGCTGTGGTTGGCGGCAGTAACGTTGCCTTCTACAAACAATTGAAAGCTGCAGGCATTACAGCTGACAAGCAAAAACTGCTCACCATTTCAGTTACCGAGGACGAACTGCTGGGAATCGGCGGGGAAAACACCGCAGGTTTCTATTCCTGCATGAAGTACTTCCAGTCCTTGGACAATGCTAACAATAAAGATTTCGTTACAGCGTTTAAAGCGAAATATGGTCCCAAATCAGTAATCGGCGACGTCACTCAGGCCGCCTACCTAGGTCCGTGGCTTTGGAAAATGACAGTAGAAAAAGCCGGCAGCTTCGACGTCGACAAAATTGCGGCCGCTTCAGATGGAATCGTGTTTGACAAAGCCCCTGAAGGCTACGTCAAGATCGCTGACAACCACCACCTCTGGAGTAAAGCTCGGATTGGTGAAATGTTGCCCGATGGTCAATTCAAAGTCGTCGCCGAGTCGCCGGAGCTCATTAAACCCGACCCATTCCCAAAGGGCTATCAGTAAATCGATAGACGCTAGAAGGGAAAGCTAGTGAGTAGTTAGTTAACGCGAGACGAGGAAGTGCCATGGAACTGTCTGAAATTCTCAACATCACCCTTATGCAGGGTTTTGCGGGTCTGAGTCTGTTTGCAGTGTTGCTCCTAATGGGGTTGGGACTTGCAATCATCTTCGGTCAGATGGGTGTCATAAATATGGCGCACGGTGAATTCATGGCTATAGGTGCCTACACTGTATTCCTCGGCTCGACGTTAACCGAGAAATATGCGCCTGGGTTCGCCCAGGCGTACTTTCCTTTTGCAATCGTCGCGGCCTTCGTGTTTGCTTTCATTGGTGGCTGGATCGCTGAATGGGCCTTGATCAGACATCTATACAAACGTCCACTAGATACATTATTAGCAACCTGGGGCTTAAGCCTCGCGCTACAACAAACATTTCGTACATTCATAAGCCCCAAAGAGGTCAGTCCCACCCTGCCTGACTGGTTGATGGGCTCATGGTCGCCCCACGAAGGACTAGACATCCCAATCAACGGCATGTTTGTGATGGTTCTAACTTTGCTCGTTACCGCTGGTGTGATGCTCGCCTTATACAAAAGCCGCTGGGGACTTAGAGTGAGAGCAACAGTAAGCAATCGCCCCATGGCTAATGCCGTGGGTATCAATACAAAGAAAACAGACCGTCTAACCTTCGCAATCGGCTGCGGTATTGCCGGTATTGCCGGTGCGGCTTTCACGACAATAGGTTCGACCGGTCCAACTTCAGGATCGCTATACATAGTCGACTCATTCTTGGTCGTGACCTTTGGAGGTGCGGCAAGCTTGCTAGGCACTGCAGCCTCTGCCTTCGGGATCGCCCAGATTCAGTCAATCACTGAATTCTTCATGACTGGGTCCATGGCCAAAGTATTTACCCTGTCATTTGTAGTCATCATTCTTATGTTCCGTCCTCAGGGCTTGTTTGCCTCGAAAGTTCGGCGCTAATCCTATTCGCTTAACGGAGCTCTCATCATGACTTCTATCAAGACTCTGCTCAAGCAACCAGGCGTGCTGAGCATTGCCATCCTAGCAGCGCTTTTACTAGTGGTTTTCCCCGCCGCCTTCGATATTTTTCGATTAAACCTAATTGGAAAATATTTGACCTATGCCTTCGTCGCAATCGGACTAGTTCTGCTTTGGGGATGGGGTGGCGTGCTTAGTCTAGGCCAAGGCGTATTCTTTGGCTTGGGTGGCTACGCGATGGCAATGTTTCTTAAGCTTGAGGCTTCTGATCCAGAGACCACCAAAATCCAATCTACGCCCGGCATTCCTGACTTTATGGACTGGAACCAGCTAACGGCACTACCGATTTGGTGGGAACCGTTCCACAGCCTCACCTTTACCTTTATTGGGGTACTGGCCATACCGATGCTACTAGCATTTTTAATCAGTTACGCCATGTTTAAGAGACGGGTTGGTGGTGTGTACTTCGCAATCATCACACAAGCTGTAGCGCTCATACTGACGACCTTGATTATCGGCTTACAAGGCTACACGGGCGGTGTGAATGGCATGACCGACTTGAAAACCATGGCGGGCTGGGACACACGCACTGATTCAGCCAAAGTCATTCTCTACTACGCCTGCGCAGGGATGTTGCTACTTTGTGTTGTCCTCGGCACCTGGATCCAACGCAGCAAATTTGGAACCCTCTTGCTGGCTATGCGAGACAAAGAGGATCGGGTTCGGTTCTCCGGTTACGACGTCTCTATGTTCAAGGTCGCCGCATTTTGTTTAGCGGCAGGCGTTTCGGGAATCGGCGGAGCATTTTTTGCCTTACAAGTAGGCTTCATGTCGCCCTCTTTCGTGGGTATCGTCCCTTCCATTGAATTGGTCATACTCTGCGCAGTTGGCGGACGCATGAGTCTAGTTGGCGCGGTGTACGGGGCTCTGTTGGTCAATGCAGCGAAAACGCTTTTTTCCGAAAGCTTCCCTGATCTGTGGTTGTTCCTGATGGCCGCGCTATTCATCGGCGTCACGATGGCATTTCCTCTGGGCTTAGCTGGTCTGTTCGAATCGCATATCAAACCTTGGTGGAAAAAACGCTCTGATGAGCGCCGTCGTATCAAACAGCGCTTGAAAGAATTAGAAAACGGTGATGATGACCATGGTGGCACGGCTAATGAGTCAGGCGACACAGTATCTGCAATAGCCGATCCGTCAGATAGCCCGGCAGGTCTGGTGATTAGAAGGAGTCCAGTATGAGTAGCAACACAGACTTTGTATTGGCAGTTGAAGACTTAACGGTATCTTTTGATGGCTTCAAAGCCATTGACAATCTCAACCTTTATGTCGATCACAACGAACTGCGGGTAATCATTGGTCCCAATGGCGCGGGCAAAACTACGCTCTTGGACATGATTTGTGGCAAAACGAAAGCCACAGCAGGAAGCATCAAATTCAAAAACGAAGAGATGACGGTATTACCCGAATACACACGAGTGCGAAAAGGTATTGGTAGAAAATTTCAGACGCCGTCGATTTACGAAAATTTATCTGTATTTCAAAACCTTGAGGTTTCGTTTCCCAAGGGACGCTCTGTCATTGGTGCAGTTTTCTTTCAGTGCACTGACGAAGTCAAAGCACGTGTTCAAGCAGTAGCAGAGGAGATAGGTCTAGCCGACACCCTAAGCACCGAAGCCGGTCTTCTCTCGCATGGCCAAAAACAGTGGCTAGAAATCGGCATGCTACTGATGCAAGAGCCTGAACTTCTGATGCTTGACGAACCCATCGCCGGCATGAGTGTTCGCGAACGTGAATTGACTGCAGAGTTGCTCAAACGTATATCCAGCAATCGATCTGTCATCGTAATTGAACATGACATGGAGTTTGTAAAAAAAATCGCCCAAAAAGTGACCGTCATGCATCAAGGAAAAATTCTGGCCGAAGGCACGATGGACGATGTACAGAGCAACCCGCAGGTTATTGAAGTCTATCTGGGTCACTAGGAGAGCGGCATGTTAAGCGTAAAAGATTTATTTGTTGCTTATGGCCAAAGTGAGGCCTTGCACGGCATCTCTCTTGAAGCCGACAAAGAAGAAACGGTTGCAATCATGGGGCGCAACGGAATGGGTAAGACGACATTTTTCAAAAGTCTCATGGGTTTATTACCCGCAAAAAGTGGCGCAATTGCGGTAGACGGAAATGACATCACCAAAGATGAAAGTTTCAGACGAGTAGCCAAAGGAATTGCGTACGTTCCACAAGGCCGAATGATTTTTCCTACGTTGACAGTAGAAGAAAATATTCAGACAGGCCTAGAGAACTCAAAAGACAAATTAATACCTGAAGAAATTTACGCTCTCTTTCCGGTACTTTGGGACATGCGTCGACGTAAAGGTGGCAACCTATCAGGAGGGCAACAGCAGCAGCTCGCCATTGCAAGAGCACTAGTCACCAACCCAAAAGTTCTGCTGCTCGATGAGCCGACCGAGGGAATTCAACCATCGATCATCAAAGACATTGCCAAGGCTCTGAACGAGATACGAAAAATGCGTGGTATCACCATCATTGTTTCCGAACAGGTTTTAAGTTTTGCGATGGATGTAGCCGATCGCCTTTTCGTTATCGAAGGCGGACGTCTGGTCTACGAAACCGCCCGTGGCGACACCGATGTAGGTCGTATCAAGCAGTACTTGTCTGTTTAGTCCTTTGCTATTGGCTTGTGATTCAAATCCTTTCACGTTCTAAACCCTGTTCGTCAATTAAAGAGGTGCATCATGCCCGAAACTCTAATCTCAGTTGATCTTAAACAATCTCCCTACGACAATCCAAAGGTTCACAATCGTTGGCACCCCGATATACCAATGGCATGTTGGGTCAAGCCGGGCGATGATTTTGTGCTAGAAACTTTTGACTGGACAGGCGGTTTCATCAAGAACAACGACAGCGCAGATGATGTTCGAGATATCGACTTGTCTACCGTGCACTTTCTCTCTGGCCCTGTGGGCGTAAAAGGTGCAGAACCCGGCGACCTACTCGTCGTGGATTTGCTCGACATTGGAGCGAAAGACGACAGTTTGTGGGGTTTTAACGGCTTTTTTAGCAAAAAAAATGGCGGCGGCTTTTTGACTGACCATTTCCCCTTAGCGCAAAAGTCAATTTGGGATTTTCATGGCATGTTTACCTCAAGCCGCCATATTCCAAATGTCAAGTTCGCAGGCCTCATTCACCCTGGTCTGATCGGATGTTTACCTGATCAAAAAATGCTTGATATGTGGAACGAGCGCGAAGTTGACTTTATCGCGACCCAACCTGATCGCGTACCACCGCTTGCGAATCCACCCTTTGCAAAAACTGCACACGCAGGTTCGGCGACTGGAGACGTAAAGACAAAGATTCAAGCTGAAGGCGCCCGTACAGTTCCACCGCGCGAGCATGGTGGCAACTGCGATATCAAAGACCTATCACGAGGTTCTAAGATTTTCTTCCCTGTGTACGTTGATGGTGCGGGATTATCTGTAGGCGATTTACATTTCAGTCAAGGCGATGGCGAAATCACTTTCTGTGGTGCGATCGAAATGGCTGGCTGGGTTCATATGAAAGTTGAGCTCATTAAAGGCGGCATGGCTAAATATGGCATCAAAAATCCAATCTTTAAGCCTAGCCCCATCACGCCACAGTACAACGACTACCTTATCTTCGAAGGAATTTCAGTCGATGAGCAAGGTAAACAACACTATCTAGACGTCAATGTTGCATATCGCCAGGCGTGTCTGAATGCTATCGAATACATGACTAAGTTTGGCTACTCAAGAGCTCAGGCGTACTCAATATTGGGAACGGCACCGGTCCAAGGACATATCAGCGGCGTTGTTGATATCCCTAATGCCTGTGCCACGTTGTGGCTACCAACAGGGATATTTGATTTCGATATCAATCCAACAGCTGCTGGTCCTCAAAAGCTTGTCACTCCCGGTATAGATATGCCACTGTCACAAGACAAATAATCGTATTGACTCTTGTTTTAAACAAAAGGGAGACCCTCATGCCTACTTATGACTACTCATGTAAATCTTGCGGTAATTTCGATGCATTGCGACCGATGAGCCTGCGAAACGAGTTAGCAGAGTGTCCTGAGTGCGGAGGGCTCTCTGAACGAATATTCGCTTTTGGATCGAATCTTTCACATATAGACAGAGACACTCGGAGAGCGATAGAAGGCAACGAGCGAGCAGCCAACGTACCAATCATGTCACGAGATTACGACCGCAGTTACAGTCGAATGCGTCATCCTTCTGGCTGTGGTTGTTGCTCCACAAGCAAAAAAGCGAAAACTCACACCTTTGCGAATGGAAATAAAACTTTCCTTGGCAAACGTCCGTGGATGATCAGTCATTAAATCTCACAACCATACCCATTATTAGCAATATCTAGGGAGCAGCAGCATGAGACAGGGAGATATCTCCAGCAGCAAAGATTGTGTTGGTGTCGCAGTAGTTAACTACAAGATGCCTAGACTTCATACTAAAGCGGAAGTTTTAGACAACGCTCGCAAAATTGGCGAAATGCTGATCGGTATGAAACAAGGATTACCAGGTATGGACTTGGTCATTTTTCCTGAGTACAGCACGCACGGCATCATGTACGATGCAAAAGAAATGTACGAAACAGCATCAACTATTCCAGGTGACGAAACGGAAATATTCGCTGCAGCCTGTCGTAAAGCTAATGTGTGGGGTGTTTTCTCGTTGACTGGGGAGCGTCATGAAGAGCATCCAAATAAAGCACCCTACAACACCCTGATTCTGATGAACAACAAGGGAGAGATTGTTCAGAAGTATCGAAAAATCATGCCTTGGACACCAATCGAGGGCTGGTATCCTGGGGATTGCACTTTCGTCTCAGACGGACCCAAAGGGATGAAGATTAGCCTGATCATTTGTGATGACGGCAACTACCCGGAAATCTGGCGGGACTGCGCCATGCGTGGAGCAGAGCTCATCATACGCTGTCAAGGGTATATGTATCCGGCTAAGGAACAACAAGTCATGGTCGCCAAGTGCATGGCCTGGATGAACAATACGTATGTCGCGGTTGCAAACGCAACGGGCTTTGACGGTGTCTACTCGTATTTCGGTCATTCAGCAATCGTCGGCTTTGACGGTCGAACGCTTGGGGAATGTGGTGAGGAAGAAATGGGTATCAATTATGCGGAACTATCTGTCAGTCTTATCCGCGACTTCCGTAAAAACGGACAATCCCAGAACCACTTGTTTAAGCTAGTGCATAGAGGTTACACAGGTAAGATCAATTCAGGCGAAGACGTCAACGGCGTTGCTCAGTGCCCCTATGATTTTTATGGAAAATGGATCAATGATCCAGAAGGTACTCGCAAGATGGTGGAATCATTTACGCGATCCACAGTCGGCACTGACGAATGCCCGATTGAAGGCATCCCTCACGAACCCGTCAATCATCGTTGAAGATCTCACCAAAGATGGGTGCCGAGTTACAGGCGTACGAAATTACGCACGCACCCTATTACCTGCCCGTAGGTAACGAAATTCAACTCTATGAAGCTGCCTACGCACGCCGGTTACCAGTTTTGCTTAAAGGCCCAACGGGTTGCGGGAAGACTCGCTTTATAGAATTCATGGCGCATCGCCTAGGCGTTCCGCTCATAACCTTAGCCTGTAACGAGGATATGACCACGTCTGACCTTGTCGGGCGGTTCTTGCTGGACGAATCAGGGACCGTATGGCACGATGGTCCGCTGACCGAAGCAGTCCGATATGGGGGCATTTGCTACTTGGACGAAGTGGTAGAAGCCAGGCAAGATACGACAGTGATCATTCATCCGCTTACAGATTCTAGGCGTATCCTACCGCTAGACAAAAAGGGTGAGCAACTCATAGCTCATCCTGACTTTCAGCTTGTGATGTCATATAACCCGGGCTATCAAAGTCACTCAAAGGATATGAAGCCATCTACCCGTCAGAGATTTGTAGCATTGGAATTCAACTACCCAAGAGCTGATGCCGAAGCCCTGATCGTTGCCACAGAGGCGAGTACTGATTTGCAACTATGCCGCCGACTCGTCGATATAGCCGAGCGAAGCCGCGCATTAAAAAGCCACGGTTTAGGCGAAGGGGCATCCACCCGCGCGCTGATATACGCGGCTCAACTCATCGAAGATGGCGTTACACCGCTTGAGAGTTGCGAAATGGCGTTGATTCATCCTTTATCGGACGATCCCGATATGATTGCCGCTCTTAGGGCGGTCGTCCATGCCCATTTTTAATGACTCATAGCCTCACGATTCCAACCCTGTCACTCAAAGGACTCGCATTAGCATTTAAGGCGCTGCACTGCGGCATGGTGCAATTGGATCTGTTGCAAGAATGTACGCAATCAGATGCGAGTGCCGAACGGATGATACTGAGTCAATCACACTGCCTCCTGCCAAGACACTTAATAGACAGTGAGTCATCCGATTTTGCGTTGGCGTCGATCGCTCACGCCACGGGTCATCTACTTTTTTCTCCAGTCGCTCGCCCTATTAAAGGGCTCAAACCCATGGGAATTGCGGTAGTGTCTGCGATAGAAGATGCACGAACTGAATGTTTGCTTGTTGAAACTCTTCCGGGAGTCCGTGAATGGTTTAGACGTGCGATGCAAGCAAACACAGATCAATCAGACGTAAATTTTACGTCTTTGATCCATCGCATGAGTCGCGCAATACTTGATCCAAATTATGAAGACGAGCACTTTTGGATATTAAAGGCACGTCGTCTCTTTAACGAAATAAGGCAAAAATACGGATTGAAGTATTACCGAGGCTTTAGAGAAATCGCATCGATCTTAGCTAATGATTTAGGGCAAATGCGGGTTCAATTCAATCCGCAGCAATATGTCGTGCCTGAGAAATATAGGGATGATCACTCTTATCTCTGGGATTACGCACAAGAGGCGCAGTCAACACAAGCCGCTTATGTTGCCTTAACTAATTTATCGGATATTGCCCAAAAACCTCATAATCCCAAAGAACAAGAAGTAACTACTATTTCAGTTAGTTATCAATATCCAGAGTGGGATTACAAACGTCAAATTGTTAAAGCGGACTGGTGTGTTGTGAGAGAGCGATCTCATAACGTAGCGATTCCAAAAATTAATCAAACAGTAATAAATACACCTATCACTCGGATAAACCGATTCCAGTCTTACGAACTAAGTCGAAATAAGATGCTTCGAAGTCAAAGCGAGGGTGAACAAATTGATTTGAATGCGGCCATAGGCTTTCTGGTACAAAGAAGAATGGGAATATCTGGGGATAGTCGATATTTTCTTCGTCCAGATAGACGCAGGCGTATTGGCAGCATTTTGCTATTGTTGGATTTATCTATTTCTACCAACGATATATTGAGTAAAGAACGTCAGTCATTAACGATTCTTGACATGGAAAAGCAAGCGGCTGTGTTATTTGCTAGTTCTGCGTTAAGCAATGGCGATCGCGTTGCGATTCATGGTTTTTCTTCGAATAGTAGAAATGAAATCGACTACGTCCGGCTACTGGATTTCGGTCAAGCATTCGATAATGAAACAAAAGATCATATTCTTGCTTTGCGAGCGCAACATTCGACCAGATTAGGCGCAGCCATGCGGCATGCGAGCTATCTAATAAATAAAGAAATTAGCACGACTGACTATCAAATCATCTTTGTAATAAGCGATGGTGAGCCATCGGATATTGACGTCTTTGACCCGCTTTACTTAATCGAAGATGCAGTCGATTCAGTATTAGCCGCAGGTCGAAAAAAGATTAACTGTTTCGGCTTTATTCTCGATAAGAGTTCTGAAGAAATTAGTCGCAAGATATTTGGTCAAAATCACTATCAAATTATCGATCGAATCGAAACGCTGCCGCGTCAACTGCAACTGTGCTGTCAAAACGTAGGGCGACGACTATCATAAGTGAACTTAAATATTCAGAGAGAAAAACAAGATGCGTATTCTGACCATTTCTTCAGGAAAGATCAGTCGATTACTAATTGGAGGCGATGGACCTGCGCGCCACGTAAAAAGTGCCATTAATAAAGCTCCAATTAGCGAATTAGCTCAGTCACTGCCCGTCTACGTCGGTCCGCTTGGTATAGAAGGTGACGAACAAGCAGATATAACAGTACATGGAGGTGCCGCGATGGCCATTTATGCCTACCCAGTTGAGCACTACCCGTTCTGGGAAAATCTACTTACGCAAAATAATGTCCAATTCGCCACGCTTCCGCATGGCTTCTTTGGTGAAAATCTGACGATTGAGGGACTAAATGAAAAAGCCGTATTTCAAGGAGATATCTGGAAAGTGGGTGAGGTTGAACTGATGGTGGAGAAGCTACGCGAACCTTGCTTCAAATTTGACGCAAAAATTGGGTTCAAGGCTGGTCCCTCAATGATCCTATCAGCTCGCAGTGGCTGGTACCTAAGAGTGATTCAAAGTGGCGTCATCAAAGCAGGCGATAAAATCACCGTTAGTCCAGGAGATCGCCAAATCAGTATTGCAGATCAAAATGTAGCGTTAAAACTGAAACGCAAACTCTGATTTTTACTTATTACGGCGTATTTACTAATATTAGGGAACACTGATCGAGGAACCGCTTAGGTAAACCCTTGTATTTGCACCTGTTTACCTCGAAAGGCATACTATTCGTCATTGCAAGTTCTATTGCGCACCTTACATTTCGGCGTCTATGCACTTTTCTATTAATTCGGTCGATTCAGTCACATCAGTTATTCAACTTGCGTTAGCTCCGGTGTTTCTACTCTCAGCCGTGGCAACATTGATTACTGCAATCACGGCTCGCTTGGCTCGCAACGTTGATCGGATGCGCTTTGTGCAAAACGAATTAGCTAACAACCACAATATCCCAGATGTACTGCGGGCTCACTATGAAAAAGAGTTCAGAGAGTACAAAACTAGAGGTCGACTAGGCACCGGAGCCATTTTCTTTGATGTACTGAGCGGTGTATTGGTATCAATGACCGTTTTAGAGTTATTTCTAACGCAAGCAATAGAATTCAGTTTTTTCAGAACCAGCTTTGTAATCATTACATTTGTGTTGGGATTATTGTCCTTTATGGTGGCTTTGACCTTTATTCTGATCGAAGTGGTGTACGCACATCTGTCAGCAAGTTGGGATGTCCCAAGCTAGTTTGTACAATAGGCACTAGATCACGATTAATCAGTTAGCAAAAGCTACAAACCAAGATGAATAAAACTAAAACTGCAACGTTCACCAAAAATTTTAGGTTGGTCACCGCAGTGGCCGCACTCGCGCTTTTGGCGGGATGTCAGACGACACCAACATCACCGCTAGGGAATGGTACAACCATCACTGCGAGTGATCCTGCGCGCATGACGCGAAGCGGTTTTCTGAGCGATTATCAGCGACTCAAAGCCAACCCAAGCATGGGCGGAATAGAATGTTGGTATAACAAGAGCGTCAACGCTTCGAAATACAACAAAGTGCTGATATCCAAAATCTTTGTTTCACTGAGCTCTGACAAAGACTCGGAACAGGTTTCCGGAAACCCAAAGACGACAAAATTAATAGATCCAGCCGATCTGACGATGCTGACGGACTACTTCCATCAAGCGCTCGTAAATGCTTTGAAACCAGCGATGCAGATCACAGACAAGCCTGGACCAGGCGTACTAGTGATCCGCGTAGCACTCACTGATCTTGTTCCAACACAAGTCGCCGGTAGCCTGGCTGGAACCCTCATTCCCTACGCATTTGTGGTGGAAGCAGGATCTGGAGCTGCCACAGGAAGACCGGCTGGTTCGACACCTTACTTAGGTGAAACGGGTATGGAAATGCAGTTTCGAGATGGTGAATCGGGAGCTGTCCTGGGTGAATGCCGCGACACCGAGATCGGACGTAAATATGCAGCGGATATTAACGCTGGTGTAACAACCGCTGCCCAAACCTGGGCAAATGGCTACTTAAGCTCATTCCAGGCCTGGTCATACGCAAAAGAAGCAATGGATAAATGGTCCAGAGAAGTAGCTGAGCGCATTGCAGAAATCAAAGCTGCCAACTAATTCGGATAAGCCCCCTTCCTAAAGATAGATACCCATCTGCACGTAAATTCAGAACGCCGCTGCCTTTTAGTGGTTATTTTTTAACGTAAATCTGATCAAAACTTGCACCATCGGCAAAATGCTCCTTTGCCGCTTTAGCCCACCCGCCAAATCCTTGATCAATGGTGAACAAATCCAACTGTGGAAACTGCTTCGTATATTTTTTCTGCGCAGACTGTGCCACAGGACGATAAAAATTCTTGCCGATAATGTCCTGGCCTTC
>Ga0164296_1002582_pt1 | contig 17801 bp, 21 predicted proteins | sample GEODES057metaG_FD_113533 | JGI IMG/M metagenome (GOLD analysis project Ga0164296, IMG submission 113533) | Dystrophic lake water microbial communities from Trout Bog Lake, Wisconsin, USA - GEODES057 metaG | ecosystem: Environmental > Aquatic > Freshwater > Lake | place: USA: Trout Bog Lake...
ACCTGAAGCACTGCAGTGGCCGGCTCCGCAAAACCAAGCAGCTGCGCCGGCCAATCAAGGGCTAGCATCTAACCCAAGCCTAAACTAACATAACAACTGGATCGCCTCATGGGGTCAGGCCAATTATAGATCGCGCGGCTGAGAGCATAAAAATAACCCCCCGGATTTTCATCCGGGGGTTTTTGTTTTTGGTCACTGACTAAGACTGCCTCACGCCATATGGGCGAGGATCGCAATCAGCAAGAGCGCAACAATGTTGGTGATCTTGATGGCAGGATTGACGGCAGGACCTGCCGTATCCTTGTAGGGATCGCCGACAGTATCGCCCGTCACCGATGCCTTATGCGCATCCGAACCCTTCAAATGCTTCACGCCATCCTTGTCGACGAAGCCATCTTCGAAGCTCTTCTTCGCGTTGTCCCAAGCGCCGCCACCCGACGTCATCGAGATCGCGACGAAGAGACCGTTGACGATCACGCCGAGGAGCGAAGCGCCAAGAGCTGCAAACGCATTCGCTTTTGAACCCGAGACGAACAGCACGCCGAAATAAGCGACGAGCGGAGCGAGCACTGGCAAAAGCGAAGGCACGATCATTTCACGGATCGCAGCCATTGTGAGCATATCCACCGCGCGCGCATAATCAGGCTTTTCTGTACCTGCCATGATGCCCGGCTTCTCTTTGAACTGACGGCGGACTTCTTCCACAACGGAGCCCGCTGCACGACCAACGGCCGTCATCGCAATGCCACCGAAGAGGTAAGGAATAAGGCCACCGAAGATCAAGCCCGCAACAACATAGGGATTGGCGAGATCGTAGGAGACAACGCCAATGTCCTTGAAGTAAGGCACGCCCGCTTTGGTGAACGCCGCGATGTCATTCGTGTAAGCCGCGAACAACACAAGTGCACCGAGACCAGCCGACCCAATCGCATAGCCCTTGGTGACAGCCTTTGTCGTGTTACCAACCGCGTCAAGCGCGTCGGTCACATGACGGACTTCTTTCGGAAGACCAGCCATTTCCGCGATACCGCCAGCATTATCGGTCACGGGGCCGAACGCGTCGAGCGCCACGATCATACCGGCAAGACCAATCATGGTCGTAACCGCGATCGCTGTGCCAAAGAGACCGGCAAGCTGATAGGTCGAGATGATACCCGCAACAATCACCAGCGCAGGAAGCGCCGTTGATTCAAGCGAGACAGCAAGGCCTTGAATGACGTTTGTGCCATGACCCGTCACAGAGGCTTGTGCAATCGACACAACCGGACGCTTGCCTGTGCCCGTGTAATATTCGGTGATGACAACGATCAGACCCGTTACTGCAAGACCAATCAATCCGCAGATGAACAAGGCCTTACCCGTGATATCCATACCATTGGCTTTGCCGATGACACCCCAGCCGATGAGATTGGTGGAATACCACAGACCTGCCACTGACAACACGCCGGTGGCAATCAAGCCTTTATATAGCGCACCCATGATCGAATTGTCCGATCCGAGCTTCACGAAGAATGTGCCAATGATCGAGGTAACGATGCAGGTTGCGCAGATCATCAGCGGATAAAGCATCGCTGACGACAGAATGTCCTGCCCCGCGAAGAAGATCGAGGCGAGAACCATCGTCGCAACAACCGTCACCGCATAAGTTTCAAACAAGTCCGCAGCCATACCCGCGCAGTCACCGACATTGTCGCCGACATTGTCAGCGATTGTCGCAGGATTGCGGGGATCATCTTCTGGAATACCGGCTTCGACCTTGCCGACGAGATCGGCGCCAACGTCAGCACCCTTGGTGAAGATACCACCACCAAGACGCGCGAAGATCGAGATCAGCGAAGCGCCAAAGCCAAGCGCCACAAGCGCATCAACAACAACGCGGTCAGACACCGCATAACCGAGCGGACCCGTCAAAACCCAGAAATAACAAGCAACGCCGAGAAGCGCGAGACCAGCCACCAACATGCCCGTGACCGCACCAGCCTTGAACGCGACGTCGAGGCCAGCGGCCAAAGATGTGGAGGAAGCCTGCGCTGTGCGCACATTGGCGCGCACCGAGACATTCATGCCGATAAAGCCCGCAGCGCCCGACAGCACCGCACCGATTGCGAAGCCGACAGCGACAGGGAGTTTCAACAAAATTGCAATGACGACAAAGAGCACAACACCGACGATCGCAATCGTCGTATATTGGCGCTTCAAATAGGCCTGCGCGCCTTCCGCAATGGCGGCGGCGATTTCCTGCATACGCGCATTCCCAGCGTCGCGACCGTTAACGTCGGCGATTGCCCACATTCCGTAGGCAATGGCCAAAAGGCCGCCCAAAATGATCAAGCCCAAGCTCATGATGCTGTTCCATTCCTCTTCAACATTGTTCTTGGCGAGACCGTCTGTGAGCCCGCCCGAAAGACAGGCCCGCCATCAGACGGCCCAATTCCGGCCCCGTTCTAGCCAAATTTCGGTCGTGAAAGCAAATCGTCAATCACACTCAACTTATGCGGGTGTGTATCGCGCGGGTCCATGAAAGCGCACGAGAGCGACAATTCCGATCAAAATGAGCGGAAAAACCACATAATTCACGGTCGCCCAGCCAAAGTCGATGAGAATACGCCCCGAAGAGAAGGATCCGACCACCATCGTGCCAAAAACGAGAAAATCGTTGAAAGACTGGACTTTTGTCCGCTCCGACGGGCGGTGAGTCTCTGTGACGAGCGCTGAGGCTCCAATAAAGCCGAAATTCCAGCCAAGGCCTAAGAGAATCATATTGGTCAAAAAATGAAGAACCGTGTTGCCAGCGAGCCCTGCAATCGCAGCGGCGACAATCAGCGCAAGCCCGGCGATGATAATCCTTGGTGCGCCAAACCGCGCGATCAAGGAGCCTGTCACAAAGCTCGGCGCATACATGGCGATGACATGGAGCTCAATGGCAAGATTGGAATCGGTCACATCATGGCCGCATAATTTCACCGCCAAAGGGGCCGACGTCATCAAAAAATTCATGAGGCCATAGCTGATGATCCCGCAAATCACCGCCGCAATGAAACGTGGTTGGCGAATGATCAGGCTGAGTGGTCGTGCATCATCAGCCGCCTTCGCCGTCACGACTTGCGCTTTGACTTGCAACAGCACCGCAATCGACAAAAGGGCAACCATGGCTTGCACGAGATAGCTCGCCGCAAAGACATAGGGCTGCCACAAATTCATCGTGTAAGTGACGATATTGGGACCGACGACACCCGCAGCCACGCCGCCGACAAGCACCCAGGAAATCGCTTTGGGACGAAAGGCATCGCTCGCGGAATCGGCAGCCGCAAAGCGATAGGATTGCGACGCTGCCTGATAAATACCGCCGAAAAATGTGGCGAGACAAAAGAGCGGGAAGGCTGACACGACAACCGCGAAACTCGCTAAGAGCCCGGTCAAAATGCCCGAGGTCGCTCCCGTCATAAACGCCATTCTGCGACCAAACCGCCTTGCGATGAACCCAATCGGCAGCGTGCCGCAGGCCATGCCAACGACGAAAACGGAAATCGGCAAAGTCGCCAATGCGGGCGTGGGCGCAAGCCCCGCCCCGACAATCGACCCGGTTGCAAATATCACCGTTGAATTTGCGCCAGCCAAAGCGGTTGCGACCGCCAGAAAGAGCGAGTTTCTGCGCGCGAGACGGTCGCCTTCAGTCATCACCATCGTCGGAAAACCAATCTAAAAAACGGGGGCACTCTCGGAGTGGCGGTCAGAAATGCTGATAAGAGCCTGACTGCGCTTCGAAACTTTCACCCCCATAGCTTACCGTCAAGGGCGTATCTCCTGCCCTCACCTCACCAATCACAGCGAAAGAGACGCTAAGATGCTTAAAGGCTGATGCAACCGCATCCAGCTGCTCCGGGGGGAATGTAAAAAGAATCTCATAATCATCCCCACCCGTTACCGCATCGGCCCGCAAAGCGGGGTTAAAACGAATGGCGGCACGGGCGGCGACCGAAAACGGCACATCTTCGAGCCGGAGCGTTCCGGTAACACCGGAGGCACGGAGCATTTTGGCGCAATCGCCAACAAGGCCATCGGAGACATCCATCGCACAGCGGGCAACGGCGCGGATGGCGCTTGAAGCCTCATAGCGCGGACGCGGCTTGAGATAACGGTCGAGCAAGAAGGCCAATTCGCTTTCGCCGAGCTTTTGAACCCAATCGGCCTCGGGAGAAAGTCGAGCCTTGAGCCCGATTACGGCATCGCCAATCGTGCCTGTCACAGCAATCAGATCACCCGGTTGCGCCGATGTGCGGGCGACCATCGTGCCGTCCGGCACAAAACCGAAGGCCGTGATCGAGATCACGAGCGGGCCGGCCGCACGCGTTGTATCTCCACCCAAAAGCGGGCACGCGCTGGCACGTGCGAGTGCGCCGAGACCTTGGGTGAAATCATGAAGCCACGCCTCCGTCCAATCAGAGGGCAAAGCGAGCGCGAGCAAAAAGCCTGCGGGCTTCGCGCCCTTCGCGGCGAGATCCGAGAGATTCACAGCCAGCGCCTTGTGACCCACAGTGTGCGGCGGGTCATCACTAAAAAAATGCACGCCCGCGACAATCGTATCGACAGTTGCCACAAGGCTCTGACCCGGCGGCGGGGTAATCAAAGCGACATCATCTTTGAGCCCAAGCCCTTCTGGCCCCGCAAGCGGTGCGAAATAACGCGCAATCAGCGCGTCTTCACCAGGGCGCGATGAGGCGGCCTCCATAGACGATTGTCCCTCACCTTCAGCGTCACGCGACAAACCGATCAAAACTCGTCCGGACGCAGGCGATGCGCAATCCGGTCAAGCACGGCACTCACCATACCCACCTCATCGCCGTCGTAAAAGGCCGCAGCGATATCGCCATATTCGCGAATGACGACTTTGACAGGCACATCTTTGCGGCGTTTGAGTTCAAAACATCCCGCGCGCAAAATCGCGCGCAACACCGCCTCAATCCGCACAAGCGGCCAACCCGCGCTCAATGTCTCGTCAATCTGGCGGTCAACAATGACCTGATCGCCGACAACGCCTTCGACAATGGCACGAAAAAACGCGCTTTCAGCCGGCTTCATTTCGACATCTTCGACTGTCCGGCCCAGCCAATGGGCTTCGAATTCGGCGATCACATCGCCCAAATCCTTCGCCGCAATATCCATTTGATAGAGCGCTTGAACGGCACCAAGCCTTGCCGCCGACCTCAATTCACCGCGCGCCATTCAGACCTCGCCCGCCACGGCTGCGCGCTTGATGCGCAACACCGCCAAGGCCGCTTCCGCCGCGCCGCCGCCTTTATTGCCTTCCGAGACACGGGCGCGCGCCCAAGCCTGATCCTCAGTCTCGACCGTCAAAATGCCATTGCCGAGCGGCAATCCATAAGCAACCGAGAGGTCCATCAGCGCCCGCGCGCTTTCCCCGGCGACGATTTCAAAATGATAGGTCTCGCCGCGGATCACACAGCCCAGCGCCACCGCCGCATCATAAGGCCGCCCATGGGCAGAGGCCGCCTCGAGCACAAGCGCCATGGTCGCTGGCACTTCCAACGCGCCGGGCACCGTGACAACCGTATATTCGGCCCCTGCGGCAGCAATGGCCGCTGTGGCGCCTTCGAGCAATTCATCATTGATGGCATCGTAATACCGCGCCTCAACAATCAGAACGCGCGCGTCCTCAATCGGGTCGATAACAGAGTGGGATTGGCGGGGACCGGCCATGGACAGGCTTCCTCGAAGCAGTTTTGGTTACAGATCAAGGGCTTCAGTAGCCTCCAGCGCGCGCTTCCGCAAGCAGAGAGAGACTTGACTTCCCGAGGCACGGTGCCAAATCTCATGGCATGACGGACTTTGTAACGATCAGCGACCGCAAGAATGCCAAAGTGGAGGCGATCCTCGCCGCCCTGCCTGCACTTGAGCGCGATTTGGCCGATTACGCCAAAGCCCATGGCGGGAGATTTTGGCTTTTCGGTTCCGCTGTGACCGGACGGCTCCACTATGACAGCGATATCGATGTCCTCGCCGATTTTCCCGTTGGGGATATAGGCAACGCGCTGGGCAACGCGCTCGATTTCGTTCAGGACTGGGGCGCGAAGCACGATCTTCCTATCGACGCGTTTGGGCTTGCCTATTGCAAACCGGATTTTCTTGAACGCGTCATGCCTCGCGCCAAGGCCTTAGCATAATGGACGCAAGATGGATTGAAATCGATACCGATCTTCAAACGGCAATTGACCATTTTGAAAAGTCAATCGCGCTTCATGAACTTGGCGGCTTTAGTCAGCCGGGACTAAAGGGTTATCAAGCAGAAATGGCTCTGATGCACGCCTTGCAATCAGCCCATACCTCGCTTGAAAACGCTCTCTTGCGCGTTCTGGAAATGCTCGGCGAGGAGCGGCCTGAGGGCAGAAATTGGCATGCCGACCTTATTCGGCGCGTTGCAGTGGCCTTGCCGCAACGCCGCCCTGCAATTTTAAGCGAAGCGCTTGCTAAGTCCGCTGACGAAACGCGACGGTTCCGTCATCGCGCCACGCATAATTATGACAGTTTTGAAATTCTCGATCTCGAGCCCACGATCGAAGCTGCGCGATTATTGGTGAGCGGACTTATGAACGAGGTGAACGCGTTCAAAATAAAGATCGATCCAACCGACTGAGTGCAACCGTCCTCTACCCCCTCGCCTCCATCAACCGCGCGGCATAGCGTGCCATTTGATCGACTTCGAGATGCAGATAGTCGCCTGCTTTCACGCTGCCCCATGTTGTGACTTGCAGCGTGTGCGGGATCAGAAGCACCGAGAAGAGATCTTTCTCGACTGTGTTGACTGTGAGTGACGTGCCATCAAGCGCCACTGAACCTTTTGTGACGATAAATTTCGCAAGCTCTTTCGGTGCGCGCAGCGTGAATTTCGCGGTGGCTCCCCAGCCCGAACCGGCATCGCCTGCTGTGACTTCCTCCCGCGCGATCACTTCGGCCAAGCCATCGACGTGACCTGAGACAAGATGGCCGCCAAGCTCATCGCCAATTTTCAACGCGCGTTCGAGATTGATGCGCGATCCGACTGTCCATCGGCCTACATTGGTCAAAGCCAAAGTCTCGGCCGCCGCATCGACATCAAACCACGCTCCGCCTTGGTCACGCGCGCCAAAGGCCACAACCGTCAAACACACACCCGCACAGGCAATCGACGCACCCATGGCAATCGAGGTGGCATCATAGGTGCTCTCAATCCGCACCCGCTTGAGGGATGTGCCGTGATCTGTCACAGATGTGACTGTGCCAATGTCTGTCACAATGCCGGTAAACATTATCGTCTCCGCTCGTAATGAATGACGGTATCACGGCCACTGGGCTCAGGCCATGATGCAAGAAACAGCGATGGATCGGTAAGACGTTGCGCAAGCCCCGACCGCAAAGCGACTGACCCTTGCCGCCCTAAGGGTTCAGGACTCGTGATGATGTCCGCGCAATCCACACAATCCGCAACAGCAAGCGCTTCAGCGAGCGTGGGCCCGCCTTCCGAAAAAATCCGCGTAATGCCGCGTGCCGCAAGCGCTTCCATCACTGCGGGAATAGCCACATGCCCCGCTGCACCCTGCGCGACACGGATCACAGTGACACCCAGACGCGTAAGCATCTCTTCACGTTCTGGTGCCGCATTATTGGCTGTCACAATCCATGTCGGCACTTTTGTTGCCGTTTCAACAACGCGCGCCGTCAAAGGCGTATCACAATGGGTGTCAACAATGACGCGAATGGGCGACATATGCATCATGCCCGGCAGGCGACAAGTGAGATCGGGATTGTCGGCAATCACCGTTCCGACACCCACCATGATCACATCATGCATTGCCCGTTGCATATGGACGCGATGTTTTGAAACCGCGGATGAAATCATCAAAGGCTTTCCATCAGCACCGGCGAAACCATCCGCCGTGCGCGCAAGCTTCAAAGTCACAAACGGACGATTGTGTGTAACCCGCAGGAAAAAGCCGCGATTGAGCTCATAGGCATCATCAGCACAGACACCAGTAACAACATCGACACGAGCATCACGCAACATCTGATGCCCGCCGCCTTTGACACGCGGGTCTGGATCTTCAAGCGCTGACACAACACGGGCAATGCCCGCTTTGATAATCGCTTCCGCGCAAGGCGGGGTTTTGCCATGATGCGCGCAAGGCTCCAATGTCACAGCGATGGACGCGCCGCGTGCGGCCTCCCCCGCCATCGCGAGAGCTTCGGTTTCAGCATGCGGGCGTCCGCCTTTTTGCGTGTAGCCACGCCCAATCACGACCGGCGTGTCACCGTCCATCCGCCAGATCACAGCGCCGACAGCAGGGTTAGGCCAGGTATGGCCAAGCCCACGCCTTGCCAAGGTCAAGGCATGACGCATCATCGCGACATCGATTTCGTGCGAAACCATCAGGACCTCGTCCTAGCGCTCACGTCCCACCGGCTGTGTCGTCGGCTGACAATTCATCAAGAAGTTCGCCAAAATCTTTGGCCTCACGGAAATTCCGATAGACAGACGCAAAACGCACATAGGCAACATCATCAAGGCCTTTGAGCCCTTCCATCACCAACTCACCGATGGTTTGGCTCGTGACTTCGCCCTCACCCATGCTTTCAAGCTGACGAACAATGCCATTGACCATGCGCTCGACACGCTCTGGCTCGACCGATCTCTTTCGTAACGCAACGTCAATCGAGCGCATCAGCTTATCGCGCTCGAAAGGAATACGGCGGCCAGACCGTTTTACGACCGTCAACTCGCGCAATTGCACGCGTTCAAAGGTCGTAAAGCGGCCACCGCAATCGGGGCAGACACGACGACGCCGGATGACAGACCCGTCCTCACCAGGACGGGAATCTTTCACCTGACTGTCTTGTCCACCGCAATAGGGACAGCGCACGCCCTAAAACCTCTCAACCGTAAATCGGGAACCGCTTGGTGAGCGCATGAACGCGGTGTTTCACGCTCTCCTCAACCGCGCCATTCCCCGCTTCACCGTTTTTCGCGAGGCCATCGAGTGTTTCGACGATCAAGCGACCGACCTCACGGAACTCATCGACACCAAAGCCACGTGACGTTGCGGCCGGTGTACCAAGACGAATGCCGGATGTGATTGTGGGCTTTTCGGGATCAAAGGGAACACCATTTTTATTGCATGTGATATGCGCACGGCCCAAAGCTGCTTCCGACGCTTTGCCCGTCAAGCTTTTGGGGCGCAAATCAACGAGCATCAGATGATTGTCGGTCCCGCCGGTGACTATCTTAAAGCCGCCCTTGATCAGCTCGTCAGCAAGCGCCGAGGCATTGGCCACAACAGCGCGGGCATAGGCCTTGAATTCTGGCGTCAACGCCTCACCAAACGCCACTGCTTTTGCAGCGATGACATGCATCAGCGGGCCACCCTGCATGCCGGGGAACACGGCAGAATTGATCTTCTTCGCAATGGCCTCATCATTCGACAAGATAATACCACCACGCGGGCCGCGCAGCGTTTTATGCGTTGTTGATGTCGCGACATGGGCATGCGGAAACGGCGAAGGATGCGCGCCACCTGCCACGAGGCCAGCGAAATGCGCCATATCAACGAGGAAATAGGCACCAACCTTATCCGCAATGGCACGGAAGCGGGCGAAATCCCAATGCCGCGCATAGCCAGAACCGCCCGCGATAATCAGCTTTGGCTTGGCCTCAAGCGCCAAAGCCTCAACCTTATCCATATTGATCATCTGGGTTTCGGGCTCGACGCCGTAGGACACCACTTTGAACCATTTGCCCGAGACATTCGGAGCCGCACCATGGGTGAGATGGCCACCGGCAGCCAGATCAAGCCCCATAAACGTATCGCCGGGCTGCAACAGCGCCAAAAACACCGCTTGATTGGCTTGGGAGCCGGAATTCGGCTGCACATTGGCGAAATTGCAGCCAAACAACTGACAAGCACGCTTAATCGCCAAATCTTCAGCAATATCAACAAATTGGCAGCCGCCATAATAGCGCTTGCCGGGATAGCCCTCGGCATATTTGTTGGTCATGATCGAGCCTTGCGCTTCCAAAACGGCGCGCGAGACGATGTTTTCCGATGCGATCAGCTCAATCTCGTCCCGCTGGCGGCCAAGCTCCAACCGCACGGCTTCGGCGATTTCAGGGTCACGATCGGCCAGTGACGCGGAGAAGAACGAGTTCGACAGGCGCGAGGCGCGGTAATCGGCAAGATCAGACATCAGCAAGAGCCTTTCGCAAGAGGCGGACAGGGACAATCGGCAATCGGTCAATCTCGGAAAGCCGTAACCGATGCGTTGCGCCGGGCTCTAGCACGGCTCCGAGCGGCCTCCAATGCCTAAAGCCGCGCCAGAAGGTCGCTTGAACGGAGCCTGCCATGCGCCAACAGCGGGCCTGTGCTTACAATGAGCCTGAAAACTGGCCAAAATCCGTCTATGCACAGGAGAAAACTGCCAAAAGCTGCCAGTGCCCTTACCCTACCGGCATGTTTCGTCAAACTGTCATAGACCGCAGGCAGCGTGTGATTCGCTGAGGTTTTGGCTTCTGATTCGAGGTTACCATGCGCTTAATGGACACTCGCGATCTTTCATTTTTCCCGCTCGCGGAGCAGGACCGCGCGGCCTATGATCTGCCCGATGCTCGCAAGGCTGCCTTGCCCGCGTTCTCGCCCGACCCGACTTTGGACGGGCCGGATGACATCGACTTGTCAGACATTCGCCGCGCTGCACTTTTGGCGCGCACAAAGCGGATGGTCGAGCGTTATCTCGCCTCCTCCTTGGCCGAGGACGCGATGAACACCACCCCAAACGTCGCTGACGAGGCCGCTCCAACACCTTGCGCTGCCGGACACCAGCCTCTCAATCAATCGGCTATCGCTCAGGATTTCGAGCAAGATCTCGCCGATGACATCGCGTTTGGACGGTCCGACAGCGAATTTCTCTTCCGCGACTGAGGCACCGAGACAAAAGCGGCGCTGTCACGCGCCGCCCCACAAAAGTGAGCCCCGCACAAGGCGTCCCTCAGCGCGGGCGTTGTTGTGCATTTTCCCGGCTGGTGGGTGACTGGACAGCGGAAGAATGTGCCTCTATAACGCGCGCCTGTCCCGACGCCCTCGCGCCGCCGGACGCCCAGGTAGCTCAGTTGGTAGAGCATGCGACTGAAAATCGCAGTGTCGGTGGTTCGATCCCGCCCCTGGGCACCATGATTTCAATGACTTAGCTGAGGGTGCCCCAAAAAGTTTGACACTTTTTGGAAACGAGTTTGACACTTTTGTTCAGGTTTTGGTCTTTTTCGGCCCGAATTTTAGGCCCTAAAATCAGCCCGATTTTTGATCTTTTGTGACAATCTCAAGGTGCCTGACGGCGTCGCTCAATTTGGGCGCGCATCGCCAGTCTCATCATCTCGGATCAATCGCGAGAGCAAACCATCTTGGCCTGTTTTTGTTCAGACCTCTAAAACCTAATTTGTTTGCATTACGTATCACGACGTGATACCATTTCCCATGATCGTGAGTGTTAAGGGTAAACTCGCAACTGCCGCGGCGAAAAATCAGTATGGCAAGGGGTTCCCCGCCAATCTGATCAAGAGAACGCGGGCAATGTTATCGGCGCTTGATGCCGCGGTACAACTTGAGGACTTGCGGTTTCCGCCAGGAAACCACCTAGAGGAACTCAAAGGTGATCGCGTGGGTCAATACTCTGTTCGCATCAACGACAAATGGCGCATTTGTTTTCGGTGGTCCGAGCAGGGGCCAGTTGATGTTGAAATTATCGACTATCATTGAAGGATGAAACGCATAATGTCTCTGGTCAGCCATCCATCTCATCCCGGAGAAGTTCTTCAGGAGCTGTACCTCATCCCGCTCGGGCTGACTTCCTACATGCTTGCAAAGCGCATTCATGTACCGCGCACCCGAATTGAACGGCTTGTAAAGGGTGACACCACGCTAACTGCCGACACAGCCATGCGTCTTGCAAAAGTTTTTGGCACAACTGCTGAATACTGGATGAACCTACAGAGGGCTTGGGACTTGGCCCGCGCCAAAGAACATATTGATGTGTCTGATATAGAACCGCTAGCGGCTGCCTAAGTCCTAAAATATAAAACAAACAGAGAGAACGGGAGTCCGAATCTAATTGGATTTCTTATCTTTCGTGACAATCTCAAGGCGCCTGACGACATCACTCATCTTGTCGGAAATTCCCGCCTCTTTGCTGTAGTGACGCGCCATCGCCGTGGTCGTCTGACCGAGCACATCCGCGATCTCACCGTCATGAGCGCCAGCCTCTTTGAGCAAGGTTCCGAGCGTGTGGCGAAGGCCGTGAATTGTCAGTCCTTTATCAATCTTTCCCTCGCGTTCGAGCTTTGTCTTTAGCTTATGCCAAGCGGTATCAAAACCATCTGGCGTCCATGGTTTCCCGTCGGCACGCAAAGCAATTTGAACCGAATCGACGTCAGGCCGCCCCGCCAGAGCGTCCACCAATATCGGATGCAACGGCAATTTTATCGGAACTCCCCGTTTGGATGTCCGGAGAGAGATCATCCCGGCCGAAATGGAAGCCATTGTAACCGTGAAGACATCGGCTTTACGCAGACCTGTACACATCGCCAAGGCAAGCGGCAGCTTGATATGGGGTGCAGCACTTTCAAGAACGATTTTCCGCTCGCTTGCCGTCCAAGGACGGTTTGCCGGGAGCCTCTCTCGATTTCTCAATTTGCGAACGCGCTCTTGAAGGGGATTTTGTTCCAAAAAGCCGAGATCGTGCCCAAAGCGGAACAAAACGCTCAAGACCGAAATCGCATAGTTTGCCATCCACGTTTTGAATTTTGGCAATAAAACCCGGTCGCGCAATTCTATAATTGTAGATCGCTTGAAGTCTTTGATGTCGGCCCCGAAAAAAGGCTCTAATACCTTAAACGCGCGCTCATAACTGACACGCGTTGCCCTTTTGAGCTCCAGAAAATTCTGACTGGCTTTATAAGCTTCAATCAGGAAGCCTAGAGTACCTGGGGCGTTTTCGCTCGATTTTGTGAATTTCTTTTCAATCTCTGCAACTTCATGCAGGAATGCCGCAGTGCCAAACTCACTCTTGATCGGAATACGTTTACCTGACCTTCGATAATAATAGTAAACCTTGCCATATTTCTTATTTTTGAAGGCCTGAATGTAATCAAGTTCGGCTTTAAGTTTCATGGCTCTTTGCCTCGCGAAGGATCAAACTCTTCAAGGAGTCATTCGCTTCCTTGTCTTCGAAATCACGTATGCTGTGTTCGATACGTATTGTGCCATCCGGTTTCATTTCAAATGCGCCGACCTCGAAGCCGGCATCACGCGCTGCCTCAAGCATTCTTTTCATATCCGCTTTTGTGAAATGTAAACCACGACAATTCATAAGCGGAATTACCTTTTCAAGTCTTCTCGGGCCTGCGTCATGAATGAAACGAACGTCTCATGCGCCTGCGCCTGTTGCGCTTGAATGTAATAGTCCTCCGTCGTTTGGAACGATGCGTGACCGAGAATGCTTGCACTGATCCTGACATGAACCGGCTTTTCTTGGGCGATGGTCGAGGCAGCAATATGCCTAAATTGATGCGGATTGATCGATTTTCCAAGATGGTCCCGCGTCCGCTTGGTGACCTGCTGGTAGAATGACATTTGCGTCATTGGCGAACCATTTGACGATACCCAGAGTGCGTCATCGACCGGCTTATGCCAACGTCCTTTGATGGCCACTAGTACGGGGCGATGGACGTCGAGATAAATTTCCAATGCATCAACGAGGTCCGAAGGCCATTCAACGTCGCTGTGATGATGGGTCTTCGTTTCATCTGCGTGCAGAATGATCCGCCACGATCCGTTACGTTTGACGATATTGCGATCAAGCTTCAACGAACTAAAATTTTTACGCCTCATCGGGCGTAGGGCTAAAATTGAAATGATCAGCCCGTCCCGAAAATCGATGGCCTTCAGACGAGGTGTCGATTGTGTGACCGCATCTTCCATCAAACGCATACCAAGCGACAACAACTCGTCGGCGGTCACAAACCTATATTTCGGCTTTTCAGGATCTTTCATGCGTGCGCGGATACGCCCCTCAAAATCCTTGATAAACCGAAACGACCGACCGGGAGCGAGGATAATTGCGATTGAATAAAGCTCCTGAAGCCTATCCAGAATGGTGGTCTTCCGATTTCCAACCGAAATCAGATTTCCGACAAAGGCCGCCACGAGATTGGACGTGATCCTGTCTTCAACCGGAAGATCCAAGACCTCCGGATGGTGACGCTTTAAAAATGTCAGATAGCGTCCATACCCTTTTGCCACTTTCACGTGGCTGATTTCGCGAAGATCCGCGCGTGAGCCTTCATCCGAAAATGGATCATGTTTGACCCGGCTCTTTTCAAAAAGAATACGGTCCATTTCAGGCCAGTCTGCAGTCTTCATGACGGCCGTTTCCGGATCAATGTGGTAACGACCAACCATCAACGCCTCCCCTTTTTGAGGCGCCCATGGTCGGGCAACTGCATTTGTGAATAATCAGGCATATTCGGAGTTACCGACTTGGCGGGGCGTCCACGCTTTTTTACTGGAGCGTGTCGTGTTCTCAGATCACGCACGACGCCATCGAAAAGAGCATGCGCTGCTTTACCCTCGGCACCCGAATAGGCACGGGATAAGGTATCGACGCTCCTGTGACCAAGAACAAGGCGCAGGACATGATGCCCGCCGGGAACCTGGTTCAAGAACAAGAAGCTTGTCACGTGCCGGATCAAATGTGCGTTGAAAGCAAGACCCGTCCGCTCTTTCACTTTTTTCGAAATTTGCGCGGCAAGGGTCGACTGGGCTTTCAGCTTAAGGCCATCCTCACCCACAAAGAGCGCATTCGTCTCACCACGAACACGCTCCGAGCGAATTGACTTGAGATACCAGTCAATCACCTCACGGGTGGGCTGAGGCAATTTGAATGAAAGGCGTTGCTTGTTTTTCACCTCGTCCGGCTTGAACACGAGCATATAACCGTCGCGGTGCCGGATGAGATTTTTATCAAGCTCGATCCCGCTCAGATTTTTCATGCGGATGGGGGCGACAAACAAGATCTCGAGAGCAAGGGCAACATCCGCCATTGCATGTTTCTGGTTGAACGGCGTCTGGCCCCCGGAAATTTCGGCACGCAGTTCATCAGGCAGATTGAGAAAGCGTCCGATCGCTTCCTCACTTTCAAACTGCATAATGCGGTCGAGGTTCTTTTCTGTAAGACCTTCGCTTTCGGGACTGACCACCCGATTGATACGCCGCATCCTGTCAAGAATAGCCGCCGCCTCGCTGTCGGACAGCCCGCTTTTTGGCAAAACCCAGTGACGGGCAATAGAGATCAAGGCCCCGCCAATGCCGGCCAATTGTGAAGTCTTCTTGCGTTGCTTTTCTTCAAAAAGAAACCGCATGCCCTTCTCGAAGTTTTCAAGACGAACGAGATCGGCGAGAGATTTTAAGGAGGATGCCTCAAGGCCAGCGCGAACAAGCGCCGAGGCAAAATACAGGATCTGATAGCTTCTCGTATCTTTGGTCGACTGCGTCACAGGCTTAAGCGGCCCATCACCTAAAAGATCGTCGCTGCCTAAGCGCCCGAGCCAGTTTTGTGTGTCCTCACCAAGGGACGCCGGGAAAGCGTCTGATCTTAAAGTCTTTGTAACCCGGCGGCTTTCCCGAGCAAGTTCAATTTGGGGAAATCCTTCGACCTCGCGGACGCAGTTATTCCATTCCCACAACAGGGCATCCCATTTTTCCTGCGGGTCCCCCCGAAAAGTCTCGGAAAGCAGCCGGTCGCGATAATGGAGCAAATCTTTTTCAGTAATTGTATCGGGTCCGATGCCTTCCCCGGACATAAACCGGAAAACAGGTCCAAGGCGATGACGCGCACGCTGCGTCGGAATACTATCGGCGATGACTTTCCAGTCCGGAAGCATCGGGTTCAGCCGACGGCCCGGCATCACAGGTTGGACGAGCCCAAGTGCCTTCAAGGTCAAAGACCGGCAGTTGGCCCAGCGCTGCTTGGAAATTCCGTGCGCCGAAGGGGCAATTTCCTGCAATTTTGGGTTCAGTCGGGCCGGATCCGCGGGGATTTCGGCAAGGTTACGCCCAATCACATCCCCCACCTTCCGCAAAGCCGAAGTCATGTCCCGGACAGCCGTTCCAGGAAGATCCATGATACTGACAGCCGCCAGCACATCGGCCAATGTAAAGGCTCGTGAAGTGGTCATTTATGCCTCCAAGGATCTCGGTAAGCCTGAGGGTGACTGTAGTCTAATTTCGGTAAAACAGCAAGCAATAAACTAACGCAATTTATTGGATATTGTATTACCGAAAATAATTTAAAGCATTCAATTTCAATGACTTGAAATGACAGTAAATGATAGGATTTCAACGGGAGTTTCACTGCCCGCCTCCGGTCAAATTGCGTCCAATCAAGGCCTCAACATCGACCTTGCGGACCCTCACCGCGCGCCCAAGGCGTACGACCGGGATGTCGCCCACTGCAATCATCCGACGAACTGTCCGGATGCTGACCGCCAAAAGCTCGGCCACCGCATCTACCGCCAAGAGGGCGCTCTGCGCCTTATTTGAAAGATGACTTGCCATAATCCACCTCTGCCCCATCGGCCGCCCAGAACTGTTCTGTCAGGAACGACTCAAGATCCAATTGCAACCATGGTTATATATGGATGCAATAGGATCTTCAATAAGTCAAGGGTTTGGTAAAGATTAATTAGATCAGAGGACCTAGCCTCTTCTACCGCGCTTCACGATCGGGGCCTCTTGGGCAATCCTGACAGCTTCGGTAGCCAGTTGGCTAAGACGGACCATCCCCGTGGGATGAAGGCCCGCATAAAGCCCCATATAGCGACTGAGGGCCTCCCAAGGATCCAACAAACGGGGCCCTGGCGTTGAGAGGACTCCATTTTTCGAAATCAGTGCATGAAAGTCGAGGTAGAGGCCGCCGATCGTGAGTTGTCGACCGTCAGAGGCCTTGATCTCCATATTGGCCCCCTGCCCCGCCCCTGACTCCAGAAAGGCACGGCGGTAGTGTTGCCATAGCTTCTCCGGATCAGATCGCATGAGAGCCACAACATGTCTGAACGCGAGACCGTCCGCCACAAGCTTCATAGCCACGACGCAATCCATCACATGTTCATATCGATAGACAAAATCCGCTCCCTGTCGCCCCTTTTGTCCACTCTCCGTGAAGTCGGGCACCTTCTCACGACGAAACTTCTTCAAAACCGAGTCTAAAGCAGCCCGATCAAGCCATTCAACGATGTGCATGGCCTCAATAGTCCAGAGGACTTGGCCGTGGGAAAGAGCCAGATTTGAGACTTTTAATAACATATCCATTTTTAAAAAAAGATATGTTTGGATATTAATTGTCAACCCGACCAAGTATAAAAAGACGACTTTTGTCCCACAAACAAAAAAAAGAAGCTTCAAAGAAGAGAGCGAAGTTCGGCTGCGAGGTCGTGGCGCAAATCCTCGCGCTCAAGCGCATAAGCGAGATTGGCGGTGAGAAAGCCGAGTTTGGTCCCCGTGTCATGCACGCGACCTTTGAAAATATGCGCGAAGAAAGGTTCATGCGCCATCAATGTGATCATCGCATCGGTCAGCTGAATCTCACCTGGCCTGCCCCCTGAAAAGTGATCCTCCCTGATGTATGGCTTTTGAGCCGATGGAGGACGGAAGAATGAGTAAGAAGAGACACAAACCGGAAGAGATTGTCGCCAAGTTGCGGCAGGTTGA
>Ga0164296_1002584_pt1 | contig 17788 bp, 12 predicted proteins | sample GEODES057metaG_FD_113533 | JGI IMG/M metagenome (GOLD analysis project Ga0164296, IMG submission 113533) | Dystrophic lake water microbial communities from Trout Bog Lake, Wisconsin, USA - GEODES057 metaG | ecosystem: Environmental > Aquatic > Freshwater > Lake | place: USA: Trout Bog Lake...
GGTTGGGTCAAACTTTCCTTTTTCTCCAACAACTTCTGTATCAAATGAATGTTCTACAGTTCCACCGTATAAGCCTTTTGTCGGCTCAACTCTATAAGCAACAACATTTGGGTCGTCTTTTAAAACATTCTCAACTGCGTTTTTTGTGTTATTAATTTTTGCTTCAGATGGAACTGCTTCGCCCTCTTGAACAGAATGACCTGCAATAAATCTACTCTTTGGATTGGCTTCCATGTTCTCTTCAAAAGAACCACCTTCACCGGCTTTGGATGTCCAACCTTTCTTGCCCCATATTTCTTTTTCTGCAAACCATGCGATAGCTTGCAAATCTGGAGGATCAATGTAAATACCTTTTTTCTTTAAGTTCTCAGAGACTTGACGCATAACTTCAGCGCCAAATCCAAACTCTCCGGTTACATCGGTTTTATTTGTGTTCCAAGTTCCAGTAACCCCCTTCTCCGCAGGAGGAGGTATTCTCTTTAATTCTTTGCCAGAAATCATATTTGCTACACGGCGTAGCATCCTTGCCGCCCATACATCGATGGTTGCCATATTGGATTGACCAATTAAATTAAGTGCAAAGTTTCTAGCTTTAGGTGCTTGACCAGGTTCAATATTTCTCCATAAATTAGCCAAAGCAACCATCGCATTTGTGGAATTCATTCCATACAATTTACCGCTTATTTGTCTAATTTTTTCAGCGGATGGATACTCAGATACTTTTTTACCGTCATCAATATAACTAATAAATTTTTCCATTTCTTTGTCAAAGTCTCCTTTTAGGAATCTTTTCATGACATCAATAGAAAATCTAAAGTTTGTATCTACTGGCGTGTTAGGACTTGTTGCGCCAAGTAAATCAGCCAATACATCGCCAAAACCTCCGTACTCATTGCGCAAAGCTTTGGCTACATTTTTATACCAAGCTTGATGAGCAATAATATTTTTTGCATTAATATCACCATTTGCCGCTCTTGCATATAGCTTTTCAATTTCTTTGCCAAACTTATCGGCAACCTTCGTAACCCAAGCCGTATCAATTTTCATTGGGGCTTTTGTTTTTCCTGGAGGAATATGATATCCATATCCAATTGGTTGGTACTTTGGAGAATGAGTTCCAGGAATTACATTCCCTTCTAAATCTTTCTTAAAGTCAATACCAACTGCTTTTAAAGGAGACCATCCTTGACTCTCTGGAAAATAGTTTTTATCGTTTTTTATTTCCTTAATTAATTTATTAATATCTTTTTCTTTTAAACCATATTTTTCAGCATCTTGCCTCAAAGCAGACAACTCTTCATCGTCAACCTTTGCGCCTCTTCCTTTTTTTCTAACTTGTTTATCGATATTTAATTTATACTGTCGTTCTTCCGGAGTTTCTGTTTCTGCCGCTCCAGTCTCAGGATTTAAACTATATTTTTTACCTGATTTAGCGGTATTAATTTTCTCACTTGGTTTGTATTGACCGGCATCAATATTGCTAAAAATATTGTCAGCAGATTCAAATCCATAACCACGGAACACATTACCCAATCGAGTAAAGAATTCACGCACCCGATAAACTAAATTACCAATTAAACCAGCAGGAGCTTTTTTATCAAAATGTTTAAACGCCTCAGCAATAGCCTCTTCATGAATGTAATCATCAAACCCATCCAAAGTCCCGTAAGCATTCTCATACTCTTTCTTGTACAAGTCGTAGAGTCCTGGTTTCTTAATGTAAGTATTGAGCCACTCGCCCTTAGCCTTATCACTGAGTACCGACCATTCTTTGTCTGTAAATGCACCGAGTTCACGCAATGCATGTATCGATTCATGGCGCAATGCACCAAGTGGGTTCTTTGCATCAAGAGCAATAGTAATCAAGCTTTTTACATATTCTCCATCTGCTCGACCATTTTCAATGCTATGCAAAATTCTTAAGCCAACCTTTTCCAATCCTAATCTATTGAGCGTTGGCAATAAGGTTTGGCGTAAAGCTTCTATTTGCTGTCGAATCTCCGGCGTGTAAACGCCAACCTTAGCTAAATTTTCTGATGATTTTTGGATATTGGTTGTTTTGATCTCTATACCGCCAGTTCCACCACGGGTACGCAACTCTTCTTGAGCCATTGCTGAGAGTCGCTTTGGCATCAATCCTTTCTGAGAAGGCGCAGATTCAATAATTTGGTTTAGAGTTTCTTCCGGTAAACGACTAATTGCATAGCGCTCCGCATCCGCCTGAGATGGGAATGTTGCATGCGGTTGATCGTTTTCAAAGTATGTATAGCCTTGAGAAGTAACAGGCTTTGTACCGCTTGGTTTAACTTCTAATGGTTGAGTTAAAACTTCTTTATCAGCATTCCATTTGTCGATGTTACTTTGTAAAACTTTATTTTTTGCATTGGCATCGGCATGAGCCATGTCAATTTCAATTTGATTGTTTGATGTGGCTTCAACCTTTGCCGCATTTTGTAAATTCTTTTCTATTTGATTTGTTGCTTTTGTGACTTGAGCAGAAGCTACAGAAGCCATTCTTTCATTTTGTTTGTTTAAACGATCAAGATGAGCAATTGCAGATTCTTCTGTTGGATGAACGCTTGGATAAACATGACCATCCGCCCGTGCAACTTGATATCCTGCTACGGTATCACCTTGTTTAAACGTTCCAACTCTTATGTCAGGTCCGCCAGGCAATTGAGTAACATCACCAGCCAATCCAATTTCTTCAACATGTGCAGGTCTAACGTTTAAACCTGTTTTCTTAGCGGCTGATTCAGCCATTTTTTTACTTCCGGTGTGGAAATAAACAGTACCATCATCGTTTACAACATCAAAGCGGGGCTTTAATCTAGATTCCAAGTCTCCATTACGAACAGCCGTATCAATCAAAGCCTTGGCATCATGATCATTGGTCAATCCTGTGAAGTCTTTAACTTCCTGAATGACACTAGTTTTGCCCATGTAATCGGTTTTGTTAATGCTTAAAACATCGCTAATACCTTTGATGGCTTTGTCGTATTGTTTTGTTGTGAACCGACTTGCGTTTGTTCCCTGGGGAAGGATGATTGGCTCAGGAGATTTTGGAATTGCAGATAGCGCAGACAACGCAGAATGCAATTGCGGCTGAGACATAGCGTTTAAATCATTTGAGCCAGTTGATCGATACAAGAAATCATTAAAGCCCTGCGTAGTTGTATCAATGTTTTTATCGCTTGCTACATTAAGAACCGCCTCCGGTGTATAGGTTCTATCACCAATAGAACCATTCTTATACGACAGAAGTCTTTCAATTTCTTGTTGAGGAGCACCAGCTTCAACAATATCCTCCAATGATGGATTCTTGAGCGGAGCTTTTCCTTGATCAGATCGAACATCATTGATGTGTTTTAAAAGAGGAGAAGTTAATTCATCCTCAGTAAAGTTTCCTACAGGATTAAGTAAAGGGTCTTTTACAGGAGTTTCTATGTATGGCTTAGACGGAGCGGGAAGAAGAAGCATCTCAGGTACTTTCTTTTCTGTATCTGCCGTCTCAGGTAAATCGGTATCATTTTCAGATTTGTTAAATTTTTCAACACGAGCGTTTAAACGGTTTGTAATGGGTGATGCAACAAACTCAGTTAAATTTCTAGCGCCACCGCTAATCTTTTTAGCAAGACCAGTTTCTTCTGTTCCTAATGCACCGCCCAACGCCTGTAGTCCTAATTTGTAAGGATCAAATTCGCCTTGTTCGTATTGGTTATATCCTTCAAATCCTGCTCCTATTCCTGCGCCAACCAATGAATTGAATGCCGGAGTGGATGCTATTTTTTCAAGTTTTGAAGCATTTTGTTCGGCGGTAGAGCCTAAGAACTTGCTCATACTTGTCATGTTAGATAGATTAGGTCTAACGGCTCCAAAGCCACCTAATATGTTTCCAGCCATGTAAGATAAAGGATGCTCTGCTTCTGTTTGTTCTATTTGCTCTTTGGATTGTCCAATCTTTTTAGCAAACTCAGGAACTTTCTCAAGGGCTTCAGCTTGTCCTTTTTCTGCGGTAGCAGAGCCAATAAGAGCGCCGCCAAGTCCACCCAGAAATTGTCCTGCGGTTTCTAAAACAGGAACTGCTTCTGGACCAACAAATGGAGTAGCCGCTATACCAAGAGCAGTACCAATGCCTCCGCCAATAACTTGACCCACACCTCCACCAATATCACCTACAAAGCCTGGTAAAACACCTCGAACCAAACCTCTAATACCCGCCTGCATTCCGCTGATGGGTTCTTTTTCTTCAATAGGCTTAATACCTAACTCTTCTGGTGAGTATGTTTTTATAGGTGTAATTTCATTTTCATTTATGGGTTTTACCCCAAGTGATTCAGGCGAATAAATCATTGGCATAATTATTTCCTATAGCCACCGGCTTGAACATCATAATGCAAAGTTACACCATCTTTAACAATTGTTTGAGGATAATTTTTTCCATCTTTACCCTTGACAACTGGATTTCCTTGACTGTCAGCTCCACTGGCGGTAGATGGATTTCCTGTGCTTGTACCCATTATTCTTCTTTGTTCTGCCATATAAGCTTCTTCACCGCCTTTATCTTTCCATTCATCTTGAAGCATAAAACTTTTTTGGAATTCTGCTCTAATTTGAGCATCTGTTTTACCAACATTTCCAAGCGTTTTAACAGCATCTACCGCCGCCGCATAAGCGGGTTTTGTAGCATATCGGTCGTAATCAACTGCGCCAGTTGGTTTTCCAGCACTAATTTCATTGGCTTTTGCTTGCCTCATTAATGCTTCCATCTTATCACGTTCAAATTGAGATAAATATTTTTGAACATCTGCATTTGATTGAATTGCGTTTGCATTAACTTGACTTACTTTAGATGTTATATATTTATCTTGTAACTCTGCTAATTTATTCTTTGTATCTTCTTGCTGTTTTTGAGCTTCAAGTATAGCCTTGGCATTTCCTCGTTTGCGAGCCTCATCCTCTTTATCCATTTGCGAATAAAGATTAGCCATTTCTATAGATTGTTTGTTACGTAAATCTTCTTGTGTTTTACCCATAAGTTGACTTGCTTTGGCGCTTTGTCCCGCCGCAAAGCCAAATCCTTTTGTTGGGTCAGCCTGACTAAATGAAGTTAATTGCTCAATCAATCGGTCATAAGCATCATCTTTTTCACTGCGTTGTTTTGCTTCTATAGCTTTATAACGCTCTCTGGTTTCCTTTAATGGGTCTTCAGAAACACCGGCAATTCTATCGGCTTCCTTGTTTTGTTCGTAAAGCTCTTGCTGAGTTTTAGGTTGTTGGAACTGTAATTCCGATGGAATATTATAAAAAGAACTATTCAATAAGTTTTCATTTGATTGTTTTTGAATTTGACTTAAAGGCATGATTTTATTATTAGGAGTATTACTTTCAGCAACACTAGGCAATCCTTGTGGAACCATTGCTATATCTTCACTATTATTGGCATCATCAGCCGTCCAAGTTGGTTCTTTTGATCCTCCCGCAAAAGCAATAATTCCACCCGGCGCAAAGTTGTGTTCTTTAAACATATGAACAGGCAAGGCGGCTAATCCTCCCTTTTTAAACGGCTTAGGAGGGGCTACTTGAGCGGCAGGATTGACTTGAGGCGTTTGTAATTTAGTTGGATCAACTTGATTAGGTTGTTGTGTTAGATTAACCTCATTCGCCTGAGCGGTTAGGTCAGTAGAGGGTTGAGCTTTGGTTGGGTCTACATTCATCATTTGATTTGGATTGGTCAATGAATTTTGTAAACTTTGTTTTAAATTTTGTTGCGGAACATTTTTTGCCGCAAGTTCATTTGATTGAATATCTTTTCTGCGGCTCATTTCCATCAATGCCAACCAAGTTGGGACAACGGCAGGGTCTTTGCCGTTTGAATAATCAATTACTTCTTGCAGTGGCAATGATTGCAGATTTTGTTGTGTTTGAACTAAATTAGGCATGCTCATATTTGTTCCTTAAATTGGGTGTCCATTGGTATCAACCAGATCCCCATGCATTGGGATCGCTTGCATTTGGAGTTTCATCTGCGGGTACTGTAAACACGGTTCCGCCCGGAGTTGTCCAAGTGCCATCACTGTTTTGAGTTGAACCAGATGGCATATTGTTACTTGTATAAGTCGGTAATGGCGAATTACTTGTCGCAAGACCTGATAAGTATTCCTTAATTGTTGATGCGTCTAAACCTGCATCCGTTAAGTTTTTGGTCAATGTAGCAATACCACCTGCTGTACCGAGAATATTTTGTAAAGCGCTTGGAGCGGCTCCGTATGTATTGGTTGTGCCAATAGGCAATCCACTTAATAAAGAAGATTGCAACTTCAACATTTGTTGTGGATAATTCAATTGATTTAAATATTGGTTGTACTGCGCTGTCAATGCCGCTTGATTTTGTGCCTGTTGGGTTGCTCCAGCGGTGCTTAGGGCGTTTAAATTCTGTAGCCCGTACTGAGCTTCATTTGTTCCTGCATTTGCTTGTGCCTGTTGCGCAGTTGTTGCCGCTTGTAAGCCTTGCAAACTAAGATTAGAGCCAAATTGTTTAGCGGCTTCTTGAGCGGCTTGTTGCGCTTGCAAAGCTTGAGATTGTTGTTGAGCTTCAGTTTGAGCTTGTGTAGCACCAAATTGTTGTTGCTGGATGTTTGCCGCTTGAGCTTGTTGACCATAATTGGCGGCGTTTTGAGCCGCAGTCATTTGCTGACCAAGATTGAATTGTTGTTGTTGACCTTGAGCGGCAAGAGCAGATTGACCATATTGTGCGGCTTGTTCTGCGGCAGTCATACCCTGAGTAGCACCAAACTGTTGTTGTTGAATATTTTGACCTTGCGCTTGCTGACCATAGTTAGCCGCATTTTGAGCATTGGACAAGCCAAGGTTAGCGCCGAATTGTTGCTGACCAATATTGGCTTGTTGAGCTTGTAACTGACGAGCTTGGTCTGACGTAAATGCTTGTTGAGCATTGTTGTATGCGGTGTTATATCCTTGGCTAATCAATTGATCAGCCGCAAGATTGCTATTCAAAGCATTTTGAGAATTGGCAACCGCTTGGCGACCTCCTCCATACGCTCCGGCTTGTGTTAGTTGAGCATTGGTTTGTGCATTTTGTTGACCTAATTGTTGTTGCAACAATTGAAGCTGAGGTGCAAGAGAAGCCGATAAGTACGGATTCATGTATTGGTTAGCGGCATTGGCATCAAAGTTTTGCGTAGATGCTTGCATTCCTTGGTAAGGACCAGTGCTAGTATATTGATTGGTTGCTTGAATGCCGTTATAAGCGCCAGGTCCTTGAAATTGATTGGTATAGTTAACATTCGCCTGACCAGTCGGGGCATTAAACTGATTGGTCGCAGTCGTACCTTGATACGCTCCGGGAGAAGTGTAAGTATTTGTAAAGTTTGTTGGTGTAAACGTTGAGCCAACATTAGCCGCTTGATTTGCAGTTTGACCTAATTCTTGTCCGGCATTTGTTAAATCTGATGGCAGTGTCAGATTGGCAAGACCATTCCAGGCTTGGTTTTGTAAATTAGAAGTTCCCGCAGTCAATTGCCCGTTGTACGTTGGCATAGGCGCATTTGCTAACGCTTGCCCTTGCGAAAGCATATTGCCTACATAACCCTGCGCATAGGGAGATACTGTAGTTTGCGCAACAGAAGTTGGCGTTTGTGATGCTGAAGTTGAATTTAGAGTAGAAAGAATTCCCATGTTTTTTCCTTAATTGGGCATGAACTTTTCAGGATCGATTTGCTTGCCCTGTTTTGTTGTTCCTGTTCTTGCATGACGAATCTTATCCATCATCTTATACAAAACTTTTGCTCCAGCTTCAGATGATCCATTACCCAAATGAGATACAACGTCAGCCGGAATAACGAATTCTTCATTAGCAAGTCTAGCTTCTTGATGTCCGCCAATTCGAGCTGGAATATCATCAGACATTCCATCGCCAGGACCTTTCAAAAAATGACCTCCATCAGAATACATACCCAATGAACCACCGCTTGCCATCTTTCTTTGGTGATTTAAAAATCCAATGACATGATGAGGCGGTGCACCTAAATTAGATAAATGAACAATTTTTTCTATTGTAGCCGGGTCAATGGGATGACCATGATGTTTAAGTCCATTAAATATTTCTCTATGAACATCACCGCCATGTGATAAATGAGATACGGCTCCTCCCTCTTTTGCGTGTGCGGTATAAGTTGGATTCAACATTTTTTGACCATAGGAAACTCCGCCTTGTGGAGCGTTAGGCGTAGCAGAATTCCAGTCAAGAGAACTATTGTTTAAACTTTGTAATCCTTGAGCTTGACCAGCGCTACCCGGAGTATTTTTTAATAAATTTGCGGCAACAGCACCAAGACCAAGAGCGGCGGCTCCAGCTCCTGTATTTTTATTTAATGCGCCTGTTAAAGCTGAACCAATAGCAGAACCGATGGCAGAGCCAGAACCACTAGAGCCATCTGGCGTTGTATATGTTCCATCTTCAGGGGACGGAGTATATTCATCAGATTGCTGGTAAAGAGTTCCATCGCCATATAAAAGATTACCATTAACATCGTAATACAAAGGTGTTCCATCAGATGTAACTGGATTTCCATCAATGTCCGTAAATCCTTTTCCTGTTCCATCAGGGTAAACACCAGGAGCAAGTGTTTGCTCAGATGTATCTGATTGTTGAGTGCTTTGATCTGCGGGGGGCGTTTGTGCGGTATCTTGTGTTTCTCCTTGTACAGGAATAGCATTTCCAGAACTATCTAAATAAGTTGTCTGACCGTTCTCATCTGTTCCATGTATCAATCCCAAATCCACCGCAGAACCTAAGTTATTGCCTTTGGAATCAAATGCTTCGCCTTTTGAATCTACATAAGATATAGATGGCGGAGTTATATTAGGCGGTGTAGTAGGCTCTTGAAGATCAGGATTTGATGAAAGATCGGGCTGTGGAATCTGTGTATTTGTATTGTTTTGATTGGTTGTATCAGGCTGAGTAACTGGTGGCGTATTATCAATCTGTGCAACTGGTGTATTATCAGGCTGAGTAACTGTTGTGGTATTGGATAGTGGTGGAGTGATTGCAGTAGGTTGAGTTTCACCTTGAACTGGAACAATATTACCTGATGAACTCAAGTAAATAGACTGACCATTACCGTCCGTACCAGATATGTAGCCCAAATCTGTTGCTTTGCCAAGATTATTACCTTGACTATCAAATGCATTTCCTTGGGTATCAACATACGCAACTGTAGGATTTGCAGGAGCTTGTGTTTGAGATTCAGTGTTATCGTTTGACGCAGGTAATACTGGAACATCGGCGGGTTTGCCACTGTTAGTAGTTGTATCGGGTTGCGGAACTGGTGCTTGAGTATTGCTCGAAGAAGTGTCGGCAGATGGACTTGTTAAACTACTTATACCTCCACCAATAATTGCTTTTGCGGCGGCTGTATTAGCATCCGCTCCACTCAAATCAGCGGTGGTTACAGCGCCTGCTGTTTTCCCAATAAGGTTGTTTAAACCTTGACTTCCCGTATCTACGTTTGCGCCAACAGTAGAACCGACCAAAGAACCTATTCCTGCATCAACAGCATTTGTTGGGTCTTTATTTGTTGCTAAATCAATACCGGCAGTTACTGCCGTTTTTCCTAATGCGTTATCAATTGCAGATTGTGTTGGTGCGTTTAAACCTGTACTTGATATTAAATCTGATACGGCGCTATCAACAGAACCCATTGTGCCCGTTAATCCACTTGCATTGCTTACTGCATTTCCAACAGATGGAGCAACTGCGCCAATAGCGGCAGATTCAATTGCTTTATCTATAGGAGCGCCTGATGCTACAGCAGTTGCGGCACTTAAAGTTCCAGATGCAATACTTGTGGCTACGCCTGTAGAAACTCCTAATGTGGTAGCAATTTCTGGCGCAAGAGAGGCGGCGGCTCCAGGTATAGCGGCGGCGGCGGCAAGTTCTAATAAAGTTGTTGGATTAGAAAGAATTGACCCAAGATTACCAAAAAATCCACCACCACTAGAACTAGCATTTTGTTGATACTGTGTATTTAAATTTTGAACATCGGTTTGTATCTGATTTGTACTTAATCCTTGTTGATTTAAAAATTGAAGATTTGCATTTATTTGATCTTGATTGCCACCTTGAAGTGCTGTAAGTAAATTATTTTCAGAATAACCAACAGGGTCATTCATTGCATTGGTTAAAATTTCATTCCAACCTCGTCCTTCTTGATTAATAAGATCACTCAATCCAGGAATGGAATCAATGGTGGAATTTAAATATCCTAATGTTGTATCAGGAGCATAGGTGGTAATAGGAGCACCTCCTCTGCCTTCAACTGTAGTTGCATATTGTTTTGTATCTAATGCCATATTAATAAATACTCCGTTGCAATGGACTTTCGTTGTTTGTGTAAACGGTCGATGGATTAGAGGAATTCCCTTGTGGCGGGTAAAGATTAATCACACTGCCTCCCCGCCGCTTGCAATGATGGTGCAACCCGTTGTACTGGCAGATGTTTGAATAGTTTGTCCGGGCAATAAAACTTGAACACCTGTCCATCGATAAACGGCATTGGATGCAATACTTAACGTATAAAGAAGGGCGTTTGCAGTGCTTGCCGTTCCACCGCTTGGGACTAAATACACATTGACTGTTATTGCACTACCTGACGTATTGCAAATATTAATGTCTTTAAGATAGGTTCTTGTTGCTGTAGGAACGGTATAAAGCGTAGCTACGGAACCTGTTATAGCCGCTTGCCCTAGTTGATTGGGAGTGACATTTTGATAATTAGCCATTAAATATCCAACCAAATCAAAGCGGTTGATGAATTTATATCATTTGTATTAATTGATACTGAATTGTTAAGTTGATTGAAGTACAAACGCAATACGTTGGTTAATACATTCAAATACTGCTGACTAAATTCAGATGCGGGTAACGGCAGATTGGGTACTGCGGGTACATTATTTTGACTCATGTATTGCCTCTTCTTCCGTCAGGACGAATGTTAATTCTTGGCGCACCGAGTTGCCATTGCAATCCAAGTTGATTGCCCTCTATTCTAAAGACTATTTGACGACCACGCAATCGAATAGGAACGGTTCCGGTAAACTGTTCAACAAGTACGCTACTGGACGGCGGATACTGCACATAATTAGATGCAACAACCGTTCCTCCTGCATTACCGCCTTGGGATAAATTGTAGCCAGAACCTGAATTTTGCAATCCATATAAAGTCATAGTGACTTGTGGGTTGCTTGTGCTTGATCCATTAAAGCGAACGTCTGGTAGCAATTGCCAGATAAATGAGAATCTATCGCCATCATCAATATCAAATTCTGAAGATTGGATATATGCATCAATTGACACTGGTGTAGCGGCTGTACCATCGTCTGTGCCGTATTCATGGTAGACCAAGTTATTGGCATAGGTTGCCGCCACTGGATAAGAGGTAATACCTGAATCAGCCCACGCAGTACGACCTAAATACCCATAGAACCATGCGTTATCTACATAGTTGTATACCACATAGGTATCGATGACCGTTGAATTGGCAGAACAATAGAACCACCAAACTTCGTTAAATGCCTCGTTTGTACCAGCATAGACTTGATAGTACTGTTGCGTGTTGATGTTGCTAAAAACAAACTCACGAAGGTCGCAATTAAGGGTTTGTACTGTACCGTTGTAGGTATAAAACTTACCGTTACCCATCCAATAGGTTACGCCAGAAGCCACCACTGCGGCGTTTGGTCCAACCAGTTCAGTGTTGTCGCCCATCAATTGAGACTCCCAAACAGCAGGAGGTCCAATGTATTGAAGCGAATACAAGGATGTATCGGTAAACACCAAGATTTCTTGGCGGGTTTGTTGAACGCCAATGATGGTTGAACCGTGCGAAAGCTGAACGCTACCCGCTTGGTTAGTGACTTGAGGAGTCCATTGAATAGGATTTTCTTGGTCAGACCAACGAATTAACATTGGATTGAGAGCTGATGAGCCATAGTCGTTGCAACCAAATGCAAGCACAAATCTTGACTGGTCTGAGATAATCAAGTTGTTTTGCACGGTTGGTACATCAGATGCACCGTAAGATTGGTTTAAAGCGTATCCAATTGTGTTTACGCCAGTGCTTGCTATCCAGTAATAAATGCCTCCGCCACGTGGTCCAAATACAAGATTTTCACCAAAGTTGTATTGGTTCCAAATCTGCAATTGTTGAGTACTTTGAACACCCACACCCCATCCACCAAGACCCCATCCACCTGCGCCCCATCCAGTTTGAGGAATGGCAGTAGCAGTTCCAGTGTTAACTTGGTATTGAACGTAGGATGTGCTTGACAGTGTTCCAGAGCCTGTTGCCGTTGTAGATGCAACAACCGTAAAACTATTGGTTAAGACGCTAACAATTTCATACCACCCAGTCAGGCTTACACCGTTGTAAGTTACTGTAGTTACAAAGTAAACAAAGTCACCTGCTACGCACCCATTGCCGGTTGCATTGACTGTTACCGTGGAAGAGCCGCTGACAGTCGTGATACCTTGAATTGGAAATTCGTAGGTAAAGTAAGTTAGGGTACTTGAACCACCCACACTTCCTCCGCTACTGGTTGCGTTGTATCCTACGTTGATGGTGAAGTTGTTCGCATCAACTCGAGTAACAGTGAATTGATTATTAAAATACGAAGCAGGAATACCATTAACTGTGGTCTGTTGGTTGTAAATATTGACCACGTCACCGGTGAACAGATTGATTCCGGACGAAGTTACTTGTACAACGGATGAGGCGTTAGATGTTGTAAACGCATTGCTCAACCCAACTGTCGCAGAAGTATTGCGAAGCGGAGTGATGTCGTAATAAGCACCGCCGTTCTCAACGTAAAACTTCAGGTTTGTACCTACGCCTATAAGGTTTAAACCACCTAGCGTTACCCAGTTCCAAAGAGACCGGCATACACCAAGGAATGTTGACGAAGAAATCCTTGCCCATCCGCCAATCTTTTCGGGAAAACCCTGACGAAAACGAATCTTGTCGCCATCGTACCAGCCACCTTCAGTGACATAACGGGTGTTTTCTTGGTTGACTCCCGGTTTAAACGTTATCTTTTTTTGAGGCATCAGGCATTACACAATCACTGTGCCCTCTTTAAGTTGAGCCAAATTCAATCCGCCTGTGTATTGAAAATGAGCCATCTCTTTGAAGGACTTCCAACGACCAGCCCACTCAAGACCATTCTTTTCACCTATCTCACCAACTTTTTCCCATAGTTTGCCATCCTCTCCGGATGTATTCCATACGGCTTTACCATTGACCAGTGGAACCACATCCACAGCACAACGGTAATTATGGTAACTTTCTCCAGCCTTGGCGTTGGTTACGATGTTGCCGGGAGCAGTCCTACCTTGGGCATATAAAGCGGCTTGACTGTCATTGTCACGATATGTGGAAGTGATCAGTAAATCAATGCCATTAGCATGGCACTCAGCAATAAAAGCTTCAACCCTTGTTTTAGCTTGTGGAATAAGTTCATCTAGGCTCCGTGAATTAATCATTTTGCATCCGTTGGTGTTGATTGGTGTAACAACTCGTCTTTGCGTTGGCTACCCGCAGACGAACCAAAATAAAACGCTACGACTTGTTCGGCTTTTGCCGATAGGTAACCGACCAAAGTACCCGCCATTGCGGATTCAATATGGGACAGACCCATCATGGTTCCAACAACAACGCCAATGAACGATACAACAATGATAATTGCCAAGGTCGGAACAAGCAATGACTTTGTGGCGACTTGCATCTCACGTGCAGATTTACGGTCATCAACCGCCAATTGCTCAAAATTTAAACCTAGTGCTTGAGCTTGTTTTTGCAGTTCTAGTTCTGCTACTTTGACTTGAGCAATCTGGTCGGCAGACATCTTTCCTTCATCAAGAATGGACTTGGCTTCATCACCGCTTACGCCAAGAGCTTTTGATACGGCTTCGACTGCCAATCCAGCCAAAGGACCGCCTAAAGCAGTTGCAATTGTGGGTGCTACTTGTTCTAACCAATTCATAGTTTCTCCTAATTACATTCATCTGGAAGGTATCCAGTATCTTTAAACGTTTTGTAGCACTCCCATTCCTTGGAAGTGTCTTTGTGTCGCTGTTTAAACTCTTTGTACCAAGCCTGTCCTTCTCTTCGATTTAAATAATCTTCATGGATAAAGTACATCAATCCAACAAAAAATAAAGCAATAACAAAAACGGCTATGCAAACTGCAATCCGAAACTGCCATTTCTCAACAAAAGCCTCGTGTTCTCGTTTCTCTTGTGCATCCTTTTTTTTTGTGCCGCATCAAACTTTGCTTTATCTTTCAAAAGTTTTTTGCGTTCTTCATCAAAATCTGTCCATAAAGCACCCAGTTCTGGAGGTGCTTCGTAAATCAACATCTGTCTTAAGTCATACTCAGCTTGTTGCAAACGTTTCTTCATGAGAACGTTATCAAGTGCTTGAGCTTGAATAGACTTACCCTTTGGCGGATTTTTCTGCTTTTCTTCAGCATCCCGAATGGCTTTATCTTGATGCTCAAAAAAAGAAGAAAGACCTCCGGCTATCTCGTGGATAACTTCGGAAGCCTCTTTCCCAACAGACTTTGCTTCTTTATAAAAAGCTACTCCGGACTTGACCGCCCCAAGAGCCATCATCGCCAGAGTAAACGGGTCCATTATTGCACTGTTGCTTGAGCGGGTTCAGCCACTGGGGTTGCAAGAGGTGCTTGTTCAACACCTGTTTGCAATTGACCTTGCGATTCTTGTTGAATCGATTGAATCAATTGAAATACTTCTTGAAACGGTTTAGTTCCAAGGTATTGCATGATGCCGTTAACCAAATTAACTGATAAAGATACTTTTTCCATTTGTTTTCCTTAAGTTGGTGTTTCAATAAATCGTAGTAACACTACGACCACAGAAATTATACAACCCACTATCATTTGATGGATAGGAGTTAGGGATAGCTCCATGACGAAACCTTGCAATACTGAGAGTATGGCAATAACAAGTGCCCACTGCACCTGCTTTGACTTTAGGGTTGTGATGAGTGTGTTCATGCCGCCCAAGGTAACGGTTGTGTGACTGGGCTTACAGGTGGATTTTCTATGCTATTAATTTGTCCTTGTACATTAGATTCATAGTTAGATATACCTGTTGCGCCCAAAGATGCCTGTACCCATCCAATGACTGTAGCTTGAGTGAGTTGTGCGTAGGGAACAAAGCCAGGAGTAGCCTCTGTTACGGGATACTGAGTGTTACCTTGGATACTAGCGGTTTGTGTTCCGTCAGTGCCGGTAAGCTCCCAGTTTACGTTAACAACATACCCTGCGTTTGTACCGCTAGTCCATTGTTGCATTGATGTGATTGTCCATGTCCATGTGTTTACTGTTGCCATATTTAAACTCCTTTAAGTGATTTAAGTTCTGCTGAAAGTTCTTTTACAGCATTGATGAGATACCAAATAATTGGGTCAGAATCCACAGTCATAACGCCAGTAGATTCTGTTTTTACGCACTCAGGCAAAACCTGTTGCAGTTCTTGAGCAATAACACCAAGCTGAACGCCCTTAATGTCGATAGCGTTTGACTTATCCAACTCAGTTATTTCATCAGGTAAACGATACTCAAAATTACGAATTTTTATATTATTTATAGCATCTAAACCAATAGTATTATCTGTAATATTTTTCTTTAATCTTTCATCAGAAGTAACAGACCATAATGTGGAGTTGTTGCCTTGATATACACCACCGCCACCAGGAGATATAAATCCTGTACTTGAACCTTTTCCTGTTATGTTGTAGCCAATAACGATTTCAGCGGTATCGGCAACTGAAGCAACATCTACTTGCGAACCAATGAGAACCAATTGGCTACCTGTTGCAGCCCTATTATAATCTCCAGCATCATAACCAATTAAAACATTGTCATTCCCAGTGATTCCATATCCAGCAAGATACCCAAGAGCCGTGTTTCTTGTTCCAGTTATATTGCTATATAGAGATTGATAACCTACTGCTGTATTGTTAGATGCTGTGGTGTTGGCTTGTAGAGAATACTGTCCAATTGCCGTATTAAATGCCCCAGTGGTGTTGGCTTGCAAAGAAGCCTGACCAAATGCGGAATTTGAAGAACCAGTTGTATTTACATTTAATGAACTTTGACCAACAGCAGTATTGTAATTACCTGTGTTTGTACCTGCTCCCATTGCGGTATGACCTACAGCAGTATTTTGTGCCCCTGTGGTATTGCTATAAAGAGATTGATAACCAACGGCTGTATTGTATGATGCTGTGGTGTTGTTGAACAAAGCCAACCTACCTAGTGCGGCGTTATACGAACCAGTAGTGTTATAAAAACCAGCTCCACCACCAAAAAAAGCATTATCAGTACCTGTTGTGTTGTAGTAGCCAGAAGCCCCGCCAACTGCTGTGTTGTTAGATGCTGTAGTATTTGAATAGAGTGCTTGCCGACCAACAGCCACATTTGAGCCGCCAGTTGTGTTTGAGTACAGCGCCAAGGAACCAAAAGCATCAACGGATGTTCCAGTCGTATTACTATACCCTGCCTGATACCCTACTGCTGTATTGTTAGATGCTGTGGTGTTGTAGTAAAGGGCTGAATCTCCTAAAGCAGTATTTGAACCGCCAGTAGTTGCGGAATATAACGCTTTATTTCCTATTGCAGTTGTTCCGCCTACTGTTGTTCCTGTGTAAAGGGCTTGATAACCCATTGCAGTTATTGGAAAGCCAGTATTACTATACCCTGCTTGATAACCTACTGCGGTGTTGTTAGAGGCTGTGGTGTTGGCTTGGAGGGCAAAAGAACCAACAGCAGTATTTGAACCGCCAGTTGTGCTATTCAACAGGGTCTGACTGCCAACTGCCACGTTGCCAGCGCCGCCAGTACCACCAGACGTATTGCCATTTAAAGCAGAAAATCCTAGTGCCGTGTTACTGCCGCCAGTTTGCCAAAAACCAGCTTGATAGCCTACAGTAACAGAGTTGTTATTTGTAACGTTGCTATATCCTGCCTGATGCCCTACTGCGGTGTTGTTAGATGCTGTGGTGTTGCTATTAAGGGCGTAATTGCCAATACCAATGTTTGAGGAGCCTGTTGTGTTGGAGTAAAGGGCATAATTTCCATAAGCAATGTTGCTTCCCCCTGAAGTATTGCTATATAAAGCCTGTTGACCATAAGCACTATTATTTGTTCCTGTTACTGTAGCTCCGCCTAATGCTTGATAACCAGTTGCAGTATTATTTGTTCCTGTACTATTTGCTGATAAAGCGTTATAACCTAAAGCTGTATTTCCCGCTCCGCTTCCGCCACCTAAACCTACTGTCAGTCCGTGTATAGATGCGTCATTAGATGTACTAAATGTTGTTCCGTTATAAGTAATTCCTGACCCAGTAGCTAAAGCACTTGTACTAGAAGCATATACCACACCATTTGCCGTGAATGATGTAAGTCCTGTTCCGCCGCTGGCAGTGGTCAATGCATTGGTTAAAGTTAACGTTCCAATGGTTGCGGTTGTTGTTGTTAGAGCAGAAAGCCAATTGAATGCAGTAACAACGTTGGTTCCATCTACATAAAGTGCCGCTTTAAATCCGTTTGGAACAACGATACCTGTGCCGCCTGATGTGGTCACAAGAATTGCAAAACCACCGGTCGTGTTGTTTTCAACAATGTAGTTCTTGTTGATAGTTGGAACAATCAAACTGCGTTGAGCGGTGTTCGTGCCGGTACA
>Ga0164296_1002585_pt1 | contig 17786 bp, 14 predicted proteins | sample GEODES057metaG_FD_113533 | JGI IMG/M metagenome (GOLD analysis project Ga0164296, IMG submission 113533) | Dystrophic lake water microbial communities from Trout Bog Lake, Wisconsin, USA - GEODES057 metaG | ecosystem: Environmental > Aquatic > Freshwater > Lake | place: USA: Trout Bog Lake...
ATCATAAATAATCTCTAACGTCGCAAATTTGCCCTTTCAAAGCAGCAGCAGCGGCCATCAAAGGACTAGCCAGATGCGTTTTAACTGCGCGTCCCTGACGATTTTCATAATTTCGATTGCTGGTGGATACACACCTCTCACCTGGAAGTCCAATTTCACCATTGGCTCCAGCACACATTGAGCACCCCGGGTTATGCCACTCAAAACCTGCAGAAATGAACAATCGATCAAGACCTTCAGCTTCGGCTTGTCTTTTTATACTTGAACTTCCTGGAACAACTATTGCTTTGACATGACTTGCTACTTTTCGACCTTGGATCAAATTTGCAGCGGCACGAAGATCCCCAATTCTGCTGTTTGAACATGAACCTATAAAAACACGATCGATTGTTAAACCAATTAATTTTTGACCTTCGGAAAGATCCATATAGTCCAAGGCTTTATTGGCTTGAACTCGAAGAGGTGTTTCAAGGTCGTTAAGCTTTGGAATGGGCTCGAAGACGGAAACAACTTGTGAAGGATCTGTACCCCAGGAGATTTGAGGATGAATCTCGCTGCAATTGAGCTCATGTACGATGTCAAATTGAGCCTCTGAGTCACTTTGTAAGCCACTCCAGTAATCCATCAAATGATGAATCAAATCCACATCTGTGGGTAACAAATTCTTAGCTTCATACCAGTCGTAAACTTTATGATCTGGGGCGATGATGGACGTCCTACATCCCCATTCGATTGTCATGTTACAAAGGGTCATTCGCTCTTCAAGGGTCAAAAGAGATACGCATGAACCCGTAAACTCAACTGCATAACCCCTTCCCGCATTGACTCCCAGGGTTCTAATCAAATGGAGAGCTACATCTTTGGCTCCAACGCCCTTTTGAAGCGCTCCATTCAGATTTACCAACATTTGCTTAGGCTTATCAATCACGATGGTTTGAGTTGCCAAAATATGTTCTAACTCAGAGGTTCCGCAGCCAAAACTCAAACAGCCAAGAGCTCCGACCGTTGAGGCATGACTATCAGGGCAAGCCAACGTGAAACCAGGCATCGCAAAACCCTGTTCAGCAGAAACAATATGAACAATTCCATGTTCAAGAGAATCGACTTCAATCAATCGTATTCCATATTGCGCTGCATAACCTCTTGCTTGCCTGATGTGCTCAGAGCTTAACTCCAAGCCAGGTCGAGTAGGTACGGTGTGATCTTGAACAATTGCTGTCAAGTCCTTTCTTCTGAGTGCCCTTCCAGATGAAGAAAACTTGGCAAACGCATGTGGCACATGCAACTCATGGATGACATGTCTATCAATGTAGAGAAGATGTCGTCCATCTTGTCGTTTGCCAACAGAATGAAGCTCCCATATTTTTTCAAATAAGGTACGTGGTTTTTTTGACATGAGGCACTTAATCTAAAAAATGATTTTCAATGTTCAACCACTGATCCAAACCCAAAACGGAGTTGTATTCTTCGAATGAGGACATCATTGAACTAACTGAAGCAGTAGACCCCGTTTCACTTAATGTTTTCAAAGCTGTTTGTAAAGCTTTAACGGCAGCATATCGCGCAACACCTGCATGAAGTGCGATCACACAACCGACCTCTCTCAAGAGCTCATCGGTTAAAAGCGTGGTTGGTGGAGTCTCTTGAATGACAGTTACCAAAGGAGCCTGAATCACTTGGCTTGCATAACGCAATTCATCTGGCGTATTGGCTCCCATTACGATAGCAGCATCGGCACCTGCGTGAACATATGCTTTGGCTCTTCTACAAGCTTCTTCTAGGCCATGCATGGACTTTGCGTCAGTTCGAGCAATGATGTAAAAGTTTTTACTACTTCTTGCCTCAATTGCGGCTTTGATCTTAATGATTTGTTCATCTTGGGAAATCACTGGAATGCCCTGAGGCAAAAGACCACAACGCTTTGGGGTTACTTGATCCTCAATGTGTATACCAGATATACCCGCGGCCTCAAAATCTCTAACGGTTCTGATGACATTCATCACGCCGCCATAACCAGTGTCAGCATCACAAATAACTGGAACCTTTAAATTCCTAGATATTTTCGATACATGTTCAATATTCTCTGACATTCCTAGAACACCCAAATCAGGCATACCTAGCAATGAAGCAGACACTGCATTACCAGAAAAAGCAACGGCAGGAAAACCTGATTGCTCAGCAATTTTTGCAGAAATACCATCGTAAACACATGGAATTCGGATAAAACCATGAGTTTTGATCACTTGATGGATAGTTGGTTTTTCGATGTTATTGAATAATGACATAATGGTTCATCAACTGAAATTTAGCAATCATAACAGCCGAAATTAGTTGACTAAATATAACGACTTTCACGTAATTGGAACGAAATCTAAAAAAACAATTTAATCATCGAAAAGCATAAAAAATGTTCACATTCTCAAAACTTCGAAATAAAGGAAATGCACTTTTTTGGCTTTATTCAACCTCAGGATTGTTCATACTACTCATTTGGCTATTCATATCGTATGAATTGAAAAAAGAACATGAATTTATTCTTAAAACTTCGAATTCAAATCTTCAAAATATTGTAAGAAGTTTCAAGGAACACTCAGAGGATACGATCACCAATTCCGATGAGCTATTGAGAATTATTAAATTCAATTACGAAAAATATGGGACCAAAGACTTCAAAACTTTAAATGCGTATTTCCAAAATGGCGTTTTAGATATGAAGTTTTTTAATCAAGTAGGAATCATTGATGAACAAGGAATCTATTCATTTTCGAATTTACCAATCACAAAAAAAATTGATCTGTCCGATCGTGAACATTTTAAAATTCATAAAGAAATATACCCCTACTCTATTTTTTTAAGCAAACCGGTTCTTGGAAGAGCAAGTGGACGTTGGTCTATTCAATTGACGAGAAGACTTAATAAACCTGATGGAAGCTTCAATGGCGTTGCAGTCGTCTCTTTCGACCCGACATACTTTGTTAACTTTTACAAGAAAATTGATCTGGGCAGTAATGGTTTCACCGCGTTGGTAGGCTTGGATGGATCTGTTAGAACCATCAGGGCTGGTGAAAAGACATCGATCAACGCCGAAAATCTAAATATTCAAATTCCAAATGAATACTTAAATCTGGAAAACGGCTTTTTTACGACCGATAAAATTTTTGATGGAACCCAAAGAATATATGCATTTGAAAAGCTATCAAATCAACCACTTTTTGTATTGGTAGGCATTACCGAAAACGATGCACTTCTTGATTATTCAAGAAGCCAACAATCTTATATATTATTTGGATCCCTACTCTCTGCTTTGATTCTTTTGTTCACGTTTACTTCCCTCAAAATGATTCAAAAAAGCATTGAAATCAATGAACAAACAACAGAACTCAACCATCGACTGCTTCAATCTGAAAAACTGGCTGCACTTGGACAACTCTCAGCTGGGGTTGCGCACGAAATCAACAATCCAATCGGTTATGTGTCATCGAACATAACCAGCCTCAATAAATATTTTTTAAAATTAGAGGATTTAATTGATTTATATGAAGATCAATATAAAAAATATGCAACTCAAGAACAAGTAAGCATTGTTAATAATTTTAAAAAGTTAATCAATTACGACTTTATCAAGGAAGACACAAAATTTTTACTCAATGAAACTATTGAAGGCATTTCAAAAGTCAAAGATATCATCACCGATCTTAAAAATTTTGCACGTTCAGATTCGAGTGAAAAATGGCAAAAAGTTGATCTTCTGAAAAATCTGAAATCAACTTTGAACATTGTAAACAATGAGATTCGCTACAACGCCGATGTTGAAATTGACATAGATGACTTGCCTGAGATTGAATGCATGCCAACTCAATTGAATCAAGTCTTTTTAAATTTAATCGTTAATGCATCACAAGCGGTTAAGCCCAATGAACGGGGATTGATTAAAATCAAAGCTAGGAAGGTAAATGACTCTATTGTGATGAGCTTTTCTGACAATGGACAAGGAATTGACAAGAAGAACATTTTAAAAATTTTCAATCCCTTTTATACAACCAAAGAAGTTGGAAAAGGTACGGGACTTGGATTATCAGTTTCTCATGGGATCATTCAAAAACACAACGGAAGCATCGAAGTCACGAGTACCGTTGGTGTAGGAACTGAATTTACACTGACCTTACCCATTCATCAATCATCAAATTAAAATGCGGTTTAAATTTTCACTCTTGTTGCTTTCAATCTTAGCCACATCTGCTCTAGCACAACCCATACCAAATTGCATTGAGCTTGGAAATATGGTTGAGTATTTAGCAAAAATGAAAAACGAAGGTCTCTCCAAATCGGAAATTCAGCAAAATATACGTGAAATAGCTCGGATCAAAAATTTAACATCTACTCAACTTGAAGATTGGTTCAATAACCTTAATTGGTTATTTAAGCCTGAGAACAAATCTTTAAACTTGGAGGGACTGAGCAAGAAAAAAAAGCAAGAATGTGAAACCGATCGTGGTATTGTTAATTGGAATAAGGATTAATCTGCAACGATGTGCTGATCAGAGATGACTTTGGCCCACCGATTTCTATCTTCCAGCATCATTTGGAACATTTCTTGCGGCGTTCCTCCTCCTGGAGTTGCCCCCATGTTGGCCAGTTCTTGTTTTATTTCAGGCATTAATAGTATTTGATTTACGTCCGCATTGATTTTTTTAACAATGGCTGGAGGTAAGTTTTTAGGGCCATACATGGCCCAAAGGGCCTCTGATACAAAGTTTCCAAGCCCGTAAGGTGCTCCAATTTCCATCATTGTAGGTACATTGGGTAAGGATGGAATTCTTTTTTTGCTGGTCACAGCAATCGCAGTCAATTTTCCATCTTGTACGTGCTGAAGCCCTGAGATAACGCTGTCGAAGACAACTTGAATTTTTCCAGATATCAAATCAGGCATTGACAAACCAGACCCCTTGTAAGGGATGTGCAGCATGGTTGTACCAGTTGATGCATTGAAATATTCACCAGTCAGATGCATGATCGTACCAACACCAGCAGATGAAAAATTCAAGTCATTTGGATGACTTTTCGCATAATCAATAAATTCTTTTAAATTATTAACTGGAATTTTTTTGGTTACCAAAAATACATGCGGAGCAGTTGCCACATGGATAATTGGCGTGAAATCTGAGTCATAGTTAAACGGTACTTTTTTAGCAAACGCAGCACCAATAGAATGTGTGCTCGAGGAGGTCAGCAGCAAGGTGTAACCATCAGCCGGTGCTTTTGCAACTATATCGCAACCGATATTCCCACCAGCTCCAGCTCTATTATCGACTACAACTGTTTGTCCAAGTGATTTGGTCAAATTAATAGCAATGAGTCTGGATATGGAGTCGGTTGATCCACCCGCTGGGAATGGGGTTACCAACGTAATCGCCTTGGAGGGATAAGTTTGAGCAAGTGCGTTCGTGACTAATTGCACCAATAGAAATAAGAAACAAGTTTTTTTGAAAATATTCATACTTAAAACTCCAAAAGTTCTATTGAGCAAGCAAAAAGTTGGCCAACCCTCGTTCAAGCCTATTCGATTCAATATTGAATATTTTCAATAAAAAAATTAAGGAAATCAATGGTATTGCACCCGAATGGTGCAAACTAATATCGCATTATTAATTCAAAACCATGTTGCTCAAATCATTCGAGCCGTCATTGGCATCGGGTGTGATGTGCATCAACCTGCAAAGGAAGTTGTAGACATCTATGTTCTTTACCAATCCGACTTTTTTATTGGGTACTTGAAAACCAGAGGCAATGAACAATGCATGCATTTCTTTGTTGTTTGGATCAAACCCATGCTGACCACGCAATACACTTCTTGCGGAATCATTCGTGATGGTCCAACCTGTTTCGGCCAAACAAAGAATATCTGGAATTCTTTTATTGTTGGTAAAGTGATTCCCTATTGGTGGATTGCTTTTGGGCCAACAAGACATGTGCTCAACTGTTGATAATTGACTCAAAAAATCAAATTCATTGGATTTATTCACTTTATCAAATCCAGCAATCGGACCATACCAAGTCATTTTGGAATTAGGAAAATTTTTAAGGATGGGTAAAACATCAATTGCATGGTCATCGGCAACAGTTGCCATTCCGTGATCAGATGTAATCACGAAAGTCACATGCTCCAATATACCTATTTTTTGCAATCCACTGCGCAACTCCCCAATTGCTTGATCAACAGAAGCTATGGCTAAATTTACCTCTTTGCTCTCAGGTCCGTAATGATGTCCTTGTGAATCGACTTCATTGAAATAAAGTGTTGCAAAGTCTGCTCTTTCCTTTGATGAATCAGATAGCCAAGTGAGTAACTTCTCAACTCTCTTGGATGAAGTCATTGATCCATCAAAATCCAACCAATCTCTGGGCTGACTGCCTTGGATCAAGGTCTCACTTCCAGGCCAAAATAGTGTTGAAGATATTTTGCCTTGACGAGCTAATGTATTCCAAATGGGATTTACTTTAGACCACCATGCTGGATTTTGTACCGCTTCTCTTGAAGAGAGAGTAAAAATTTGGTCTGGAATGGAGTCGTCAACCATCACATTGTTGACAATTCCATGGTGCTCAGGAAACTGGCCGGAAATCAAACTCACATGGTTGGGAAAAGTGATGGATGGAAAAACAGAGATCATTCCTTCAGAAATCACCCCTTGCGATGCAAACTCCTTTAAATTTGGTGTGATGCCGCGGTTGAGATAGCTTGGCTTGAATCCGTCAATGCTGATTAAGATCAGCAACGGCTTTTGATCAACTTGTTCCTTTGCAATTGCAATAAAGTGGGTGAATTGAAGGAAAACGCCAAAAATAATTGACGAAAGAGTGAGTTGAATTGAATTTTTGATTGTTCGACGCATTGCGATGCCTGATGTTTTTCATTGAAATCGGCAATGATCTTATGCTTGAATTGAGTCAGCAATATTAAATTATGACCAATTCAAGACAATCATCAAGCCAATTTCAGCAATCTAACTGCATTGTCTTTCAATATTCCAGGCATTACCTCAGGTTTAAAGCCAGCAACTTCAAAATCTTTCATCCAACGCTCTGGGGTAATGAGGGGGTAATCGCTTCCGAATAAAACCCGATCTTTAAGCAATGTATTTGCGTACTGAATCAATTGCTTGGGAAAGTATTTTGGACTCCATCCCGACAAATCAATCCAGACATTGGGCTTATGGGTTGCTACACTTAGTGCTTCATCTTGCCAAGGAAAACTTGGATGAGCCATTACGATTTGCATGTCTGGGAAATCGATCGCAACATCATCTAAATGCATGGGGTTACTGTACTCTAACCGCAATCCTCCTCCGCATCGCATGCCACTTCCAATTCCGCTGTGACCTGTGTGGAAAATAGCTGGCAATTTATAGTGATTGATCACCTCATAAATTGGCCAAGCCATTTTGTTATAGGGGTGAAATCCTTGAACAGTCGGGTGAAATTTAAACCCTTTGATCCCCTCCTCTTTGATCAAACGCTCAGCCTCGCGCGCTCCCATTTTGCCTTTGTGAGGATCAATACTTGCAAAAGCAATCATCATGTCACTGTTGTCTTTAGCGGCTTGTGCAATCTCTTCGTTTGGAATTCTAAGTTTTCCAATTTGAGCCTCACTGTCAACTGTAAACATGACCAAACCCATCTTAATGCTTCTATAGTGGGCAATGGTTTCGGCTATCGTTGGGCGCCCACTGCTTCCAAAATACTTATCGGCAGCACGCTCATATTCCTCCGCATAATTGTCAAAGGGATTGCGACAACTCACTTCGGCATGGGTATGAATGTCAATTGCAACAAGATTTTTATAGTCCATATTTGTCTCCTTCTTAAGGGTAAATACTTAGTTTTTAGATATAACGAGTTTGTTTAAATCGATTATATTTTATAACTATAAACATTACAAACCAAATTCTTTATTTTCATGAACTTATCCTCAGACATCGATCTCCAAATGCAAGGCGAAATTGCATTGATCAAACTCAACAGACCCAGTAAGCGCAATGCTTTGAACGACGAACTGGTTGATTCGATCAAGAAAATATTTGAAAATCTTCCCAAGCAAGCCAAAGTAGCCATTGTGCACGGTTCGGGAGATCATTTTTGTGCGGGTCTTGATCTGAGTGAAATCAAAGAACGCGATGCGCCCGAAGGCATGTTTCACTCAAGGTCTTGGCACACAGCGCTGGATAGGTTGCAATACGGCCCAGTGCCAGTTATTGCTGCGCTTCATGGAGCAGTAGTCGGTGGTGGACTAGAACTGGCAAGTGCTTGTCACATCAGGGTAGCAGACGAAACAGCATTTTTTGCTCTTCCGGAGGGTACCCGTGGAATCTTTGTGGGCGGAGGTGGTTCCGTGCGAATTCCAAAACTCATTGGTGTCTCAAGAATGATGGACATGATGATGACAGGCCGGGTCTACAAAGCGCTTGAAGCCGAACGTGTCGGACTATCGCAATACATGGTTCCAACTGGCAATTCATTGGAAAAAGCCATGGAGTTGGCGAAAAAAATTGCCGGTAATGCACCACTCACAAACTATGCATTGATGCATGCGCTACCACGAATTGCAGAACAAGCCTCAGATCACGGCTTCTTGATGGAGGCATTGATGTCTTCCATCACACAATCCGCCCCTGAAGCAAAAAAGAGAGTGCGTGATTTTTTAGAAGGTCACGCGGCTAAGGTTCAAGCGTAATCAGCAAGCCTTTTTGGAGACAAGTGTGAGTGAAATTAAATACAGACCCCTTAAATTTGGCATTGATAGGGTCAAATTCCATGTGAATGATCAAGGGGTTACTTACTTAGAAGCCGATCAAGCGCTAGAGCCATACGCTAAAACCATCACTGAGCGATTCTTGCATTGGGCGAAACTCAAGCCCAATGAGACCCTTTTTGCTCAACGAGAAGTCTTGGAAGGCGGGCAACTGGGGGATTGGAATAAGATTACTTATGCCAAAGCCCTCCAAAGCGCAAGGCAAATTGGACAAGCCCTTCTAAAAAGAGGTTTGAACGCCGAGAGACCAGTCTTGATCCTTTCAGAAAATAGCATCGATCACGCACTCATGGCTTTAGCCTGTATTTATGTTGGCATTCCTTACTGTCCCGCCTCCCCTGCTTACTCAACAGTCAGCCAAGATTTTGAAAAGTTGCACCACATCATCAAGACCTTAACACCAGGCTTGGTTTTTGCCTTTGATGGTGAAAAATATGAAAAAGCAATTCTAAAAGCAGTGAACCCAGAAACTGAAGTTGTGATCAGCAAAGGGTCAATCAATAGGTCCTACACCAAATTCACCCAACTCCTAGAAACACCTGCGAGCTCTGAGGTTGAGCAAGCACAACAAAAAACTGGTCCTCAAAGCATTGTTAAATTTTTGTTCACCTCTGGATCCACAAAACAACCCAAAGCAGTCATCAACACTCAAAAAATGTGGTGTTCAAACCAACAGCAAATGGCCCAGTCAATGCCGGTTCTTGCCAATGAGCCTTTGACACTAGTGGATTGGTTGCCTTGGAATCACACTTTCGGTGGGAATCACAATTTCGGAATGATTTTGTACAACGGTGGCACCTTGTACATTGATGATGGAAAACCTACTCCAGCATTGATTCATGAAACCCTCAGAAATCTGAGAGAAATCTCTCCTACCGTCTACTTCAACGTTCCATCTGGCTTTGAATCCATTGCCAACAATATGAAAACGGACGATATTTTGAGAAAAACATTACTGGCCAAGGTCAAAATGTTTTTCTTTGCCGGTGCATCTCTCGCTCAACCCATTTGGGACAGTCTTTTTGAATCCGCAGAAAAAGAGGTTGGAGAAAGAATTGTTATGGGTACGGGACTTGGAATGACCGAATCAGGCCCATTCGCCATTTTTGTTACAAATCCAGATGTGCGTGAGGGAGATCTAGGAGTACCCACAGCGGGCATGACGCTCAAGCTAGTACCAAGCGGAGATAAAACCGAAGTCAGATACAAAGGACCCAATATCACAGAGGGTTATTGGAGGTCTCCTGAGGAGACACGAGATGCATTTGACGAAGAAGGATTTTTCTGTACGGGAGATGCTGTCAAATGGATTGATGAGAATAATCCACACCTGGGCCTCAAATTTGATGGAAGAACTGCAGAGGATTTCAAACTCTCGACGGGTACATTCGTGAGTGTCGGTCCACTCAAAGCAAAGATCATCAATCTTGGAGCACCCTACGTTCAAGACGCAGTTATCACTGGCTTGAATCAAAAAGAGGTCGGAGCCATGATTTTTACAAACAACAAAATCCGACAACTTGTGAGTTTGGATGCCTCCGCTCCTTTGAGCGATGTCTTCAGCCAACCCGAGGTCATTTCTTTTTTCCAAAAAGTCATGGACCAATTGGCGAAACAAGCAACGGGGAGTGCCACCAAAGTTGCTAGAGCAATTCTTTTGCAGGAGCCTGCTTCCATTGATAAAGGTGAAATCACAGATAAAGGCTCCATCAACCAAAGAGCCGTGTTAAAACATCGTGATTCACTGGTTAAAGCCCTGCACTCAGATGCTTTACCCAGTATCTTTAAACCCTCAGGACAATAAAGCATGCAATTTGATCAAACCACTGCAATTGTGACCGGAGCCGCATCAGGTCTCGGCGAGGCTACAGCGGTCATGTTGGCTCATTTTGGAGCCAAAGTGGCACTCTTAGACATCAATCACAAATTGGCTCAGAGTGTAAGTGAAAGAATCAATGGAGAACTTGGTAAAAATATCTCTCAAGCTTTTGCTTGCGATATCACCAACACCGAAAGCGTTGAGACAGCATTGCGACAAGTTACTCAAACCTTTGGAGCCGCTCGCATTTTGATGAACATTGCTGGAATTGGTAGCGCCAAGCGCGTTGTCTCAAAGGACGGTCAAGCGGCACCACTTGAGGACTTTAGTCGAGTCATTCAGATCAATTTGGTGGGTACTTACAACATCATTCGGCTTTTCGCTGCAGAGTGCGCGAAACTCGATCCACACGACGATCTTGAGCGAGGCGTCATCGTCATGACCGCATCAGCTGCAGCCTTTGAGGGACAAGTCGGTCAACAAGCCTATAGTGCGAGCAAAGGTGGAATTGTGAGCATGACATTACCCATGGCCAGGGATCTTGCTCAGCATGGAATAAGAGTATGCACCATAGCACCGGGCTTATTTGCCACACCGCTTATGAAAGAATTGCCCCAAGCATTACAAACCTCATTGGCTGAGTCCATTCCTTTCCCAAAAAGACTGGGAGAGCCTAAAGAGTTTGCAAGCCTTGCTTGCCACATTGTCAGTAATCGCCATCTCAATGGCGAAGTCATTCGTTTAGATGGTGCGCTACGCATGGCACCCAGATAATTTTATTCAACAACACTTAGGAGACATGAACATGAAATTCAAACTCAAACTGGTTACAGCATTGGTATCAACTTTGATTGCCTCACATGCGTTTGCAGACATCAACATTGGTGTAAGCCTTGCCCTCACAGGTCCTGGATCTGGGCTTGGCATTCCAATGCAAAATCAATTTAAATTATTCCCCAAAACCATCGCGGGTGAAAAAGTCAATTTGATCGTCATGGACGACGCCACAGATCCTGGCAAAGGTGCGGCAAATGCTAGACGATTTGTGACCGATGACAAAGTAGATGTCATGATTGGTTCATGCATCACCACCGTTGCAGCAGCCATGGCTGATGTAGCAGCTGAAGCAGAAACCGTTCAATTGGCAGCTTCACCAGTCGGACTTCCCCCTGGAAAAGACAAATGGCTTTTCAGACTTCCTCAGTCAAATACGGTGATGGGATACGCTGTTGTTGAGCATCTTAAAAAACAAAACGTTAAAACCATTGGATTCTTAGGTTATTCAGATGCTTATGGAGAACAGTGGCTCAATGAAATCAGCCCAATGCTTGAAAAAGCAGGCATCAAATTGGTCGATGTTGAGCGTTTTGCGAGAACGGACACCAGTGTGACACCTCAAGCTTTGAAGCTCAACATGGCCAATCCAGATGCTATTTTGGTCGTAGCCTCTGGCAGTGGCGCTGCAATGCCTCAATTGGCTTTGAGTGAGCGAGGATACAAGGGAAAAATTTATCAAACTCACGCTGCTGCAACCCAAGACTTGATGAGAGTGGGTGGTAAAGCGGTTGAAGGTACTTTTGTGGTTTCAGGACCTGCTGTGATCGCTGAACAACTCCCAGACTCACACCCCTCGAAAAAGGTTGCTGTGGCATTTGTTCAACAATATGAAAAAGCCATGGGTCCGTCGACACGCAATCAATTTGCTGGTCATGCATACGACGCGCAAATCGCGCTCGAAAAAGCCATACCCATGGCACTCAAAAAAGCCAAGCCAGGGACTCCTGAATTTAGGAATGCCCTCAGAATGAGCTTTGAGACCATGGGCAGGACCATCTTCTCCCACGGCGTCATGAATTGGACAGCGACAGACCACTGGGGTTACACCATGGAGACTGGTGTGATTCTCAAAGTGGTTGATGGTCAATTCAAGGTCGATTAATTTTCATAAACCAAGGCGTGCACCACGCGCGCCTTTCACTCACACCCAGAACCCATGGACTTTTCAATCGCAAGCATATTGATGCTAGATGGCACCACCAATGGTGCCGTCTATGGCCTCTTGGGCTTGGTCATTGTGTTGGTATTTTCAGTCACTCGAATTATTTTTATTCCTCAAGGCGAATTCGTGGCCTACGCTGCCCTTTCATTAGCGGTCATGCAAATGGGTAAAGTACCGGGCACGATTTGGCTACTTTTAATCTTGGCAGTGGTTGCCTCATTGATGAATGCAATTGAGGCGCAAAGGCATGGTCAAAATGCAAGTCAAACTCTCAAGACTTTCTTAAAGACGATTGCTCCATCCTTGCTTGTATCGGCTTTGACCATTTGGGCAAGCCCTCTTCACTTGCCACTATTGATACAAGCTCTCATTTGTGTCCTTATCGTGACTTGTTTTGGCCCCTTGGTTTATCGTGTTGCCTTTCAATCTCTAGAGGATGCTTCATCTTTGGTTTTGTTGATTGTCTCCGTTGCCGTTCATTTGGCAATGACCGGATTGGGACTTTTGTTCTTTGGTGCAGAGGGTTATCGAAATCCACCCTTTTGGAGCGATTCTTTTGAATTGAGTCCCTTGCGCTTTAGCGGACAAACCATTTTGATTTTTGCACTTTCTTTGGGCCTTATTTTTGCCCTTTGGATTTACTTTGAAAAAACATTAACTGGCAAAGCTCTTAGAGCCACAGCCATCAACCGAACAGGTGTTCGATTGATGGGTATATCAAGTCGCAAAAGCGGCAATATATGTTTCACATTGGCCGCACTCATTTGCGCGGTGTCGGGTCTATTGATTGGACCTACGACCACTATTTTCTACGACTCAGGATTTTTAATCGGTCTCAAAGGATTTGTTGCCGCCATCATTGCTGGCCTTACCAGCTACCCTGGCGCCATGCTGAGTGCGATCGTGGTGGGCATCATCGAATCCTTTGGATCGTTTTGGGCAAGTAACTTTAAAGAGGTCATTGTTTTTACACTGATCATTCCCGTGCTCCTGTGGCGCTCTATCAAAGCGGGGTCTCATGAGGAATCTTGAATTGACAAATTTGAAGCATTTTCAATGGCCTTTGCTGCTTGTTTTGGTACTGGTTGTCTCTGTTTTGCCGGTACCTGATTTTTGGATATATCAAGCCAATTACATTGGAATTTACTCAATTACCTGCCTTGGACTGGTTTTACTAACTGGCATTTTGGGTTTAACTTCATTTGGCCAAGCAGCATTTGTGGGCATAGGTGCCTATTCAACGGCATATCTCACACTTAACTTTGACCTATCCCCTTGGTTATCTCTTTTCATTGGCCTGAGTATTACCACACTGAGCGCCTTGATCATTGGACTCATTACACTGAGGATGTCTGGACACTATCTGCCCTTGGCCACCATTGCTTGGGGACTATCCTTGTATTACTTGATGGGCAATATTGATGCATTGGGAAAATACGACGGACTTCAAAATATAAAGAGCTTGTCCATTGCAAGTCTGAATCTGGGACAAGGAAGAATATTCTTTGTATTCACTTGGTTGTGCTTGATCTTGCTCATCAAGTCCTTGAGTAAATTTTTGGACTCAAGACTAGGGCGTGCTGTGAGAGCCATCAAAAGTGGAACACAGATGCCACAAGCAATGGGCATCAACACCTTTCATTTCAAAGTATTGATATTTTGTCTAGCAGCATTGCTTTCATCTTTCTCGGGTTGGTTACTGGCTCATTTTCAACATTCTGTAACGCCTTCAGATTTTGGCTTGAAGATGGGCATTGAATACCTCTTTATGACTGTTGTAGGTGGTGCAGGCTACCTTTGGGGAGCCGTCATCGGTGCCGGCATTTACAAAATTTTGGATGATCAACTCCAAGTTCTATTGCCCATGCTGATAGGTACCAGTGGCAGTTATGAGGTCATCGTCTTTGGCATAGCCATGGTGTTGATCCTTAAATACCTGCCAGACGGAATATGGTCACTTTTTGGCAGTGTGCAGAATATCAAGCACCAGCAAGAGCTTTGGGCCGACGCTGATCCTCTCCCCACTAAGGCACAAAGCAATCCTGGTCAAGTGATTTTGGAAGTGAACAAAATCTCAAAACGTTTTGGTGGACTTTTGGCTGTCAACGAGGTCAGCTTTTCGATCAAAAGTGGGGAAATCAAAGGTCTGATTGGACCCAATGGAGCTGGCAAATCCACAACTTTCAATTTGATCACGGGCCTCTTGCCCGTTACCTCCGGCGAGGTTAGTTTTAGGGGCGAACGTGTGGAGCAATTATCGATGAGAGAAATTGCACATCTAGGAATATCGAGGACGTTTCAACACGTCAAAATGATTCCTGAGATGAGTGTTTTGGAAAATATTGCGATTGGCGCACACACTCGTGGGCATGCAGGCATCACTGCGGCTTTGACAGGACAAGACAAGCATGAAGAGAGCCGAATTTTCAAAGAAGCACACAAACAGTTACTCCGTGTTGGTCTAGGCAACTATATCAATGAGCCGGCAGGCAATCTCCCCATGGGACCACAAAGACTCATGGAAATTGCAAGAGCACTCTGTGCCGATCCCAGCCTTTTGCTCTTAGATGAGCCCGCAGCTGGACTCAGATTCCAAGAAAAAAATGAATTGGCACAAGTCATTAAAAATCTCAAGGCCGAGGGTGTGAGTGTCCTTCTCGTGGAGCACGACATGGACTTGGTCATGAAAATTTGTGATTCACTCGTTGTAATGGAGTTTGGAAACGTTTTGGTTGAAGGCTCCCCAGTGGAAATTCAAAATAACCCACAAGTCAGGGCCGCTTACTTGGGCACCGAGCATTGAACATGAACAATAAAGCACTCTTAAGCGTTTCGAGTTTGAACACGAGCTACGGGAAAGCTCAGATATTGCACGATTTGAGTTTTCAACTCCAACCAAGCGAAGTGATCACAATCGTTGGGCCCAACGGAGGGGGAAAGTCCACTCTGTTAAATTCACTCATGGGACTCATCAAAAGTACATCAAGCATTGAGTTTGATGGTCAAGACATCTCAACAACACCACTTGAAGAGCGAGTATTGCTAGGGTTATCTTTGGTACCAGAAAAAAGAGAACTCTTCAACGCCATGACTGTTCAAGACAACATTGAATTGGGCAGCTACAGACAGGTGCTTTTTAACAAAGGTGAAGTGGCTGCGAGTTATGACTATGTCTATCAACTCTTTCCAAAACTCAAAGAGCGAAGACTCCAAATTGCGGGCACACTCTCTGGTGGTGAGCGACAAATGCTTGCAATCGCAAGAGCGCTGATGTCAAAGCCCAAGTTATTGATGTTGGATGAACCGAGCTTGGGACTGGCTCCGCTGATCGTTAAAGAAATTTTTGAAATCATTGAAGTACTCAAGAATTCAGGTGTCACCATTTTGCTCGTTGAACAAAACGCAAGAGCCGCCTTGTCGGTTGCTGACTATGGTTATGTTTTAGAGATGGGGCATTTCAGTCTACAGGGTCAAGCCCAGAATTTGGCAACTGATCAAAGGGTGATTGAAACCTACCTTGGGTTTGGCAAAGTCTAAAGAAATCACATGAGTATCTACACACCTGACAGCCAAGAGGTATTGACATTATTCAACCAGGTACTGAATGGTCCTGCCCGAATCAAAGAACTGCCTCATTTTGCCGATTTCGATGAAGAATTGGGTTCTCAAATTCTCGAAGAAGCTGCCAAATTCATCGCAAACGTCATCTCTCCTCTGAACGCCATTGGCGACAGCCTTGGATGCAGCTATCAAAGTGGAGAGGTAAAAACACCTCCTGGCTTTGCCTCAGCCTATAAGGAGTTTTGGCAATCTGGCTGGGCATCCTTAAGTGCGGATACTGAACACGGCGGCCAGGGTCTACCTTTAGCGCTTGAATTCATTGTTTATGAGTGGCTTTCAGGTGCCAACCATGGGTGGACCATGGCACCTGGACTCTTGCATGGTGCTTACGAGACCCTGAAACATCACGGCTCGCAGAACTTGATCGATCAATACCTTGAAAAAATTGCAACCGGTGAATGGCTTGCCACAATGTGCATCACCGAAGCTCATGCAGGTAGCGATCTGGGATTGCTTCAAACCAAAGCCCATAAAGAGGAAGACGGACAGACCTACTCTATCTCTGGCACCAAAATCTTCATCTCTGGTGGAGAACACGATCTGAGCGAAAACATCGTGCACTTGGTCTTGGCCAGATTGAACGATGCCCCAAAAGGTACCAAAGGACTTTCTTTGTTTTTGGTTCCCAAGTTTTACGAGGACGGCACCAGAAGTGCCGTGCATTGCGAACGCATTGAAGAAAAAATGGGCATACACGGCAGTCCAACCTGCGTGATGAGGTTCGAAGATGCCAAGGGATGGTTGATTGGTGAGGAAAACAAAGGCCTAAACGCCATGTTTTTGATGATGAACGCAGCCCGATTGCATGTGGCTCTTCAAGGCATTGGATTGCTTGATGCTGCCGTACAAAAGAGCACTTCATACGCTCAAGAGCGAAAACAATTTAGAGCACCCAAACCACAATCTCTGATCTCTAAAGAGCCCAATCAAAATACATCTTCAATCATTGAACATCCGCAGATCAAAAAGATCATTGACAAAAATGCCTGTCAAGTCAAAGCCTTTCGATTGTTGGCTTATCAAACTGCCCTGATGCTTGATACGGCAAAACATCACCCTGATGAGACAACTCGAATCAAAGCGCAACAATGGTCAAATGTAGTAACGCCCATATTGAAAGCCAGTTGCACACAAAATGCGTTTGATGGAATCAGCGAGTGCTTGCAAGTCTTCGGTGGACATGGGTATGTTAGCGAATGGGGAATTGAGCAACACCTTCGCGACAGCAGAATAGCAATGATCTATGAGGGTACTAATGAAATTCAAGCCATTGACTTGATGACCCGTAAAGTCTTACCCGATCAGGGATTGGCGCTGAAAGGGATTTTGGATGACTTACTCAAAGATATACAAGGAACTCAATCATCAGTAGTACTTCAAAAGATGTATTCGCAAATCAAGGAAACAACACAAATTTGTATCCAAATGAGTACAGAGCCTGATGGTCTTTACCGTTTGAACTGGATCATGCAAGAGTACTTGAGGCTTTTGACGATTGCTCTATTGGGTTGGTCTTGCGCATTGCTCAATGAGAGGGG
>Ga0164296_1002590_pt1 | contig 17765 bp, 21 predicted proteins | sample GEODES057metaG_FD_113533 | JGI IMG/M metagenome (GOLD analysis project Ga0164296, IMG submission 113533) | Dystrophic lake water microbial communities from Trout Bog Lake, Wisconsin, USA - GEODES057 metaG | ecosystem: Environmental > Aquatic > Freshwater > Lake | place: USA: Trout Bog Lake...
TGAGAATGGCACCACCAAATTCGTCACTATACGGACTAACATCTGTGCCACCGCCAGCCAAACCAATGCGTAAAGGAGCCTTACTACGATAAATCATTTTGTCTTTTTTATGTAACCAATTGCGGAGTCATGGACAAGCATCTGACCTTAAATTGTTCACGGCAAAACAAAGCCTTTTTTGTTTACGATTCTTTTATCTTGAAAACAAACTTTTTTCTTTTTGACTAATGCCAATCATAATATGTGTCTTGCTGCCTGTCCTTGCCCCAAAAACACGTATGTCTTTCTCACAAACGCATACGTCTTCCTCATAAAAGCATACGCAAATCTGACAAACGCATACGTGTTTCTGACAAACGCATACGTGATTCTCAGAAAAGCATGCGTAATTCTCACAAAGTCATACGTTTTTCTCATAAACGCATACGTGTTTCTTACAAACGCATACGTAAATCTGAGAAACGCACACGTGATTTTGACTAAAAATGGTCTTTTTTGGGGAAAGATATTTGATTATTGGAGGTATAATTTATTTTCCCCTACCTAAAATAACCTTCCAGAATGCCTTGATTAATATCTGAATGTCCTTGAAAGGAGAAGGATTTTGTAGATAATTTAAATCGAACTGCATCCTTTCAACCATTTGTTCTACGGAGGAAGCATAACCATATTCAACGATTCCGATAGATACCAAGCCTGGTTTTGTATCTAACAAAGAGATATATTCTGGTGCAATTTTGATAACCTGGTCAATATAAAACTTTCTTTCTGGCCTTGTGGAGCCAACAAAACTCATGTCCCCCTTCAAGATATTCCATAGCTGGGGCAATTCATCAAAGCGGCGTTTACGCATAAACTCTCCCCATTTTGTTTGTCGTGGATCACCTTCCACCCACAATGCCGGACCATTTTTTTCTGCATCGGGGTACATGCTTACAAACTTATAAATGATAAAAGGCACGGCTTTGTAACCCAGCCTTTCTTGTTTATAAAACACTGTCCCTCCCGTGGAGATTGCAGTGACAATAATGATTAAAATAAAAAGAGGTGATAAGATAATGATAGCTACGGCTGCTACGGCAATATCAACAAAGCGTTTTAGCATGGTAACTATTTGGTCAATCGGTTGGTGTTGTTTATTTTTTCGATGATTTGGTGGGCAACTTCCATGGCAAGATAACCATCTATTTCGCTCACTACAGGTGTTTTATTGTTGATGATGCTATCCACAAAAGACTCCAATTCCATCTTGATGGCATTGCCGTCTGGCACTTGAGGGGAGCAGACTGATATAGTTTTGCTGCCAGTAGGCGTTTCAAGTTCGAAGAAGAAAGCATCGGTATCTTTTGCTTCTTTAAGTTTGATGATTTCTGTTTTCTTATCCAAAAAATCAATTCCTATGTAAGCATCTTTTTGAAACAAACGGATTTTGCGCATCTTCTTCATGCTGATGCGGCTACTAGTAAGGTTTGCCACACAGCCATTGTTAAATTCAAGACGCACATTGGCAATATCGGGAGTGTCGGTCATCACTGCAACGCCACTCGCATAAATATTCTTGACACTACTTTTTACAATGCTGAGTACAATGTCTATGTCGTGAATCATCAAATCGAGTATCACACTCACCTCCGTACCTCTTGGATTGAATTGTGCCAGCCTATGCACTTCAATGAACATTGGCTTCATTTTTACATTCTTTAAAGACAAGAATGCTGGGTTGAATCTTTCTACATGCCCTACCTGAACCTTCACGTTTGCTTCACGAGCCATTGTCATCAGGTCTTTTGCTTCCTGCATTGTATTTGCCAATGGCTTTTCTACAAACAAATGTTTTCCTTTTCGCAAGGCACGCATACAAATATGGTAATGACGGTCGGTTGGTACCACTACATCCGCAATGTCGCAGGCATCGAGTAGCTTATCCTCATCAAGAAAACGTTTCAGGTTGTATTTTTCGGCAACTTCATTTGCAGTATCGTTATTCGGGTCAAAGAACCCAACAATATTTATCCCCTCAATTTCTTTCCAGTTGTTTAGGTGAAATTTACCCAAGTGTCCTACCCCAAAAACGCCTACATTTAGCATACTATCTATTTAAAAGTTGGCAAATATAACTATTGGGGATACTGGGAATAAGGATTTTTAATTATGTGGCAATAATCTAAAAATCTTTTAAGTGATTAAGGAGCAACTGTTAATCATCCAACTCGCCTCCTTTTTGATAACACTTTCTACAACGGGGTTCGTAAGTTTCTTTTTCTCCCAATAAAACCTGCCCTTCTGCTGCTGTTTTTCGATAAGAGATGTTGGCGATATTGCCACACTGCACACAGATTGCGTGGAGCTTTGTGATATAATCTGCAACGGCAAGCAAATGTGGCATTGCTCCAAATGGTGCACCTTTATAATCCATATCCAATCCTGCAACTATCACTCTTATACCTCGCAATGCCAAGGTTTGGCAAACGCTTACTATTTCTGTATTGAAGAATTGAGCTTCGTCTATACCAACAACGTCCACATCGTTTGCCAATAATAAGATAGTCTGGGGATTGTCGATTGGGGTAGAAAGAATAGCATTGGCATCATGGCTAACCACTTGCATTTCATCATATCTGGTGTCAATTGCTGGTTTGAATATCTCTACTTTTAGGTTGGCAATCTTCACGCGCTTTAGCCTGCGAATCAATTCTTCGGTCTTTCCGCTGAACATACTGCCACATATCACTTCAATCCACCCTACTCGTTCGCCGCTTAAATTTGGTTCAATAAACATTTTGTAAAATATCTTGTCTTAAAATCCGTTATGCAATAAACCTATTATCTTAGCGGTCAAAAGTATTTATATATAATGGAAAGAGCGTCACTTATTATAAAAAAGTTGCAGCAATTAATGGACGACAATGCAAGTGCGGATATATTATTAGCAATTGCGCAGATGCTTGTCACTGAATTACAACAAGTGCAACGACCTGATGAGGTAAGGAGTGTTTCTGTGACGATACCCAAAAGGAGTTTTATTGTTGAAGAAACTACAAAGCAAGAAGAGGCAATTATAAAAGAAGAAGATACTCCAACAGAGATTGTTGCCAATAACGAAATATCCCATACTCAGGAAGAAGTAGTTACTGAAAAAGAAGATGAAATAGTAACTGTAGAAGAAAAGAAAGACGAACCAATAAGCCAAGAGTCCTATTCATGGAATATTCAGCAGGAAGAAACAACACCCATAGAAAGCCCGAGGGAAGAATATATTTTGGCTGTGCCCGATGAGGTTACAGCGGAGGTACTAGAGGAAATACCTGTTGCTCACACTGAATTGCAACAACCTTTGGAAGCCACACCAAATGCTTTTTTCTATGAGAACAACACTGATATACCTACGTTGCCACAGGCTGAGCAACCTAAATATGAATTGAATGAATCATTGGCAAAAGAGGAGAATGATATAAATAATAGTTTCAAAGAGCACACGGTAGAAGTGGCTCATTTACATGAAAACACGCAAATCAAGGATTTGAAAAGGGCAATAAGTATCAATGAAAAATATTTGTTTATCAATGAATTATTCCGTGGTGATGAAGAGCTTTATGATAAGTGCATCAAGCATATCCAACTGTTCAGCATACACGCAGAAGCAGCCTATTGGGTACAAAAAGAATTAAAGACAAAGCTTGAATGGCCTGCAGACGATGAAGTGGTACAACTATTTGATCAGTTGGTTAAAAGACGGTTCTCATAAATATATTTAGTGATAATATTAGTAGCACCAGTCTTTTCTGTAACATAATTGCCAGCACTTGAGCTGGCTTTTTTATATAAGGTAGTATCATTGAATAGTGTGTTTAATACTTTCTCTAACTCTAATGTATTCTCTACGCTAAAAGCTCCTTCTTCTTCCACCAAACTGATCGCTTCAATGTATTTACTATACTCTGGCCCAAATACAACTGGCTTATTATAAACAGCAGCTTCCAATACGTTATGCACCCCATCTTCCCCAAAAGCACCACCTATAAAACAAATAGTTGCGTAATTGTATAAGCGACTAAGCATGCCAATATTATCGATGATAAGTATGTTTTTTTCGTTTATCGTTGACCGTTGACCGTTGGCAGAAGAACCCTCTTTGCTTTCGGTAAACGGTAAACGGTTAACGGTCAACCAATCGCTATAAGTAATAGCATTCTTATAAAACTTCAAGCATTCATCAATCCTACTTTTCTGAACATCATGAGGAGCAATGATAAACATTACATGGGGGTGGGTAATCGTGTAATGATACAGTATTTCATCATCTTCCAGCCATGTACTTCCTGCAACAATAACTTGCTGATGGTCTCCAATAAAAGACTCTATAGCAGGGATGGCTTCAAACTGTTTGGCAATGGTTATCACCCTATCAAAGCGTGTGTCGCCACTCAGTGTAACATTGTTTTCTATGCCAATGCTTTTCAATAATTCAATGGATTCTTCATTTTGAACAAAGAACCAAGTGAAATAGTTAAGTACCTCCCTGTTAAAACTTCCATACCATTTAAAGAAAGGTTGATTCTCTCTGAATATTCCTGATACAAGCAGTAATGGAATGTTTCGAACCATTGCTTGCTCCAAGTAATAATGCCAGAACTCATACTTCACAAATAGGATAAGACTAGGCTTCACAATATCATAGAACTTAATTGCATTGGTCGCACTATCCATTGGTAGATAAAGCACCCAGTCTGCTTGCTCATAATTCTTTCTTATTTCATATCCAGAAGGGGAGAAGAAGGTAAGGAGAATCTTAACAGAGGGATTAGTAGCCTTTAATTCTTCTATTACTGGTCGGCCTTGTTCAAACTCGCCCAAGGAAGAACAGTGTACCCACACTACCTTGCTTTTATTACTGGCAAAAGCTTCTTTCAGTTTATTGAAGATATCTTTTCTTCCTTCAACCCAAAGCTTTGCCTTTTCATTTGTACCACTAATTAGCTTCGCCACAAGCGGGTAAAGAGAGATGAAAAGTTTATAAATTATTTTCATAATCATTAGTTGCAAGATATTAGATAGTAGATATTAGTTTGGATTGTCTTAACTCATATCTACTATCTAATATCTAATATCTAAGTTCACTTATTAAGTACAATCCTAAAGGTAGTGCCTTTGCCTAATTCGCTGTGCAAAACATATATCTGTCCTTTATGGTATTGTTCAATGATTCGTTTTGTAAGGGTAAGTCCTAGTCCCCAACCCCTTTTCTTGGTAGAAAACCCTGGGTTGAACACTTTATTAATATTCACCTTCGATATTCCTTTACCAGTGTCTGCTACGTCTATTATTATCTGCGCCGGAGCATCTTTTATCGTTATCAATATGTTGCCTTTACCTTCCATTGCGTCTAATGCGTTTTTCAACAAGTTTTCTATAACCCAATCAAATAGGGGAGGGCATATCAGGGATAATATATAGGTTTCACCAAAGGTATTTAATTCAAAATGAACATTGCCACCAGCTCTTTTCTTTATATAATCCATCATATTCTCAACCAGTTCTATGATATTTTTTTCTTCGAGGTTGGGCATACTCCCAATCTTACTAAAGCGGTCGGTAATCAATAAAAGGCGGTTTACATCTTTCTCTATTTCGGTGGTGATTGCTTCGTTTCCCTTCACTTGTCTCATCATTTCAAGCCATCCTTGTAGGCTACTAACAGGCGTACCCAGTTGATGCGCAGTTTCCTTTGCCATCCCAGCCCATACTTGGTTTTGACGACTGTTATAGTTGGCTCTTTGTGCCAGCATCACTATTACAATGAACAGGAACACAATCACCAACTGTACTATCGGGTAGTATTTAACTTCTTTCAGCAGTTCACTGGGACCGTAATAGTATTTATTGGCAATGTATGGTTTCTTACTGATAACTAGTACTATTGGCGGGGCATAATCCTTGAAAGACTCCAATGTTTCGGAGAGATAGTTCTTATTTTCTTTTACATCAAAAGTATCTAGATTAAGGTAGTTGTTAGAGATATTGTCCTTTTCATCGGTTTCTATGATGGGAATGTTTATGTTGCCACTAGATATTTGTGTGGCAAGGTTTAGGTTGGCACTATCAGACGAATTAAGTATTGTTTTTTGTGCTTCAACCCATATCGCTACGTTGTTACGCTCTTGGGCTGCAATCTTTTTGGCAAGTGATTCACTGTAAAAAACAGTACCAATCACAATCAATACGGCAACCAACCCTAACAAGCTCCGCCAATTCAGCCACTGTTTTATCATAGCAGTAAAAATAGTGATTAATGGTTAATGATAAGTCATTAGAATAGGTTCTAAACATAAAAATCCCTGCAAACTTAAGAAAGCCTTGCAGGGATTTGTTTTTATTGACGCTGCGGGTGGAATCGAACCACCGTAAAAGGTTTTGCAGACCTTAACCTGTACCACTCGGCCACGCAGCTATAATTTTTCAGTGAACAGTTGTCGTAAACAGTAACTAAATAACTGATAACTGTTCACTGTTTACTGTACACTAAACTCAAGTATTGTCTTTCTAAATATTTGTAACGTGCCAATATGAATGTGACGGCTACTAATAAGATAACTATAATTGTTTGGTAGTTGAAGTAATATACTGGGATAAGTGTAAGTAAAAAGGCGCGAGCAAATTCTATATTAAACACCCAACGCTTGTGTTCCATTATTGCACCACAGTTTATTAAAGTAAGTACTGTGAACAGTGTAAAGACAGTAGAAAACACTGCCGAAACATTCTTTTCTATCAGTATAAATCCAAACAATGCAGCCAATAGCAACCCTATCTGCCATTTTACGTAAGTATTCAAAGGTTTCTCAATTACTCGCTGTGTTTGTTTTACATTGAATATCTTTTCTGCTTCTTTCCTAGCATTCGGATCCAAAGTATCAGGTCTACCAAAGACTGTTTTTATCTTATCTTTTAATGTCTTTTGCTTAGATACAGCCACTATTATCTCAATGAAATAATGAAAATGCTGCCATAAGAAATCATAGGTATTTAAAGGCTTGGTCAGTCCGTATACTATTTCAGTATCCTCCTCTTCTTTTTGAAACGTGCCAAATAGTTTGTCCCAAATAATCAATACATCACCATAATTCTTATCCAAGTATTGTTCATTGCTGGCATGGTGAACCCTATGGTGTGATGGTGTTACAATCAAATATTCCAATATGCCCAACTTGCCAATCAACTTAGTATGTATAAAGAAAGGATACAACCCATGCACCAATAGCATACCCACAATCATTGGGGCTGGGAATCCAATAATGGGCAGTACACACCAGAAACCCCCACGCAAAAAGGCTTGCAACACGGTTATCCTTGCAGACACCGTAAAGTTATAATCTTCGCTTTGGTGATGAACGATGTGTACTGCCCATAGGATGTTGATTTCATGGGCTAACCTATGATACCAATACCAGATAAAATCTGTGAATATCAATAGCAAAACCCAAAGTAGTGGGGTGGGAGTTATATGAAAGATGCCATATTTCTTTTGAAGCGTATCGAACACAAAATAGAAAATAGTTGCTACAAATACATCTAACAGGCGTTCAGCAATGCCTACGCTGAGATTTGCAATGACGCTATGCAACTCAAAACCACTCAATTTCTTTTTCTTGGTAATAGCATACTCTATGTAGATGAGCAATACAAAGAAAGGTATGGCGAAGGCCAAATAATTTAATTTCATTAAATACTATTTAGTTATTTAAAAAGGAATAATCTACCACCAGAGGCACAGACAAAACCGAAAGAATAAAGCGTAAATATTTATTACACTCTGTATTCTATATGTATGGGTGGCAACTCTATTACTACGAAACAAGTTTATTGCGCCAAACACGTAGGTGAGCGTAGGAGGTTGACAACGTATTTACCGCATCAATCAATTGTTCTAGCACTACTTTATTCAATTTTTCCTCGGCAAAGAAGTTGAACTGATAGTCTATATAATGAAAAACGATGTCTCTGTATGGGGCAATTACATACAGGGCAGGCAGACTTGCCCCCACATCATCAATACCCGAAAGCCAGTTGCCTAATGGGTTTGCATAGTCGAACAACTTAAATTGTTCGGCTATTTCATTGTCAGTATCAAAAAATACGGTCAAGTTATTCAGGTTGCTGATGCGCTTTTTAAATTCCTTTGATGTATCGCTGCTAATTATGACAAGATTGCCACCGCCTTCCTGAACTTTTAGTTGCAAGTTACTCAACGCATTCAAGGAAGCAGGATTAGAGGATATGCCACCATAAAAAACAACTACAAGTGGTTGGTGCAGGTCGAAATAATGCTGCAATGAAATAGACAAATCCTTGTTTAGCAACGATATGGGGGCAATGTCACCTTTTATTAAAGGGTAATAGCCATAGTTATATATTCTGGTAGAAACTGTTTGAGTGCCAATGAATGGTTGTGCCGGGTTTGTAAATGTTTGGGTAGCCATGACAATATATTATTAAGAAATGAAAGAAAAATTGAGAATGGAAAAATGGGAATAATGATTGAATGATTTTAATGAATTTAAATGATTTGCTATGAATGCACTTATTGCAAGGCTTTATCATTTCTGTCATTAAAATCATTGAATCTGCGATTTCAGCAACAACATCGGTAGTGGCTGCGGGGGGACGATATGTAGTTATTTCTATTCATTTATTATTTGATGCAGCAAAAATAGGGGAATTTCTATTAGTCCACAATATTTATAGGAATATATTTTAAAAATATTTTACACAACGAGTAATAGGGGATGTGTTGGGTTAAAAATTAGTTCTGTAAGTGATTATTGAGGGATTGGTAAGCTGTGAATTACCGAAGGAAATAAATTATTAGTCCGTAATAATAGTTAACTAATCGGCATTTATTAGATTTTACAGCGGCTAATATAATTTAACATATAGGCACCATGGGCGCCACGTGGGCAAGCTTGCGTGTGTTTATTATACTAACTCTGGTAAAAACCATCGCCGTCTAGTGAAGACCTTAATAAGTTTTCCAAATGAAAATGTATAGTAAAGGGAGACACACTATTTATGATATCAAATATCATATAGATTGGACTACTAAATACAGAAAGCTGTTTTGTTAGGTCTTGTGGTAGAACGTTATAGGGAAATACTTCGTCAAGTATGTAAAGAAAAGGAGGTTGAGATTATTAAGGGACACGTATCGAAAGTTCAAATCATCTATTGTTGAGTGTTCCACCAATACTGAGTGTAAGCAAGTTAGTCCAACAGTTAGAAGGGCGTAGTTCACGCAAATTTATTTTGACAATTTCAAGTGATAAAATCTCAATTTATGTCATCTGAGTTCGTTAGATGGATAAAAGATAAATAATTTATGTCATCGGAGTTCGTTAGACGAGTAAAAAGTAAATCTTTTATAAGTATTTTGATAATTGTAGTTCATAATACAGTTTATTAACCCATTTTATTGCGTCTTTAAGGGTTTAAAGGGTTTATTAATAAACGTTGGAACCTAATTATGGCGCAAAATATTTGTACCGAAAAGATAATAGACCGTTTAATTGATTATTGATATTAAATAACATTAGCAACCATAATAATCAATCATTAAAGGCATAAAAAACAAAGTGATTACTTTAAACTATCCTATAATGTTGTCGTAAAATATTTTTCGTGTACAGGAAGCGTATAAGCCAAAGAAAGTATCTATAAAAACGATTGCGTTCTTTATTAAAGGAATATTTTTTAACTGAAAAAACATTTGTCATGAAAGAAGTACTTTTCAACAACACTGCTAGCCAACCAAAGTGGTTGGCCATTTTAAGAATCCTATTAGGGTTGATTTTGCTTTGGAAGGGAATATTTTTCCTTCAAAACGCTATTTACTTTGAACAGATTGCTCAAAACAGTAATCTGGGTATCCTGAAAAACTATGAGTCGGAGATTTCTCTTTTCATCACCTTTTGCTCTATTTTAGGTGGATTCTTCATTGCGGTGGGGTTGTTTACAAAATGGGCAGCCATTATTCAAATCCCTATTGTGTTTGGTGCCGTGTTTTTTGTAAACTTAAACACTGGTCAAGGCGTACAAAACTCAGAGTTTGTGCTTTCGGTAGTTGTGTTGGCACTCTTATTTATCTTTTCGATGTCGGGCAGTGGAATTTTATCTGCCGACGAGTACTTTAAAAGCTACCACAAGGCAGCCATGGAAGATGGTCATACAGACAAGATATTCCAACCGATAAATTAGGATGCCAAAGAAAGGTTATTTCAATAAAAGGGACTATCATAACAGAAAAAAGTTATGGTAGTCCCTTTTATTATGTTTGAAATTGAGACTTCACAGAATAGTTATAGGATAATTGCAATAGATTTGTAGCCCCAACTCCAATTAACAACAACAACTCACAAAAAATATGACTCACAAAAGCATTATCCTTGTAGTATCGCTAATTGTTTGCCTCCATTTGTCTGCACAAGTTTCAGATACTACAAAGCCAAAAGTAATTACTGCTGCCGACTTGGATTATCGGAAAGATAATGGCAATTACCTGCTTGTTTTGAGGCGTGGGCAGCCTGTAATGGCTAGCCTTGCTGCTTTTATGGAGAAAGAAAAGCTTCCGGGGGCAAGTATTTCGGCAATTGGGGCTGTGGAAAACGCAGAAGTGGCGTACTACGACGTAAAAACAAAGCACTATAAATACACTAAGTTTGAACCATCGATGGAAGTGCTTTCGTTGAACGGCAACATGGGCTATTTTGACAATAAACCAATGGTTCATGCACATATTTCAATGGCAGATTCTAATTATACCGTGCATGGCGGTCACCTAAAAGAAGCAACCGTTTCGCTGATACTGGAGATTTTTATAACACCCACCTCAAAGCCAATAACCAGGGAATGGAACAAGGATTTCCCCGAACTGCGTACCATGAAAACGATAAAAGAATAAGAAAGTGGGGTATAATTGGGTGAATAGGAGTTCTATAAAAAAAGATTTATTCGTAAACATCCTTTCGATGGGCAATGGTTATTACATCAATGATTAAAAGGCTATCAATAATTTCATAGATCACCCTAAAATCGCCAATTCTTATCTGAAATCCTTCTCAGCCTTTTAATTTCTTTACTCCGTTAGGTCTGGGGTTAGTAGCAAGCAATGCAATTTGTTCTAAAACAGGAAAGGCAATGGAGTCGGAGAGTTTATCTAACTGTTTTAGTGACTTCTTGGATAAGACAATTGTATAGTTAGACATTGTTTGGGTTTGCTTTTCTGCTTTTTACATAATCTTCCAATGAAATACGGCTGCCATCATCCTCCTTTTTGGCTTCATCAAACGCCTTTACGTCTTCCAAATCTTCCAATTCCTCAATAAGCTCTTGGTAATCTTTGATGGGCAAAACCACGGCTAGTTTTTTACCAGTATTGTCTGTAATAAATTGTGTAGCAGGCATAAAAATTATTTATTTCAATCAAAGATACGCATACAAACTTCCTTTTAACCCTAAAACTTCAGGGAATGGGCATAAATTCTTTTCACAGAAACTATATTTTATCTTCTGTTTCCTGTTACATCTTTATGTAAAAACGAACTTGTTTTAATGGTGTCTTATCCTTCTATTTATTATATTGCAGCTATGGTAAAACGAGTATCGTTCATTATTTTATTGATAGTCCCCTGCTTGATACAAGCGCAGGAAAAGAAAAGATTAAGGGATTATGGCGTGAAAATAGGCGTGATGCAACCGGGCAAACTGAACGCCATCACTGATGTAACTGGCGTGAAGGTTGGACACACAACCTTGATATCTGGGGACTCCATACACACAGGAGTGACGGCTATTTTGCCTTATGACGGCAATATATTCCAGATGAAAGTACCCGCCGCCGCTTATGCAGGCAATGGTTTTGGGAAACTAGCTGGCAGCACACAAATAAATGAGTTGGGTAACCTAGAAACACCAATAGTATTGACAAATACCCTAAATGTTGCCGCCGGAATAGACGCATTGATTGATTATACCCTGAATGAAAAGGGAAATGAAAAGGTTATTTCCGTGAATGCAGTCGTGGGCGAAACAAATGATGGGGTGCTGAATGATATAAGGGGCAGGCACGTGAAAAAAGAAGATGTATTGGCGGCATTGAAGAACGCAACCGACGGCCCAGTAGAGGAAGGCAACGTGGGAGCTGGAACGGGCACTATTTGTTTTGGTTTTAAAGGCGGAATAGGCACTTCCTCCCGCAAACTACCCGCAAGCTTGGGTGGATATACGGTTGGGGTGTTGGCGCAAACAAACTTTGGCGGTGAATTGGAAGTGGATGGCGTACCGATAGGAAAAGAATTGGGGAAGTTTAATTTTAGTAACGAATTATTGAATAATGTGGATGGTTCGTGCATGATAATAGTGGCAACGGATGCTCCCTTAGACTCCAGAAACCTAATGCGATTGGCAAAACGAGCCATGTTAGGCTTGGGAAAAACGGGAGGGATAGCATCAAACGGAAGTGGGGATTATGCCATTGCCTTTTCTACGAATGAAGATGTGCGGGTACCCTATAAGTCGAGCAAAAAAATAATTAATATACCAGTATTACAAAACGATGATGCCTCTCCCCTATTTATGGCAGCAATAGAAGCCACTGAGGAGGCAATAATAAACTCATTGTTTGCAGCAAAAACAACGGTTGGTTTCAATGGTAAAAAGGCAGAAGCATTACCTTTAGATAAAGTAATCCCTCTTTTAAAAAAATATAATAGCATCAAATAATGACAGACAATTATTCAATTATCAACGGAGAGTTCTATAAGACTAGTGAAGCAAACGTACTGATTACAGACCTTGCAGTGCAAAGGGGCTATGGTATATTCGATTTCTTTGTAACAGTGAAAGGAGAACCCGTTTTTCTGGAAGATCATCTGGATAGGTTCTATAATTCAGCAGCAATCATGCGGTTAACACTTATTCCAAGTAGAGAAACATTGAAGAAGTTGATTTATGGATTGATTGAGAAAAATAATATGCCTGATTCTGGGATAAGGATAACGCTAACAGGAGGTTTTTCGTCGGATGGATATTCGTTAGCTAAACCCAACGTATTGATTACCCAAAATGGGTTTGTTTACAATAAAGAAAGCTTTTATAAAGGGATAAACTTGGTTACACACAACTTTCAACGCCAACTGCCGCAAGTAAAGACAATAGATTATTTGCAGGCAATTTATCTGCAGCCTTTTATTAAAGAGAATAATGCAGACGATGTATTATATCATAACGAAGGGGAACTAAGGGAGTGTCCACGAGCTAACTTCTTTTTGGTAACAAAAGACAATGAAATAGTTACGGCAGAAAACAATGTATTGTGGGGTGTTAACAGAAAGAAAATACTTTCATTTACTGAATTTGGTGCAAAGGCAACAACTGTAAGATTAGAGGACATTGACACTGCCAAAGAAGCATTTATTACTAGTACAACCAAGTTTGTATTGCCAGTATTAAACATTAATGGAAAGAAAATAGGCAACGGGCTACCGGGTGAAGTATCTACCAAACTATTTGATAATCTATATAATTTAAGAATGAATGGTTAGGGTTTTTATCCAATAACCCATACCAAACAAAGGTTTTCAAAGATTTTATATTCCGGTTTGAAGGGATAAATGGTGTTGTGTTTTAATAGTTTACCTTCTATTATTCCTTCTTCAGACATGGAGAATTGATTGATACGAATCATTTCACTGAAATCAATATCACCTAATCCCCACCATTTAAAGATTGCTTCCTTGGCACACCAAAGCACTGTAAGAGAGGCAAGATCATTTAGCGCAATGGCATTTAATTCCTCGTGATGTAAAAACTTATGGGCAATATTGGCAACAGTGGGGCGTTGAAACTCTATGTCTATCCCAATTCTATCCGTTGAACTGACTATTGCAGCAGCATAATCGCCTGAATGGGATATGGAGAAATGGTATTGTTCATCTTGCAAGAAAGGTTTCCGAGTGTTTGCAATCTGTATGGAATGAATGGGGAAATCGGGAAACAAATATTGTAACAAATACCTGCCAGCCAAGTGTTGCAACCGTTTTTTAGGGTGTGTAATATCACTTGAGATTGGAACATAACCCAAAAAGAAAGACTCAGGTTCTTCTATTTTCCAAATAGCGAGCTTCGTAGTGGGAGAGATTTCTTTAATGTAAAAAAGAGCCATATTTTTAATTATTAATGGTTAATGATTAATTATTAATGATTCCTTAATTAACCATTAATAATTGACCATTACCCATTAAGATAGTATTTCCACCAACTTAAGCACCTCAGTTTGTTTTTCTAATTCATAAGGTTTATCATAGCAATTGCTTAGTTCCTCTAACAGAACTTGAATGATACGCTTGTTACTCAAAGGTTTAAAATAGCCAGGGATAGGATTAGCGTTCATCTTTTTCAGATAATTTTCTATATCCAAGTGCGAATATGCCTGTCCGGTTGTACCATCAACATAAAAATGTATCTTATCTTGAGGATGCCCAATGAAAGAAGAAGGATTATAATCTGTATGATAAAATGCAATTATAAAATGCCTAGGTATATTGATAATCTTGGCATTTATATCCAATAAACCACATAGAACCTGATAAATTATTCCGTTAGAAAGTGCATTTCCTTTTCTTCTGGACAATACTTTATTCAAACAAAAATCATCTTTCATAGAGTAATCAACCTCGTTCCCTTTAAGGCTGTAATAATTATATAGGATGCTACTCAACACATTTGCTTGCTCCAAAGGAGTAAGGAAATTATTCAGTTCCAACCAAACATTCTTCCTTATTTTCTCTATGTCTTGAAGTATAGCGGCAGATTCCAAATCTGGATAGTTGTATTTGGCTACCAATAAAGCACCTGACAACAAATTGTCATCTGCACTGTCACTCCACTCTGTCAAATCGCTTACAAGGTCTGTATAATGCAATCGATGAATCAAATTCTCTATGCGCTCTTGCACATCTTGGCTAAAAGTATTCTCCCATAAATTTTCAAGATTGGGGATAATGGCCTTTCCAAAACCAGCAATCCTTTCAGAAACGGTAGTAAAAACCTCTTGATCGGGGTCGTCAATCAAGGTAAACAACGCATTTATCTCTCGGGTGTGATTCATAGCCTTTCAATTAATCGGGTTGACACAATATCAAATTCAGCAGTCATCGCATTCTTTTCTAATTAAACGAGAAACATGTTTTTTTATTATTCAAATCATAAACTAGTTATTAGACAATGTGGAAAGGATATGTGGAAATATTTTTTTGCGTTACTTTTACCGCTTATTTATTTACATACAATAACTGCTATGAGTTTTTTCGGTAAATTATTTGGAAAGAAAGAAAAGGAAACCTTAGACGAAGGATTAAATAAAACCAAAGAAGGTTTTTTGTCCAAGATTACCAAAGCCATCGCAGGAAAGAGTACCGTTGATGCCGAAGTACTCGACAACCTAGAAGAAGCCCTTGTGAATGCTGATGTGGGCATTGATACGACCATCAAAATAATTGAAAGGATTGAAGAACGGGTGCGTCAAGATAAATACCTCGGCACTAGCGAACTGAATAGGCTTTTGAAGGAAGAAATAGAGGCCATTTTGATTGATGCTTCTGACAATTCCTACAAAAACTTCGAGTTGCCTGCGCATAAAAAGCCTTATATCATACTTGTTGTTGGTGTAAATGGAGTTGGCAAAACAACAACCATTGGCAAGCTTGCCCACAACTATAAAAAAGCAGGATACGATGTATTATTGGGCGCAGCCGATACATTCAGGGCAGCCGCCGTGGATCAATTAACTATATGGAGCGAACGTGTGGGTGTACCAATTGTAAAGCAAGCAATGGGCAGCGACCCAAGTGCCGTGGCTTTTGACACCGTGAAAAGCGCATTGACCAGAGGGAGTGACATTGTGATAATAGATACCGCAGGAAGGTTGCACAACAAAGCGCACCTGATGGATGAGTTAACCAAAATAAAGCGTGTAATCAGCAAGATAATTCCAGATGCCCCCCATGAAGTAATGCTTATATTGGATGGTTCTACTGGACAAAACGCATTGGAACAAGCAAAACACTTTACCGCAGCCACAGATGTTAGCAGCCTTACCATTACCAAACTAGATGGTACTGCAAAGGGGGGCGTGGTGCTTGCAATTGCCCATCAATTCAATATTCCTGTTAAGTTTATTGGCGTTGGCGAGAAGATGGACGACCTACTTATATTTGACAAGCACGAGTTTGTGGATAGTTTATTTAAGCTTTGATAGGCATTGAATTGATTAATCTTTCTTTTCCTATTTATTGAACATAGAAAAAGGGGTGTTTCGCTAACATCATTTAATAGCATCTGAACACCTCAATAAGCTACGACCCCTATTCAAATACAATTAAAGAATTTTTAAAGCTAATAGTCATTTTATTGAATTGATTAATAAGAGCTTGCCCAATGTTGCCATAAAAGCCCTTGTATTCTTTTGGGCGTTTCGTATCAATAAAAAGCGAACTTTTAAAATGAGCAACTTTGCTTCCATTACCAACCGAAAAATCAGGTATCAAGTTTATATCTTCCATAGTTTCTCCTCCTTAGGCCATACGAAACCTTGTTTAATTCAATACTATCCACACTGTAAAAGTTATCATAGAATTTACCGCTCTCATCCCCACTGTCAAAGACTACTGGACAACCTTTTTCTTTGTAGTTCAAATAAATAATTGACAGCCATCTATCAAGAATAAAGTTGGGAGAAACATCATTGGCAACTGGATATTGAGAGATTGAAATATGATTATTGCTTATTGAAAACTCTTCAAATGCTGTTATGACAGGCAAACCAACAATCGCATTTGTTTTACCCCCCCCACTGAAAGAAACGGTCAAAGCACTATCAGGAAAAATCGAAAAAATAACATTTGAATATGCTACTTTGTCAATATTCATTTGCTTAGCAACGCCGATTTTTGTTTTGTTCCTAACACCAGAAATACCTATAGATATCAATTCAGAGTTTGGAATAACATCAAGATTCAATATTTTCGTAAATGAATCTGATATACAAAATATACCTGCACCAGTTCAAAAACAAAATCATATTTTTTGTAATTCACTTTTACTGGAACAAGCATTAACCCAACAGAATCCTTTATCTGCAAAATTGTCTCCCCGTGTTTTATTGCGACTTGAGGGCTGATGTTTTTTATTTGACTAAAAAATATTTCATCATCTTTTTTATCCATAAAGTCTTCTTGAGAATAAAATTTCTTATAATTCAAGAACAAATTTGTCAACGTTTTGTGAGAATTAGTAAGTCATACAACTTCACATAATTATCATATTCAACCCTTAGAAGATAAAAATATAGAGAATCGGTAAACACACTTTTATTGTACTTCGAAACTTTCTCAATCACAAGATTCGATTCTTTTGGTTTATTTACAGCACTTAGCAAAGAGGCATTGTAAATTTGATACTGAGGCTTTGAAAACTTGTTTATTTTCAGGTAGTGGTACAATTCAGGAAAATGTTTAAAACAAACGGTTTGCAAAAAATAAATAATTAACGCAAGTTGCTATTTAATTTTCCTTAGTTGTAAAGCAAATAAGAATAATACAATTTTCAATAAGAACCCTTTAAGGGTGACTGCATGAATTGTTCTAAGGAACAATGCCTTTATTTCACTGATGCTTGATTCAATTTGCTTTCTCATACTCAACTTTATAAATGAAGCA